>OBEQ010926482.1_pt1 | contig 13839 bp, 12 predicted proteins | sample 1670901 | NCBI WGS metagenome assembly OBEQ01 (sample SAMEA104232315, study PRJEB22302) | groundwater metagenome | biome: forest; feature: aquifer; material: groundwater | place: USA | collected 2011-08-07 | depth 5.4 m
AAAAAATATTCATCTACCTATTAATTATATTTCTTTAAATCATAATTCTTTAATGAGTTCACTATCCCAATATAAAACAGTACACACATTCTTTGTTGACTCCTCATAAAACACTTGGATATGCACAGTATTTCTTCCATATTTTTTAGTGATTTCATCTTTATACACTCTCACGGTTCTTTCTAATGCAAACTTGCCAATTACTTGTTCAATTTTACATTGTTTACTCTGAGGATCATTTACTAATTCAAAATCAAATCTCCCATACATATTTTTGCAAGAAGGTGTCATATAACAAAATCTTGTTTCAATCATTCTCTTACCTGAAAGGTCTATCTGTAATTTTTCTACCTTCAAAATCGGTGGATACACTTTCCCTTCCAAAAAAGAGTCTTTAGTAGTATTGAAAGACTGCGAACAATTCAATCCCGCAAAGATAGAGAATGCAATACCCAATAAACTATTTTTCAAAATCATAAGTGTCTAAATTTGAATACAGTATACCCCATCTATTTTAAGGAAATATTTCTCTACCTAAAGTGCAACTATATAAAACTTCTCAAAAATTCGTCACCATAAAGTAGAATCTTTAAAAAAATAAGTCTTTACAACATTATTCATTCAACAGTTAGAAGAAATTTTTAAAAGAGTCATGTCAAATAAAATCATTAATGACTTATTTTCCATCGGATAAAAGAGAAATTCTTCTTAATACTCTTCGTTTCTTTTTTGGAGATGAACACACACTCTCAAATACTCTCTCTTCTTGGTCTAAAAGTCCACGCGATATAACTATTAACGACATTTATCAAGGTAATGAAATAGCGAGAAAAATGATTGTTGAAGATGCTGCAATCATTCATCTTCTCATTGAACTTCGCAGAGAGGGAAAAATCATTTTCTCGAAAAAAACAGATGAAGATGAAGTTTTAGCAATTGCAAGAGAGCTCTTAGTTCAGAGCAAAAAAGTAGAAAATGCCTTCACAGATCTTTTAAGATTCAAAGATGCCCCTTGGGACATACCTCGTACGTTTATTATGTACCAGAATAAATTAAAACTTTTGATTAGTTCAGAAAATGCAGAAATTGCTGAACTTGAAACACGCATACGCGGGATAAAACTTTCAGAACAGAAAATATTTTCGGTACAAGAAAACAACTTACGTATTGAACTCCATAAAAATCTTCACACAATAAATTATCTTGTCCCTGATAGTTCTACAAAATCAGCAATTACTTCTCCTTTTGGCCTCCTCATTTTTCTTGAAAATATTCTCGTTGCAGAAGTAAGGATTGCTGCTTATGAAGATGACTGCATTCAAGTCGACAGATCCATTGTATATCTTCGAAGTTTAGGATTTGTTCAAAGAGCGATTAAAATACTTCTTACACTTCACACAATAAACTTATGGAAATCAGATGATTCTCTCACTCTTGATGCACAAAAGATGTATATAACACTAAAAAAAGATTCTGAACTTATCGTAACTGAATCTGAAGATAGGTTTTTTGTAAAACGAACCTAAAAACAGGTCATTTTTTTCTCATTATTGTTAAAATGGACTCAATTACATTAACTCATTCAAATCATCTCATTCAATCATTTCTGTTTTTTACTCGCCTTTCTCATTTGACAATAAATATTTAAACATCCCTTCCACTGTTTCTTACCTGGGGGGAAAGTTCATGGGGAAGGACGCAGTTGTCACCTACGAAACACTATTTGAAATTCTTCGTAGAGAACGAAATAGAGAAGAAATTCAGAAGATAGAAGACTCTTTTGTAGCTGAAGTTCTCGACTATCTTATGCAAAAACAAATTCTGCCTGCTGTACAAGAACAAAATATTTTTTCTATTTCTGAACGAGAAAAATCTGACCGCCAAATAAGTAACGCAAAACGTATTCTTCGAGAACTCTATGATAGAAGAGAGAAAAAAATAATTAATATGGCATTAAACAAAGCAAAAACAAATACTGCACTTATAAATACGGCAAATCTTCTCTCTCATGAAAAAGAAATGTTTAAACAAATTATTGACACACTTCACACGTATCGAAATGCAATTCTTGCAAAACTCATCCAAGGAAAAGAAATAACCTTTGTTCCTCAAGGAACTCACTCTGAAAATCAAAAAACAGATCAAACAGATCAAACAAATCAAACAAATCAAATCCCCTCAGAACAATCAGAGATAAATAACCAGAATAATTTTTCACTTCCTTCTGAATCTTCAGAAAATAGCTTAATCAAAGAATCTTTTGAAGAAAAAACAAAAGAAATGGAAGAATATCCTGAAAATGAAGAAGCAGATTATACCACGACAGATAAAGCAAAAGAACCGAAAGTATTAAAAGGAGACGGCTTTGACTCAAATGTGAATCAAGTTCCTTATTCAGAAGAAAGCAAGGAAAACACACTTGATACAGAAACAGAATCTAAAACAGATACCAAAAAGGTTCGGTTTTTAGAGAGTATTCCAAAGTTTATCGGACCAAATCTTGAAATGTATGGTCCCTACGTTGAAAGCGATGAAGCGGAATTACCTTCTGAAATCGCAGCAATACTCATAAATAAAAAACGCGCACAAAACGCACACGGAAGTTAGGAAAATGAAATTACCAAAAGCAACAAAACGATATTGCCCAAAATGCAAAAAACATACTGATCAAAAAATTCTTCAAAGTAAGAAAAAAACAAGAAGTACGGCAAGACCTCTTTCTTGGGGTTCAAAAACACGAATTCGTAGAAGAGGACAAGCAAGAGGATTAGGAAATCAAGGAAGATACTCAAAACCTCCAAAACCAAAAATGACAGGAAAAAAACAAAGTAAAAATGTTGATCTTCGTTATGAATGTGGTGTCTGCAAAAAACAGAGCGTACAAAAAGAAGGTTTTCGAGCAAAAAAACTGGAGTTTATCTAAAACAATGAAACAATTTCGCGATCCAACAAGTAAATTTGTAAAAGTAAGATGTCCAAAGTGCAAAAACGAACAAATTATTTTCGGAAAAGCAACTGTTCGTGTAAATTGTCTTGTCTGTGAAAAACCACTTTCTGACCCAACAGGCGGAAAAGCACATATCAAAACAAGAGTACTTGAAGTTCTTGAGTAGAAAAATATCTAAAATAAGTTACACATGTTGCTTAAAAAAACACCCTATCCAACGGAAAGTGAGATTGTTATTTGTACTGTTTCTAAAATAATGCCAAGCAGTGTATTTGTCAATCTTGACGAATACAATAATCGAAGTGCAATGATTCATATTGCTGAAATTGCACCAGGAAGAATTAGAAATATCAGAGAATATGTAATTGAAGGAAAAAAAGTTATTTGTAAAGTTCTTAATGTCAATCGTGAAAAAGGATATATTGATCTTTCTCTCAGACGTGTTTCTGAAACAATGCGCAGAGCAAAAGCTGATGAAATAAAACAAGAACAAAAAGCTGAAAAAATTCTTGAATATATTGCGCGTGAATTAAAGAAAAAACCAGAAGAACTCTCTCAAGAAATCATTCCAAAGATTACCGAAAAATATGAAACACTCTACTCCGCATTTGAAGATATCGCTCAAGGAACACTTGATCTTAAAGCATTAGGTGTTGAAAAAACAATTGCAGAAAAAGTAACAAGTGTTGTTATTGAAAAAATTGTTCCTGAAACTGTTTTTGTCGAGGGAACAGTCGCAGTTTCAACCTACGATAAAAATGGCGTTGATATTATTCATTCTGCATTCACAAAAGCAGAAGAAACTGAAGACACACATATTATGTATCTTGGCGCAGGAACATTCAAAATAAAAGTTACCGCAAAAGACTATAAAATTGCGGAAAAAACACTTAAAACAATAACTGACTATGCCATTAATGTTATGGAAAAAGTTAATGGAACTGCAGTGTTTAAACGCATTGAAAATTAAAAAAGAAGAATAGTAAAAAAATAAAAAAGAGAAAAATTTCTTCTCAAGCAGGTCGCAATGAAACATATTCTTTTCTGTTCTGAATGTCAAAAATATACGATGCAGACAGATTGCACCTGCGGTAAAAAAACAGTTTCTCCAAAGCCTCAGAGATACTCTGCCATCGATAAGTTTGGAGAGTACAGACGAAAAGCAAAACGGATGATTGAAAAAAAGAAAGAGTGAAATAAAAAAATATTTCTTAGAAAAAAAATTCATCAAATTTATCAAATCATCTCAAATATTTTCAATTGTTTACTTCTCAAACAAACTTTCTATCATTTCTTTTGGCTTTTTTATACAAAGAAGATCTAAAACCGTCGGAGCAATATTTGCAAGAGTTCCATTTTTTTTCAAACGCCATTTAGTCTTTGATTTATTTTTCGCGTTTTCTCTATTTTTTTTATTATTTTTATTATCATTATTTGTATTATTTAACTTATTTAGTTTATTTAGTTTATTTAGTTTATTCACTATATTTACACTATTTACCGTATTGACTTCATCTTCACAACCTTCAATCATTTTTACCCTATCTCCGACATAAATAAAAGGAACCTTGTTTGTTGTATGCGCCGTATTTATTGTTCCATCAGGATAGTTTTTCATTTCAGCATTTCCATGATCGGCAGTGATAATAAGATCCATTCTTAATCTTTTTGCAGCTTCTGCAAGTTTTCCGACACAAGAATCAAGAACATTAATTGCTTTTATTGTTGGAGCAAGTTTTCCCGTATGTCCAACCATATCTGCATTTGCAAAATTAACTAAAATGAATGTGTACTTTTTCTTTTTCATCTCTGAAAGTGTGTAGTTTAGAATTTTATATGCACTCATCTCAGGAATCTTATCATACGTTGAAACTTTCGGACTCGGAATATGCATACGAATTTCCCACGGATAAATACATTCACAAAGACCATTAAAAAAATAGGTAACATGCGCCCATTTTTCTGTTTCTGCAACTCTCAGTTGTTTTAATGTATGTTCGCTCAACACATATCCTAATGTATTTGCAATAGGAATGGGTGGATATGCAGAAGATGCATTGATACTCGAATCATATTGTGTAAGAGAAACAAATCGCAGACTATTTATTTTGCGTCTTTTAAAATTATGAAACTTTCCTTGCACAAATGCTCTTGTTAATTCTCTTGCTCGGTCAGATCTAAAATTAAAAAAAATAATTGCATCTTCTGGTCTTACATTACAAGTATAACCTGTTATTGACGGTAAAACAAACTCATCTGTTTCATTTCTCGCATATGCTGCATGAAGTGCAGCTTCAGCATTTTCATAATGCATTCCTTGACAATTAACAATTGCATCATACGCTTTATGTTCTCTATTCCATCTATTGTCTCTATCCATTGCATAATACCTTCCCATAATTGTTGCAATACGCCAATTTTTATTTATTGATTCTAATTTTTTTTGTACACGTTTAAGATAAAGAAGCGCACTTTTCGGAGGAGTATCTCTTCCGTCGAGAATTGCATGTACAAAAACTTGTTTTACATTCCGCATCTTTGCCAGATCAATTAATGCAAGTAAATGATCTATATGTGAATGAACACCTGCATCAGATAAAAGACCAAGTAAGTGCAAACTACTATGATGTTCATTTACATATCTCATTGTTCCAGAAAGAACTTTATTTGAGAAAAAAGATTTTGTATGAATTGCCTTATTTATTCTTACTAAATCTTGTTCAATTCTGCGACCTGCACCAATATGCACATGACCAACTTCTGAGTTTCCAATAAATCCCTTCTCAAGTCCAACAGCAGTTCCATGTGCAAGAAGTTCAGTATAGAGTCCTTGTTCTTTTAATGCAGAAATATTTTTTGTATTCGCAAGATAAATTGCATTTCCTTTCTTTTTTTGAGAAACACCAAAACCATCGAGAACAACGAGCAAGAGAGATCTCTTCTTTTTTTCCTCTTTTCTCACCATGTACTCTTTATTTTTTTGAAACTATTAAAAGGTTTTCTTTTTTTTCAAGTTTTACTGTTGTTAAATCATTAATTACAAGATCATTTCCTGCAAGCATGTAATCTACAGTAAACCCGATAAGTTTTACTTTTTCAACATCTTTGTATTCAATTACTTTTTTCGGAACAGTTCCTTTCAAATGAGGATCAGACTTATCAAAAAAACTAATCAAAAGAGGATACACCCCCTCTGCAATTTTTTTCCCTCTTCCCAGCATAATTGTTTTCGTTTTATATTCAGTCATATTCTCCTCGATCATATTCTCTTCAACCATTATAGCCATACTGTTTGTCATATCCTTTCGCGAAATTGTTTTGTTTTAAAAGCTTTCTATATGGTGTCTATACATTGACTAAAAAAGATCAAAAAAGATCTAAAAAAAGGAATGAAAAACCGCTTTCTTTCCAAGTTCTTCTTCTATACGCAATAGTTGATTATATTTTGCAACTCTTTCTGTTCTGCACGGTGCTCCTGATTTTATTTGTCCACAACCAAGACCTACTGCAAGGTCTGAAATAAATGTGTCTTCAGTGTCACCGCTTCTATGACTTACCATAACATTCCAATCATGCAGTTTTGCCATATGCGCAGCATCAAGAGCTTCTGAAAGTGTTCCAATCTGATTTACTTTCAAAAGAAGAGCATTGCATGCATGAAAGGTAAGTGCCTTTCGTATCCGAGCAGGATTTGTTACAAGTAAATCATCGCCAACAATTTGCATGTTTGTTTTCTTTGTTAATTTTGCAAAATGTTCAAAATCTTCCTCATCAAAAGGATCTTCAAGCGATACAATTGGATACTGTTTAATAAGTTCTTCATATTTTTCTATAAGTTCTCCTGCCCGTAATTCTTGACCATCTACATAATATTTTCCATGACGATAAAATTCAGAAGCAGCACTATCTAATGCAATCTTTACTTTTTTAGAATAACCTGCATCATCAATTGCTTGAGTAATTATATCAAGAGCTTCTTCAACTGTTTTTAATGACGGTGCAAAACCCCCTTCATCTCCGACGGCAGTTGCACTTTTCCCATATTTTTCATGAATATCTTTTTTTAATGTGTGATATACTTCAGAACAATATTGAAGCGCAAGAGAAAATGATTTTGCTTTTGGAACAATCATAAATTCTTGAAAAGGAATTCCATTATCTGCATGCTTTCCTCCATTTAAAATATTCATGAATGGAACGGGTAAAAGGAGTTTTTTATTTTCAGAAAGATGCGCAATATGTTTGTAAAGAGAAATATTTTCTTCAGCCGCATATGCTTTACAGAATGCTAAACTTACTGCAAGAATTGCATTTGCACCAAGATTACTTTTATTTTTTGTTCCATCAAGTTTGCATAAAAAAGTATCGAGTGCAACTTGATTAAAATCTTTTCCAACAATTGCATCTTTTCCTGTGATTTTTTTTTCAATAATAGAAATATTTTTTACAGCATTTAACACTCCAAGACCTAAATATCTTTTTTGTTTATCTCGAAGTTCTAATGCTTCATGAACTCCCGTCGATGCCCCACTTGGAACAATTGCAGTAAAGACGCCTCTCTTTGTTGTAAGAACACATTCAACAGTAGGATTACCTCTTGAATCTAGAACTTCTCTTCCTCTCACCTGCAATACTTTCATAAAAGATATAAAAATAAAGTAGTGTATAAAAGGTTTGTGGAATTATAATTATGGCATCACAATACCATTCACTGTTCTTCTCGGAACATGCTGCATATGCAGTTCTCTGCGATATACATTTGCAAGATCATGCAAAAGATAATAGAGTCTATGAAGATCAACCGCTTTCAAATATTTTATCATCTGCCTAAGTTCAGATTTTTTTGTAACATATCTTGAAAGAACATCTCTTAATTGTTCTCTTACTTGACTTGCAGACTCTCTCATACGAAGCATTACAGCCTGCAATTCTTGATCATTATGAGCAGAAGATTGTAATCTATTAAGAAGTGCAACAAAATCATTTAAAGAATCTCGAGAACGTTTTTCAAAAATAGTGAGATCTTCAATTCCTTGCACCAAATCATTTTCTCTAAATGAAGTATTTTTTATATGTCTGCGCGTGTCAATCTCTTGCATCAAGTATTCGATTTGTTCAAGCTCTCGCGAAATATGTTCTCTTGACGGAGGAAGTAATTTATGACTTGATAAAGTTATAAGATTTATATGATCGTTAAGTGTTCTCCATGAACGCATAATACTCCGAAGCATATCTAAAAAAGGATCATCTGCAAATCGAATAATGAGTCTTTCAGTTTCTTGCCTGAGAATGGGAAGATTTCTTGATTCATCACTTGGGGAGTGACCAAATAATTTTAAATAATCAATAAGTTTTAGTATTCCCCTTTCTTCAGAATCATCATTTGCAGAAATTCTACTATCTAAAAGAATTCTTTGCAGTGCATCGATATCTGTTTTCGCTTGCACAAGTTCTGCATCAATAACGTGTTCGGGAAGTAATCGTGCAGGGTCAGTGATTACTTGATTTGTCTTTTTATTTGGATCTTGATTTATCTCTCCATCTCTTACTGTTCTACTTACAAATCTATGATTATCATCGACAAGAAAATCTAAATCTCTTTGATGAGAAGAAGGTGTTTGTGTTGTATTTCCAGGAGAAGAGTTTCTTCTATCAATATCGACTGGCCAGAAATTAGTCCAAAGTCCTTCATACATACCATGATCTGTTTGGAAGACTGCACGCACACGAAATCTAAATTGAGCATTTCTTGAAAAAGGAAGATATCTAAATGAAAAAGATGTTGTACTCGGAGTTGTTCTCTCAATAGGAAGTGTCTCCTGCCCTGTTTCATCAAGTGTTGTCTGTATTTGAATCTCATATCGTACAACACCTATTGCAAGAGGTTCTTGCCAGCTGAGCTGCGCACGTGAACCCGTAGGTGTTACAATAAATCTTCGCACTTGATAATCTAATTCATTTACTGGAATAAATGGACCAGTATATCCTGGTAAAGCAGGTGGAAGTACAGTATCTGGTTTAACAAAAGGTCTTGTTCTTGGTCCCTGCCTTGCACCAATTGTTACACTCACAAAATTATCAAGCAAATCTCCATCCGTAAATCTTCCTCGAGAACCTGCCATTGCTTTAATATTAAAACTAACTGTCGAACCATTTGTAAAAATATTCCAATCACTCTGTCTAAAAATAAAATTATAATTCGTTCTTACATTCGCAGGAGTAAAAGGATAAGGATAAAAATGGTCAATACTATTACCTGCTGCATCTGTTTCATGATGCACCATTATTCTATAACTTTCTGCATTCAAAACTTGATCCCATCGCAATTCAACTTCATTATCTCGAGGGATAACCATAAAATTTTGAACAGTTGCAAGTTTTTTCTGTCCTCTTGGCGGCGTATTTCTTATTTCGCCAATAATTACATCATCTGACATTTCAGAATATTCTCCATTTTCCTCATCAGTTTCGCCAAGTGCACGTACTCGAAAACTAAATCGTGCGCCATTTGAAAACAGAGAATCTTGTACTTTGTTATAAACAATAATTGTCTGTTCTGTTGGACTTGGGTCTTCAAATGTTCTCCCGATATGAACTCCTCTTTCATTATGAATATACTCAAAAGAAATTTGATACTTTTTTGCATTTGGAACAGTATCCCATTCAACTGTTACAAAATTATTTCCAGGAGTTACTCTTGGTTTTTCTACACGAGAAAGTTGTCTTGCCTCAGGTAATTGTAAAATGACATCAGGTATAGGAAGAAGTGAGTGTAATCTTGTTAAAATACTTGCATTTTCTCTTCGTTCATTTTCAACACCTACAATAAAATCTTGCTCCTCTAATTCATGTCCTGTTGCAAGTGCTTCAGATAAAAATCGTGCAACACTTTCATGATATCTAATCATACTTACAACAAAAGGAGAAAATACACTTGGTCTTGTTTGTCTTTGTATTGCGGGAGGCATGGGATTTGTGTAATTATATTTTTTTAATTTTTATTATTTATCTGTTGTTAATCATTTTTTTATTTTGATAATTTTTATTTATCATTTTTATTATTCGTTTTGAATTATTTTTTTTCAAATTTCTTTTCTCGAGATAATTTACTCTGTTTAAGGAAATTGTAAAGGTCTAATATTTTGAATATTTGGGCAATACGCGCCAACATCTGCAATAACTTGCGGCGTTAAAAATCCTGTAAGACGCATACTTTCAAGACGAGCTCTTCCTTGTAGTGAAATAAACTGCGCACGATCTTGAGGAGATAATTGAAGCAATTGTGTTCGTAAATTTGTATAAATTCCAAAAAGACTATTCATAGAACTTAAAAGTTCAATAACTGTATCGTTCACCGTATTTTGTGCTCTAAGATCAGTTATACGTTGTGCCTGAGGTAAATTTGAAAATTGAATGCAGCTTTGCTGAAACAATGCAATTCTATTTTGATAGGTTGCAATTTCTTGCTGAAACTGAGGAATAACATTTTGTACATTTCCTTGCAATCCGATTAATACTCTGAGCCAATTATTTGGCGTCCATGGACCAACTTCTCTTGATGTTGCACCAAGTGCACGAATACGTAATTTCCAATCTTCTCCGTCTTTAACATCGTTGTAAGAAAAATTTCGAGTTTGCGCAGCTGTAAAAAAATTTCGCGTATCTTTTCCAAATAAATTTGCCCAGAATCGACCAGGTTCTCGAACAAGTTCATATTGAACAACATTTCCTGATGCAGGAGGATTCCATGTAACTTGCAAACTATTTTGTCCAGGAACTGCAACAAAATTTTGAACAGGACCCATGATCGGTGGTGTTGGAAGAGGGTTTTGACCTCCCGGCACATTTCCTCCTGGAAGATTACCTCCTGGTGCACCTTGTGGACCTTGTCCACCTTGCGGTCCTCTTTGTCCAGGAGGACCTTGCGAACCCGGTTGATTTCCGCCATTTCCTTGAGGAGCATTTGCAGAATTATCAAGTGCGGCAAACGCTGCAATAATAAAATAGATAATTGCGGCAAGAAGTAAAAATCCTTCAATAAACTCATTCCACGACGCAAAATCAGTTAGATTAAGTGAATTTCCACTGATTGAATTTAGTATTCCTGAGTTTGACCTTGTAACTGCTTCTGTAAAATTATGTAAAATTGATGCATAAAAATAATATGCAAGACCATGAATGAATGCATTTCTTGCTCTGCTGGGATTAGGAACTTGTGCACCAGCATCTTCAATCATTGCAGATGTTGGAAAACCTTTATTTAACCCGAAAATAATTCCTATGAGTGGCGCAAATACAAAAATAACTGTTGCAATAAGACCATAGGTTGTTGCAACAACAACAAGCCAAGACGAAGGAATCATTACCGTCGATAAAAATGCAAGAGCAAGCGCAACAATTAATCCCATGCGTTGTGTTCGTGGAGAAAAACCAGGAGCCGCTGCATCACCTTTAAACGGTGGAACTATCTGTAAAACTAAATACAATAATGAAAATAAAATAAAAAAGATAAGAACTCTTGCCCACACATCAAATGTTGTCTGACCTGCACTTGTAAAATCAAAAAATATTTTTCCAAGAACAGTATTTACTGTCTGTCCAAGTTTTTCAAGACCTGTTGCGGCAGTAACAGATGGCATAAATGAAAAAAAGAACAATAATACTACTAAGAATACTGATTGTCTCTCACTCTTCTTTTTTATCATGTCTTATCACACATTAATTATAAAGGCTTTTTATAGTTTGCGGACAATTTAAGCTAAATAAATATATCTTAACACATACAAAGAGTTCTATTATTTTGCATTTCCCTGTGCAACCGCTTTTTCAAATTCACTAATTCCTTTTTTAATTTCTTGATCTTTCAAAGATAATTGCCTTAATTTTCCATGATATACTTGTAAATCTGCTTTTACTTTTTTTACTTGTTCATTTCTTGCCGCAAGATTTGTTCTAAATTGTACGACTCGAGTTTTTAATTGATTAAATTCATCCTGCGCTTTTTTATATCCTGCTTGATCTGCATGCATAATTGCCGCACCAATAACATCAAGAGTTGAAAGCCAACTTTTTATTAAAATAAGATTTTGAGCAACAGACATTTGCGAGCCATCAAATAGTTTTGTTACTTGTGTCCGAAGATCTTCTGCAAGTTTTTTCTGTTCTCCGATAAGTTCGAGGTCTTTACTTCCATTTGTAAGAAGCAAATCAACAACACCCAAAAATTGTTCGCTTGCTTGTTTTATTTTTGAATCAATTTTTGCATTCGCAATATTTGCTTTTGCATTTTTTTCAAGAGGATTAATACTTGCTTCAAGTCTTACAATAAGTTTCTCATGCGCATCAAATTCTTTCAGAGGATTTGCAATGAGATTCAGCATTAAATTAAGTTTCACCTCTTCCTTTTCTTCTGCAACCTTGAGTACTGTAATCTCATCGACCATCTTTTTCCAATCTTCATTAAATTTTGTTCCTTCTGTCTGTACTTGTTTTGCAAGTTCAAGAACTCTTGGTTCTGTTCCAGGAACTGCTTTTGTTTCATCAATAGATTTTTTTGCTTGTGCAATTTCTGAAAGATTTTTATTTGCATCATCAACATCTTTAAGAAGTTCAGCAGTAACAGGGTCTTCTCCCGCGACAAGTTTTTCAAGATCGATTGCTGCAACTTCTTCTCCGCCGGCAAAACCTTCTGTTTGTGCATCAATTACATCCATCTGTTGTGCCGTCTGTGCACCAATTGCAGCAGCTGCATTTGTGTCCTGTCTTTGTTGTTCTGCTTGAGGATTTGTTTGCGGATTTGCAGATTGTTGAATTGCCACTGCAGGATTATTTTGATTATTTCCTGGGCCAAAAACTTGCACATTTCCACCGCCAGTAATCCCTGCAATGAGATGATAAATAAATAAAATAACAAGAATAACAAGAGTTAATCCTAAAAATCCATTACCAAAAAAAGAAGATGAAGAAATAAGTGTTGGTTCTTTACTTAATGCAGTTTGAAATGAAAGAAGAATTGCAATCAAGATAAGCATGATTACTGCTTTTATTAAATGCGCTGCACGTACACTCTGCACGTGTTCTGTTATTTTTCTCGAGAGTCCAAATAAAATACCGAAGGGAATTGCAAAAAAAAGCATTGATGCCATACCTGCGTATGTTGTAAAAATGGTTGCAATAACTCCTTTCGGAATTGCAACAACAGAAAGAATAGTTAATGCAAGAGAAATGACAATTGTTATTCTTCTGCTTCCCTTGTCTTTCAACATAATTTCTGTGAGAATAAAAATAAGTGCAAAAAGAATAATCGCTAAAATAAATCGAGCAATTGCAACATCACCGGAAACTCCTGAAACTACATTATTTGCAAACTGATCAGAAAAAACATATCCCGCATTTGAATCTTTTATGAGTTTACTTATGGGTTCAAAAGGATTTGTCAGAGATGCTGCAGAAACTGTTGGAAGAATAAACAAAAGTGTTATAAAAGAGAACAATGATAGTAGAAAAGATATCTTTATTTTTCTCTCTTGCATTACAACACCCTTTTTTGCATAGACACTCTTGATCTGTTTTTTTACAGAATCACTTTAGAGATTGTTTTAAAAACGAAGTTTATAAAGATTGTGTTTTATTTTCCCATGGATTTAAATACTTTTCAAAATTATATCATTATATCAATAGAAAAGAGGTCGGTATTCTTATGCTCTTTTTAGCATTCTCTATCCTATTTTTATTTCTCCAAAAAAATTGACTCTACGCTTCTTGGTTATACAGGAATAGTGAATACGGCGGTTGTGGATGATATTGAAATCGCTTCCAAATATCTTGAAGAATATAAAGCGGTGCTCGCAAAGCAAGCCGGTAAATATGAAAAGGAGAATGAAGGGGATGCT
>OBEQ011043199.1_pt1 | contig 13839 bp, 21 predicted proteins | sample 1670901 | NCBI WGS metagenome assembly OBEQ01 (sample SAMEA104232315, study PRJEB22302) | groundwater metagenome | biome: forest; feature: aquifer; material: groundwater | place: USA | collected 2011-08-07 | depth 5.4 m
ATTAGCTGCCCTCAAGCCAACCCCATGCTCGCCTGCTTCGTTTTTGGTAGTGTAACGCTCAGTAAAAAGTTTTTTTCCTACTTCTTCTGAAAAGCCAGTGCCTTTATCAATCACTTTAACAACAACCGCGAGTTTCCCCTCCTTGGAAACGGTAATTGTGATTGGTGCCTTTGGGTTTTTGCTAAGCTTTGTTGCCCGGGTTGCATTGTCAACAAAAACCCTCAAACACTCTTCAATCCCAACGCTTACCAAAGGAAAGCTAAAGCCTTTCAAAGCAGGGTCAATAACATGAACAATAGGAACACGGGTATCAGAATTAGTTTTTTTCAAGTCCATAATTGCATTTCTAAAAAAACCATGCAATTCAACTTCTTTCACTTGCGTGAGCTGGGGATTTCGCATCACCCGCTTAAACACGTTCACATTATAGCCAATTTCCCTTAATTTTTTTGAAGCCTTTTCTGTTTCTCCCTTATCCTGGGCTATCCCCGCAAGAGTTAACTTATCCAAAGAATTATTCAAAATCCTACCTACATTATGTTTAATTAGAGGATGCCAACTGCCAGAATGAGTTTTAAAAATTGCCTTCAAATTTAACAGGTACTTTCTTATTATCCTAAAATTTTGAGCCATAGAATGCTTTGAACCAACAGTATTTTTATCAGTATTCAAGGCATCTCAACAGCGTATGAAACCCTTACATTTGCCCCGTCTGCCTTTACCTTTCGAATCGCCATGCTTTTTATTTCGCCCAAATTTTTAACGTGCGTCCCGCCGCAGGGCACGCTAAAGGAGCCGAACTGAACAATTCGCGTGGGCTTTCCAACTGGGAGGTTTTCCGGCACGTGCCGGCAGTAGTGGCTTAGTTTTTCTTTAGGCACGAAAAGAATTTTTGACTCAAGGTCTTGCGCTATTATCTCCCGGCATTTTGCCTCAATTTCCTTCGCGAGCTTTTCCTTTTCAACGCCTTCAACGCTACCGGAATATTCAACGTAAGGCCCAATTGGGAAGTGAAAGCCTTTTCCCGGCACCCACTCGGGCTTTAATTGCGATAGCGCAAGGTCAGCCACATGGCCTGCAGAGTGCAGGCGGCTGTTAAGCAAACGCCTCGCGGAATCAACAGAGCAGGATACTTTTTCACCCGGAAGAAAAGAACCCGATTCAAAAACGCCAAAGTGCTTTACAAATCCTTCAAAAAAACGAACTTCGTTGACAGCGAAAACCCCGGATTCGGATTTCATCAAGCCAGTGTCGAAAGGCTGGCCGCCTCCTTGGGGGTAAAAAATTGTTTGGTCAAGTACAACGAACGTTTTGCCACTCTCTTCAGCTAACTCAACTACGCTCGCTTGATTTTCAAGCAACGAAAAATCTTCCAGATAAAGGAGCTTAGTTTGCATCAAAGCTAAATCACCTTGAGAATCGTCTTCCTGGCCTTCGGAAACCGCCGCTGCCGCCGGAACCACCGGAGCCTGAACCGTAGCCTCCGCTTCCGCCGCCTCGGTAGCTTCCGCCTCCAGACCCGCCGTGTGGCCTGTAACCGCCACCGCCTGAACCGCCGCGTGAAGAGCCTCCTCCCCTAAAGCCACCACCGCCTCGGAACCCACCGCCACGTCCGCCTTGGCCGCCGCCTCCGTGTTGGGAGTAGTGCTCGCGGTTTTCCTGAGAAGGCGGTGCAATTCGCATTACCACGTCAGGCACTTTCATTTCCTCAATGTGAGAGCCTGCCATCTGCACAGTTTTCTTAAGCTCGCGAAGTTCAAGCAAGTTAGTTACGAAGGTAATGGCATCGCCTACCCTGCCTGCCCTGCCCGTTCTTCCAATTCGGTGGACGTAAACCATTGCCTCATCAGGCAAGTCAAAGTTAATCACGTGAGAAACTTCGTCAACGTCCAAGCCACGGGAAGCCAAGTCGGTTGCTACAAGCACTCCAATTTGCTTTTCACGGAATAGCTCCATCACACGGTCTCGCCTTGACTGGGTGAGGTTGCCATGCAATGCAATTGCCTTAATCGCGTTTCCTTCAAGAAGCCTTGCAAGCGAGTCAGCCCCGCGTTTTGTCCTGCAGAAAACAATAGTCAAGAAAGGCTTGTGGTGCTGGAAAAACGAGAGGAGGGTGCTTATTTTCTTGCGCTGGTCCACACTAACATAAAACTGCCTAGTTCCCTTGACAGTTAATTCGTCCTTGCTTACCTTAACTGATTCAGGGTGGTGCATGTATTTTCGGGAAAGCTCTAAAACTTGCTGGGGCATGGTTGCGGAAAACAACGCAGTCTGCCGCTCTTTTGCAGTCTTTGAGAGTATGAACTCAACTTCCTCTTGGAAACCCATGTCAAGCATTCGGTCTGCCTCGTCAAGCACGACGAAACCAATTTTGCTTAAGTCAATTGAACCGCGCCTAATGTGGTCAATCATCCTGCCAGGCGTGCCTACTACAATGTTGGCCTCGCGAAGCAAGTGAACCTGCCTTTCAAGAGAAGTGCCGCCGTATACCGCCAAAACATTCACCCGGAGATGTTTCCCGAGTTTTTCAAGCTCTTCAGTCACCTGAACCGCAAGCTCGCGGGTTGGAACTAAAACCATTGCACTCAAAGGCCGTTTGCCTTTGCAGAACTCAAGCAATGGAATGCCAAAAGCGGCGGTCTTGCCAGTTCCCGTCTGCGCCTGGCCTACAATGTCTAAGCCCTGTAACAAAAGCGGGATAGCCTGCTTCTGAATCGGCGTAGGCGCGGTAAAGCCCATTTCGGTTAACGCCTTCATTACTTCCGTGCTAATTTTTAATTGAGTAAATCCCATAACTTTTTTTAAACCTTCCTCAACACCACTTCAAGAATCCCGTTCTTAAAAGAAGTTGAATATTTTTTTGAAACAGGGACGGCAGGCAGCTTCACTTTCTTGGCATAGCGCCGTTCCTTGTTCATCACTTTAATCCCAAGCACTTTCCCTTTTAGCACTAAGGATATTTCCTTTTCATCCACTCCAGGCAGCTCTGCAATGACACGAACATCAAGCTTGCCGTCAATCACATCAACCAAAGGCTCGCGTTCGCCTAAGTCGCTTTTCTTCTTGGGAATATTGCCAAACTCATTCACCACAGGCCTTCCTTGTGAGCCCATCTTGAAGCTAAAGCCATAAACCAAAGGCCCATGGGCCCTAACAGCAGATTCCGAAGAATTGAAATCTTGGATTGACTCTGACATCATTTCCTCAAGCATTTCCTGCATCCGCTCAAACTCGGAAAAAAAACCGCCGTCAAAAAAGCGCTTTGCCCTCTTCATTTCCATCAAATGTAATATCCCAGTGGGAAGTTATATAATTATTGTACTGGTCACTTAAGACCATGAAGCTCGCCTTCCTGCTAATCATATCCCTATTACTGCTTGGCTGCACCTCGGAGCAGGTGAAAACAACGCCAACACCAAGCCAAAATGCGCAAGGCACGCCCTCAATCCCCAGTGCTTCACTAACGTCAAACCAGGCAAACGAACAAGCATCAACCCAAATAACCGCATCAGAACAGGCAAGCCTTCAAATAGTCCCGACAGTTGACGTCAAGTCCTGCACCACCCCTTTTGAATGCACTGGCGACGCACCTAACTACTGCGCAGACGGGAGGGTAATTTCGCTGTGCGAGAAATGCGGCTGCCCAGGGGACAAGACTTGCGGAAGCCAATTCCAAGGAGGAGGCTATAATTGCGTTGCAGAAAACGAAAAAGGCCCGGGTTTTCAGCAAGCGCCTGCTTTCCTGCTGAAAAGCAAGGAGCCAACCGACGGCAGGCCTTCACCAAACCCAACGCCTGCCCCAAGCCAAGTGCCTTCGGAATGCCAAGCAAACCAAACAAACCCAGGCCTGGAATCATTTGCCCTAAAGGTTGCCGTTGCCTACAACCAAACATTCGGCAGCGACTTAAAGTTCACGCAGGCAACCGCACAGTCAAAGTCGTTTTACTACCTAAGCGGCTTGCTTGAAACCCAAGTCATGCTAAGCCAAGGCGGGAAGTACTACGTGGCATACGGCGAGACCGAGGAACTGATTCCCGTATTAAGCGGTTGCGCTAAAAAAATCGCACTGTACCAGTCAAGCACGGCAGACAAGCCGTTCAAGTACAACTTCCGCATGCACTGCTTCAACGACACGCTGTTTGTAGATGCCCGGGTCTCGGAAAAAGCACTGGCAGACAACAAGCCCGAATACCTAGGAAGGAAGTTTGCGGAAAAACTCGCAGAAGTATGCGGGTGAAGTGTTAAGGATTCCTAGGCAGTCGTTACTATTACTTTATTGAATCCATCTGGTTTAACAGTTACCTTGCTTCCTTTTTTCAGGCCTATTAACTCCACCAATTCAGCTGGAAAACGCATGACAAGGCTGTTTCCAAGGCTGCCTACCTTTACGTTAATTCCCTTGCTGAGCCGGTTGAGCAAGAGGGCTTTTTCTGTTGCTTCCGGGTCAAGCACTGCCTCCCCGCAATTCTTGCACTCCCAAGCCTTTGCACTAATGCCCCCAAATAGCCTAACCGTTGTTTCAAAAAACTTTTTGCGGTCACAGCGTATGCACTTCATTTTTATCACTTCACGAACTTTTTGTTCCAAGAATGCACCGAAACGTTGGATACAAGCCAGACTTCCTCATCAAAAAAATTATTTTTATCCCGCACCACTACCACACGCAGACACCTTTGAACCCTTTCTCAGGCACTTTTCCATTATTACGCGTTTTTCCTTTTTCCTATTTTGCAGTCAAAAACATCTTCAAGCACTTCCTTTACATTGGCCAAGCCAAGACCAAAATCTTCCAGCTCCCTATAGGCACTTTTCGAAGAGACTATCCTAAGGCCCCTAAACCAGAAATCCAACATAGATATCTAGTTAAGATATTTAATAACTTTATCTTATATATTCGGTTGACCTGCAGTCAACTGAAAGTAGTTTTAAAGGCCTAAATGCAGAATAGAATACAGATGATGACAAAGAACAACCACTGACCTGATGATGAGGTTGATAGCGTCTGACTAAAATTTTTATTCAGTATCTGAGATTTGGATTTTTTCGAGTATAGCGTTTAATTCACTTGGGGCTACGATGGCAATGCCTTGTACTTTTTTTATTTTTAGCAAGTGGTTGTCTTGGGATACTATATAGTCTGCATTGCATTCGAGTGCGCATTCTATAATTTTATCATCATCGGGGTCTTCCTTGACTATTTTTACCTTTTTTGAAGGCGAAACATGGCGCGTAAATACAGATATTTTACGGATTTTGTCACCTGCCACTTCCGGAGTCAGGTAAAAATCCCTTTGCAGCACTTCAGTTAGTTCGTCAATTATTTCAACAGAGGAGTAAATCTCGTGCCTTCCAAGTATTAACTTCTCAAGCAGCTTTGAGGAGGGGCTGTCCCAAAATATTGCAGAAATGAACACATTAGTGTCGAGGACTATTTTCATTTCAAAACACGGCTTTTGTGAATTTTTTCAATCACCTCTGCTTCCCTTAAGCCCTTTGCCTTTGCGTGCTTTACTCCCCACTCGTGAAGCTCTTTGAAGGCCTGGTCTGCACTAGGGAGGTCAATTTTTTTGAGTATTATAGTGTCATGGCTGGTGAAGACTGCAAGTTTCATCCCTGCAAGGAGGTTTAATGCCTTTCTCACGCTGTCTGGAATCACTATTTGACCATTTTGGGAAACGGTCGTAACCGGTGCAAATTCCATAAAACTAATCACCTACAACTATTTTAAGATTTTATTATTTTAAACACTTTTGTTTCCAGCCAATCAACGCCCGATTGCAAGTTGAAATAATGGAGGTTAAGCAATAAGCATACTCACAGGCATTAGTAAGAAAGACACCACAAAAACGTGCTTCACACAAAAAGCTAAACCTGCTACTATTTACGTAAAAAAACTACCCGCCGAACAGCGAGCTTATCACCGAGTTGATGAAGCAGCCAATCGCCCCGAAGATACCTTCACAGCTGGCTTCCATCTGCGCACCTGGTTTCGTAACTTTCTTTGGCGATGGAGAGGGCTTCTTGGTAACAGTTGGCTTCTTCGTTGGCATTGAATCATCCACAACATACTCATCATCCGCGCTTACAGCAGGAGCGGCAGTAACAGTTGCCCGTTTGGTCGGGGTCGCACTGCTCGGATAATCAGAATAAGGGTCATAAGCGGGGGTCTTATAGGGAGTGGCGGTAGGCTTGGGCGTGGCGGTAGGGGAAGGCGGCTTTACAGTAGGGACAGCAGTAGCCGTTGCTGAAGTTGCGGCAGTAGAGCCAGTGCCTTGCAGGTAGTTTCCAAGCGAAGGGTCGTAGGAAACCTCAACCAAAGATTGGGTGGAAGTTCCAATAACCAGCGTCACAGCTCGCTTGGTTAGGACATCGCCTGGCTTGGCGTATGCGGTTTCAAGAATTGCATTAACGTCAGAGTACTCAAAAGTAGCAAGGTATCCAGTCCCAGTCCCTGTGGCGATAAGATTTAATCCAGTTAGCTTCGCCTTTATGCCGTTTGAAAAAACAACCGCATCCCCCACCTGGAGGTTCTTTTTAACCAAGCTCCCTGACGCGGAGGCAGTTGCAGAGGGAGTGGGAGTTGGCGTTGCACTTGGCGCGGGAGTCGGGGGCTGGCAGGAAGTTGATACGGGAACTATTTTACTCGGGTCTAACCCAGAGCCTACACCCAAGGCTGATGCGCAGCAAAAACTTCCGTAAAGGGCATCATAAGCGCCTTTGAGCTGTTCAGGGGTATTGGATAAGCCAAGTTTGTTTATTGCAGACAATGACTTAGGGCAGCAGGCTTCGCCCCTAAAGCTCCCGTCTGCGTTGTGATAAACCATGCAAAAAGATTCTTTCCCTAAATAATACAGCGTGTTGTAGTCCCCGCGGTCGGCTTTTTGTACGCAATATTTGTTTCCGTCATAAGGCCATGCGTTTTTTGCGGAAAGCCCGGCAGGGTCATGCTGATAAACCGCACTGGGCGCGCCAGGAGTGTTTACGTCGTAAGGAGAGTCTTTTTTAGAAGAGCCATAGCCATTCTCCAACAAGTAACTAAGCGCAAATTTGTCAGCAGCGTTGGGGGTTCCAGTCAGTTCATTTGAAACTTCGCTGCACAAGGTAGTTAAGGGCTTCCAACTGGCAGGTGCGCTCGAATAACCCCCGTAACTGCCGCTTCCAGAACTAGAGGAAGGGGAGGGAGTTGGAGTCACAGTTGCAGTGGGATTTGCAGTAGCACTTGGCGTTGGCGTAGGCGTAGGCAAAACCCCTTTCTTCACGGTCAACGCGGCTAGCAGGTACTGAGCTCCGCCGCCGTCTTCGTGTTCGCCTATTTGGAGGTAATCCACGGCAATTGGCGAGTCCAGCACTATTCTATTCACGTAGAGGTTTTTGGTGCCGCCTGAAGCTGCTGAAAAAACTGATTGTGAGTTCGCATTATACCATTCTAACATAGTAAAGGTTTTATCAAAATAAGAACCGCTTGAGGGGTACACCCTTACTTTAACCACTTTGCTTCCAAAGTCAGTCCAGCCGCCTGCCCCAAGTAAGTCGATTTCAGAAACCACTTGGCCTCCAAGCGAGTATAGGCCTGTTTTCGGCTCTGGCTTCCATTCAATAGTATTCCTGCTAAAGGCAGCCACGTCGTTTCCAGTTAGCTTTAAGGTGAAAGGAATTCCTGAAAGGGTTTGCTGGTTTGTGTCAAACCAATTTGGGTAGCCGTCAGGCGCCTCTGGATAGGCGTTGGTGTGAGGCTGGTTGAATAGGGCACTAATGTCAATTGTCTTGTAATCGGCCGTTTCAATCGGGTAGTAGGAAGTACCAGCCGCCATTGCAAAGGCAGAAAACGAACAAATCAGCATTAGTGTTAGTAGTAGTTTTTTCATGAAAAAGAAAACCCAATCCTGATATAAAAAAGCTCGTATGGAGCCCAAAAAAAATGGCAAGTTATTTTTTCTTTTTAGCTAGTTTTTCCTTAAGGCCGCCGGCTTTTTTCATTAAGTAGGATGCTAGGTGTTTTTTGCCAGGGGTTTCCACGTGCTTTTGTTTTTTCCTTAGGGAAATGAACGCCGGGATTTTAGTCGGGTGGCTTGCATTGACACGGCGCATTATCACGTCTTCTTTTTTCTTGAAGGCAGAAAGGGCTTTTCTTGCAGAGCCAAGGTCTCCGGTGGACAATGCTTCCTGAACCTGCTGCTTTACACGCTGCCGCTCTGCGTTTAATTCAGTGAAGTGCTTGGTGCGCGTGTCAAACTCGCGCGATAACTTGAGGAAGTCATGCTGTTCCTCGCCGGCCTCGTTTAATACCGCTTCAACCGTTTCGTATTTTTCAAAGAGGGCGTATAGGCTTTTGCTGAAGTAAGTCAAGGCAAGGAAGGCATATAGGAAGGGAATTATTGCAAAGGCGCGGTCAAGGCCTGAGTAGTACCAGAAGAATACTGCAAAGAATAATGCAATTGCAGTGAGGAGGCCTGAAACGAATAGGTCGGAAACCTGCTGGGTGAACGCCTTTTGCTTGGTGCCCCATAAGTCAGAAGCGATTTTCTTGACCAAAAAGCGCAGTTCTTCAGTGAACTTATGCATTGGCCAGAGTATCAGCGGCAGGGTAATGACTGCAATTGCAAGGCCTTTAGGCAAAGTGGGAATGAAGTCAAAGGAAACCTGGCGGTCAATTAAGAACGCAAGATAGACTACGGCAAATGCTATTACCAGGTTCCAGAAAAGGTTTTTCAGTGTGGAATAGTACTCGGGCTGGATTAAGCCGTGGGAAAAGTGCATTTCCAAGGAAGAGGCAGACCGGGTGGTCCTAGCCAGTGCAGCCTGGACTTTCTTGGGGTAGAGGCGCATGAAAAGCTGCTGGAGATTTTCCCTTCGGTTGTAAAGGAACGGGCCGATTAAGGTAGTTGTTATGACCAAAAGAAAGGCAAGTCCTGCTATAACAGGAGCTTTCGCCCCAAGCAATGGAGCGGCAGCGCCTGCAATTATGAGGGAAAACTCACCAACTGGAATAAGCAGGGTACCAATTGAAATGGATGAAGCGGGGGAAAGGCCAATAGCCGTACCGAATATTCCTGATACAATCAGCTTCCCAACTAGGTAAAGCACGAGCATTACAGCTAGGACCATGAATAGCACAGGCGAATTCGGGAATAGTATTAGCGAGCCGAAGTTTACGAAGAAAAACATTATGAAAAACTCGCGGAAGAGCCCAAGCTGTTTCTTTATCTTCTCGTGGTAAATCGTCTCTGCCAGCGCGAATCCTGCGAAATACGCGCCGAGTATTGGTGAAAGGTTGAACAGCACTCCAACGTAGCCTACAACGATTCCCACTGCAATTGCGTAAAGGGCAAGGGGAGTCGCCTGCTTTTCCTCGCTTACAAAACGCAGGATGAACGCAGAGAGTTTCCTTACAATGAAGAAGGCTGCGATTACAAACAATACGCCGTTTAACACCACCGAGTTAATCGACTGCTGGCTTGATAAGGTTGAGAGGAAAATTAGCACGAGTATGCCTACGAAGTCTTCTATTATCAGCGAGGAAATTGCAATGCGTGACTCGGGAAGCTGGAAAATGTTTCGCTCCATAATGAACTTCACAATAATAACAGTACTAGCCATTGGCAGAAGCGAGCCGATTACGATTGACTCAAGCATTGAAAAGCCAAACGCCTTGGCAACCGCAAAGCCTATTACAAACGCAGCAAGCATGTCAACGGCAGTTAAGACAAACGCAACCGCGCCAGTCTCCTTGAACTTCTTAATGCTCAATTCAAGGCCTAAGTAAAACATAAGCATGAGAATTCCTATGTCGCCAAAGAAAGGCGCAATTCCCTGGTTAGGCACTAAATAGTTAAAGCCAAGGGGGCCAAGAACAACGCCTGCGAGGATATAGCCAATTGAACTGGAGAGCTTAAGCCGCGTGAAGATAATACCCAAAAGCAGTGCAACTAACACAACCACGCCTATTTCAATTACCGGAACAGCCGACTCAAGCAAGAACACGAAAAAAGAAACCAAGCAGGCAATAAATACATGACGCACCCGGTGGGATGCTCGCAAGGCGTAAATCTTATATCCCCAGCAAGATTAACGTGTTTGATATGAAAAAAAAACTCGGGAAAATCCATTTCATGTTGACGGGCGGGACTATCGACTCGTATTACTCGACTAAAGACGACACTGCAATTCCCTTAAAAAAATCCATGATACCGCCTTACCTGAAAGGGCTAAACCTAAACCCGATTTTTACTTACACAACTATTTGCATGAAAGACAGCCGCAAAATTACGCCAAAAGACAGGAAAAGGCTTCTTGGCGAAATAAAGGCCTGTAAAGAAACTAAGGTCATCGTAACGCACGGGAGCTACACCATGGCAAAAACCGCGAAGTACCTTGAAGAAAATTTTGGAAAAATACACGACAAGACAGTGGTGCTGACAGGTGCATTCACGCCCTTGGCCCACTTCGTCAACGGTGACTCGGGTTTTAACCTAGGATATGCAATTGCCAGCGCAGAACATCTTTTCCCAGGCGTTTACGTAGCCATGAACGGGAGGGTGTTCAAGCCAAAGGAAGTTAAGAAAATCAGGGAAAAAGGCCATTTTGCCTCGGCATATGAATTACACCATTAAGGGGAAAAAGAAGTTTTGGCCTCTTTGCACGAAACCTTCTTATACAAAAAAACAGTAATGACAGACGGTGGGATGAGAATTCGGTTACTTGCACTAGCATTGCTCCTTTCAACCATTTCAATTACAGCCACGGCACTGGCCATTGCCACACCCCAGGATAATTTCATTACAAAAAATTCAACAATAGCTTTCCTCATAACCCCATCCCTCGATGCCTCAAGCTGCTCAATTTACGCAAACGACACAGGCTCATTTAGCCAAAAGGCCAGTGCAACTCTTTCAAACACCACAGCAAGCACTCTACAGGCAACTTTTTCAGAGGCAAAGTCACTGTGGTATGCCCAGTGCACGGCAGGCAACTCAACTGAATCAAGCGCGAATAGGTCAATTACAGTCGACGTTACCGCCCCAACAACGCCCTCAATTAACCAAACAGTTAATTCAAGCGCCATAACGATAGGTTTCACCTCAACCGACTTGCTTTCAGGCATTGCCTACTACGAGGTGTATAAGAATAATTCGCTTACCGCAAACTCCACGCAAACGCAATTCACCGACAGCGCGATAACCTCGGCTACTACCTACTACTATTTGGTAAAAGCGTTTGACCAAGCAGGCAACTCTGCTGAGTCAAACGCAAACGTAACAACAAATTCACCAAGCCTAACGATAACAACCCCAACAGCCGCAACAACGCAGACAACCGCAAACATTTCCTGGACTGCCAGCCAAAACGCAAACGCATCCATAAAATACGGCACAGCCCAATCCATCCTAAACACCACGGCAGTAAACACGAGCCAAAACACAGCGCATTCATTCAACCTAACCGGCCTCCTGCCTTCAACCACGTACTATTACAACGCCACCTCCTGCGCCTCATCATGCACCGAGCAAGGGCCATTCTCTTTCACAACACAGGCAAATCAGCCTCCTCAAAGCGGAAACTACACGCAGTCAACCAACCACGCAGGGGAAGCCACAGTACTATCAGCCTACTGGACTGCTTCGGAAGGCACAACCCTAAGCAGTTTCATCTTCTCAACAAACAACACAGGCAACTGGACAAACTCAAGCCCAGTTCAATTTTCCACAATTTACAGCAACACTACAATTACCTTGAACAACACCGCAGGCACAACCACGGTCCAATGGAGGGTTTACGCAAATGACTCAAGCAACAAGTTCAACTCAACCCCAATCCAAACAATCCAGATAATATTCACCTCACCAGCAGCCACACCAACTCCAAGCCCAGTTCCAACCATTGCCCCAACTCCAGCACCCACAATACCCCCTGAATTAACCCTGCCAGCAACAGTAATCGCACCTACCCCAGCCACTCAAACAGACACACAAGCCACACCAATACCGACGCCAACTCCAGAAGCCCAAGCGACCAATGCAGGCCAAGCCCGCCAGGATAGGCAAGACCCAACAACGGCTAACGGAACAATCACATCATTTACAGTCAACTCGCAAGACGACCTGCAAATAAGCGCAACGGGCCTAGCCATTCTCAAGCTCGAAGGCAAGGCAAACGCAATTCTCCAGGCAGAATTCACAAACACCGGCCCCTCAGCCGATTTCTACCTAGAGTTAAACGCATCAAACGGAAGGGAAAGCATTATCCAAAAAACAAGCCCAGTAACTATCGCAACAGGCGAAAGCTACACGTTCTCACTTAAGACAGAACTACCCGACGGGTTTGTCCAAGTAGAAGGAACCATCAAGTCAGGCGACGCAATTATTTCAACATCAAGCCTGAACCTAACAGTTGCAAGCCAGGCCAAAGACCCAATTACTGCCGCAACAATAACCATAATCTCACTCTTGATCATCCAGTCATTCCTCTCGCACAGGATTAGGAAGGAAAAGAAAGAGCTGCACAAGCACCATGAAAAGTTTAAGGACGGGTTTAAATAAGCGAAAAACGTGATTAAAGCAACGATATGACCGAAGAAGAAATCATGCAGGCAATCCTAGGAATAGGCCTACTGGCATTCACCTTCGTGTCCTACTACTTATACCAAAACCTTAGGAAGGCAAAGAAGTCCCTCCAAAACTCAACGCAAAGAATCGACAGGGTGCACGAAAGCCTGACTAACGCAAGGCTGGTCCTGGAGAAGACTGGTTTTGCAATAAAGAACAAGATTGACAAGTCAAAGGCGGATAAGGCAATTGACTCTGCAAGTGAATTGATGAAGAAAAAGAAATTGGTGGTAAAATGGCGGAAGAAATCGGTTTCACGACGTTAATGCTAAGCACAGTCGTCCTAGTGGTATTCCTATGGATGATAAAGCTGGCGTATGACGTAAAGAAAATAGTGTCCCAGAGCACTCACGCAGTTGAACAGAAGACCGCGCATGTGGAAAATGAGATGCACAACGTCAAGTCGGAAATACTTCACCTAAACGCAAAGGCAGCTGAAAAGGCAGACACAAACTACCTAGAAAAGCGATTGAACGGGCTAGTATCACTGGCTAGGAAGGCATAAAACCAGTTACACCTTGACTAGCAAAACCAAGTCATTAGTCGTAAATACCTTTATTGAAAATTTTGTGAACAATTCCTGGCTTTTCGAGAGAAAATTCTTGTCGTGCGACCAAACACCGCAGCCTGAAAGCGCTAGGGCCAAAGCAAGGTAAGCCACGTCATCAGGGTCTTTTACTACATCCGCAGATTCGACCAAGTAATTTTCGTAAACCGCACGATTCACCACTTTCACAAATTTGCTTATGCTGTCAAGCAAGGAAGTAAATTCCACGCTATCGAGGCCTGCCTTTTTAGAAATTTCCGCTTCATGTCCAGTAAGTTCTTCGAAGAGAAAATCAGGGGAGTAAAGCGAGAGGGCAGGGTTTGCCAAAAGCCTGCGGGTAGTTGAGTCTTTAATCAAAGCGGCAACAATTACATTTGCATCAACAACAAGGTTCATTTTAGATAATGCCTCCTGGCAATTCCTTTCTTTATCTTCTTTCCAATTTCCAACGCATCCGCATCGGTAAGAGTGCTTTTTGAAGCGATTTTTTCCAATGCCTCAAGCGCATTTATCTTCTCCTCAATTGCCTTCCTTGCCACCTCGCTCCACCGCATTTCGGAAAACGACCTCATCTTGGTAAACACCTCATCGGAAACAGACAGGGTAATATTCTTTGACACAAAAAACCACCTCAAATAAATAAGTGAAACCACATAATTAAAGAGATTTGGTTTTTCGAATCCAACCAAG
>OBEQ011322559.1_pt1 | contig 13838 bp, 18 predicted proteins | sample 1670901 | NCBI WGS metagenome assembly OBEQ01 (sample SAMEA104232315, study PRJEB22302) | groundwater metagenome | biome: forest; feature: aquifer; material: groundwater | place: USA | collected 2011-08-07 | depth 5.4 m
ACTTTCGCGAACCAGGCCGTCATCGCAATCGAGAATACGCGCCTGCTCAACGAGCTGCGGCAACGCACCGCCGACTTGAGCGAGGCGCTGGAGCAGCAGACCGCGACGTCGGAGGTGTTGAGTGTCATATCGAGCTCGCCCGGCGAGCTGGGGCCGGTCTTCCGCGCAATGTGCGCAGCATGAGTACCGGTGAGAACCGACAAGACTGACGCAACGCAAACACGCGCGAATTTCAACATCGACTCGATTCGCTGGGTAAAATGATGCCGCGCCGCAAGCGGAGTCACGAGTCCCAGCAGCAGCGAATCTGTGATCAAGTCGCCATCGCGGGGAAAAAACTGTGATAAAGTCGGATGGAGCTTGCTTGCGCGCAATGTTATTTAGTTGGCGTCATCCGGTCTTGGAATTGCGGTTTAGGGCCAGTAGGGCCGCAGGCATGCGTTAGCGGGAGTTTCGTTGATGATTCGCACTTTTCGTTGCGTCCGAATCGCCGCGGTCGCCGTTTTACTCGGCCTTGGCGCCTATGCCGGTCTGGTTGGCGCTTCAGCGCCGGTTCAAGCGGCCAACTGGCTGCAAAAAAACTTCTACATGTCGGGGCCAAATTACGATGGCGTGCTGCCGCCTTGTGAAGCCGCGCTCGATAAAATCGCGTCGCGTTTCGAGCAAAAGGAGAGCCAGTACTGGAACTCCAACCTGCAAATTCTCGGCTTTGAGCGGGTTCGCCAGACAGCGTTCCGCCCCTGGGCGAAAGAGATCATTCCGCGCCGGTTCTGCAGCGCCGTTGCGCTGGTCAGCGATGGCCGCAAGCACCGGGTCGATTATTGGATCGGCGAAGACACCGGCATGATTGGCGCCAATTGGGGTGTGGAATGGTGCGTGGTCGGCCTCGACCGCAATTGGTCCTACAACCCAGGTTGTAAGATGGCGCGGCCTTAATTCCCGTCTTGTACCTTTTTTGTTTTAATTTGTACTTGAAATGTTCTAAAAAACCGGGTATCCAAATAAGGAACTCTGGTACTGGGTCTATTTCCGATTTGTTCTTGTGTTGTCGTGGTGAGGGCGTCCATGTTTTTTCATCGCGTTTGCCGGGCCGCACATACCGCCGCTGTCGCCTTCAGTTTCCTGTTTATTTTCGCCATCGTCGCTTTTGCCCAAAATGGGCAAATCGAAAGTGCTCCCGCTCAAGATCGCCGGCAAAATGAGCCAGGCCACTTCGATTTCTATGTATTGGCGCTGTCGTGGTCACCTTCCTACTGCGCGGCGGTGGCCGAACGAGCGCCCAACCGGGCGCCCGACCAGCAATGTGCCGGGCGGCCATTTTCCTTTGTGGTGCATGGGCTTTGGCCGCAATACGAGCAGGGCTTCCCATCCTACTGCCAAGTTCCGGCGCCGCGGCTTAATCGCGAGATCGTCGCCAGCGCCCTCGATCTAATGCCGAGCCCGCGCCTGATTTTCCATGAATGGGATCGCCATGGAACTTGTTCCGGGCTTTCCGCCCGCGCATTTTTCGAAACCGTGCGGAAAGCGCGCGCTACCGTCAAAATTCCGCCGGACTATGTCGATCTCGACAAGCCGATCGTCGTTTCGCCCGGCGATGTCGCGGAGGCATTCTTCAAGGCCAATCCAGGGCTTTCACAGGCGAATCTGGCGGTTGCCTGCGATAATAAGCGGTTGAACGAGGTGCGTGTGTGTCTCAACAAGGATTTTTCGTTCCGCGATTGTGCCGAGGTAACGCGGCGGGCCTGCCGGCGCGACAAAATCGCAATGCCGGCAGTGCGCGGCGGCTAAGCTGCATATGATTGCGGTCCTTGTCTTGTCTATTGCGTTAAGTGGCCACTAACGATCGCTGCAGACGTTTTGGGGATAACCCGCGCGCGTCGACAATTGGCGCAAGATTCCTGAAAGGTAGTTCCGCAATCTTAGGCGCGCGGTCAAACGCGGCGGAGCGCGGCGATGAATCGTGTCAAGGACTATATCCAGTTCGCGGTCGGCTTCGTTGGCGTCGGCTATATCGTGCTATGGCCACTGACCGCGCATGACAACGGTATCGCGCCGCTGGAGGCCGCTTTCATTTGTGGCCATTCGTTTGGGCTCACGGATTTGATCTGCCATCCGCCGCATGTGCTGCGGTTGTCGCCGGGCCTGCATCTGATTGGGTCGATATCGGTAGCTTTCATTGGGCTGCGGGTGCTGTTCCGCAGGCTTTACCGCCGGCGCGCTCCGGCCGGTGACCGCACGGCGCTACCGTCCGCCGCCCGCATAATCACTGCCCTTCGGCAGCCATTGGCGCAAAAGCCGATGCCGCCGCTGCGCCGGGTCAAACCGCGGTCGCATTTCGGTTTGCGTGGCGTGCTGCGTTGAGGCACGAAAATATGGCATAAGCGGTCGCATGCGGCGGGCGCCGGCCGCGCGGCCTCTTCAGTCACGAGCAGCGCTGTGAATTATCGCCACGCATTCCATGCCGGCAGTTTCGCCGATGTGTTCAAGCATGTCGTGCTCTGCCGCATCCTGCATTATTTGCGCGAAAAGCCGGCGGCGTTTCGTGTAATCGATAGCCATGCCGGGGCCGGCCTCTACGATTTGAGCGGACCGGAAGCCAGCCGTGGCGCTGAATGGCCCGACGGCATTGCGCGCCTGATCGCCGCACAGGGGTCCAGCGAGCTTTCCGACCAGAGCGCGGCGCTGCTGGCGCCCTATCTCGAGGTGATTGGCGCGCTCAATGAGCGCGGCAAATTAAACGTCTACCCAGGCTCGCCGGCCCTGACGCGCGCCTGGTTGCGGCCGCAGGATCGGCTTATCGCCTGCGAACTTGAGCCACAGGCGGCAAGCGCGCTGGCGCGCCACCTGCGCGGCGACAGCCGCATTAAGACCATTGAGATCGACGGCTGGGTCGCGCTTTCGGCCTATGTACCGCCGCCGGAACGGCGCGGGCTGGTGCTGGTCGATCCGCCGTTCGAACAGAACGCCGACTTCCACCGGCTCTCGCATGGGCTGGGTTTGGCGCACCGCAAATGGGCCACCGGCATCTATGCGTTGTGGTACCCAATTAAGGGCCGGGGCGAAGCGGACCAACTCGCCAAGCGGTTGCGCCGGTCCGGCATTGGCAAGATGCTGCGCGCGGAACTGACAGTGTCCCCGGTCAGCGACCCGAGCAGGCTTAATGGCTGCGGCCTGATCTTGGTCAACCCGCCATGGACATTACAGGCCGAGCTTTCCGCCCTGCTGCCCGTATTGGTTGCGTTGTTTGAACGGCAAACCAAAAGCGGGGGTTTCAAGCTCGACTGGCTGGCCGGCGAAGCGGCCAACAGTGGAGGATGAAACAGACTGATGGCGTCGTTGGCTCTTTCCACAGGCGCGCAGTTGGTGTGTAGTTCGTCATTGGCAGTGACGTTCCGCCTCCGGTGGGGGCCGGCGGAGTGACTGAGGCCGGTTGAGGCTGACGCTTTCCCCGAATGTGAATGTCCGGCCGAGCTGCCGTGCGTGGGGCCGGCGGCGGAGCAGTGCGGGGAGGGAGTTCCCGATGGCGCAAACTGGAGTGGTGAAATTCTTTAATGCCGAACGGGGCTATGGCTTTATCAAACCGGACGATGGCGCGCGCGATGTGTTCGTTCACATCACCGCTGTCGAACAAGCCGGACTTAAGAGCCTGAACGAGGGCCAGAAGATCAGCTTCGATGTCGAACCCGACAAAAAGGGCGAAGGACCGAAGGCCGTGAATCTGGTCATCACCGGCTGACCTAAGGCGCACGCCGGCGGCGTGCGCGTTATCTATCAGTTGAACCTTCATCGGACGCGGGCTGCCGGCCCGCTTCTGCAACAGAGAGCTATTTTGTCATGATGATCCTACGCTCGTCTCCTGCTTCGCCGTTCGGCCGCAAAGTGCGTATCGCGGCCAGCCTGCTCGGTCTCGCCGGCAAGATCGAGGTGCAGACAGCCGACGCCAACGACCCCGCCGATAGCTTGCTGGTGCAAAATCCGCTTGGAAAAATTCCGACGCTGGTTCTCGACGACGGCACGGCCTATTACGACTCGCGCGTGATCGTCGAGTATCTCGATCATCTCGCCGGCGGCGGCCGGATCATTCCCAAACAAGAAAAGGCGCATTTCGAAGCACTGCGATTGCAGGCGTTATGCGACGGAATTCTCGATGCCTGTCTGTTGCAAGTTTATGAGGGCCGTTACCGTCCGGCGGACATGAAGGTGCAGTCCTGGGTCGACCGCCAGGCGGATAAAGTGACGCGCGGATTGAAGACACTTGAAGCCGCGCCGCCGGCGCTCAGCGCAACGCCCGATGTCGGACAGATCACGCTTGCCTGCGTGCTCGGCTACGGCGACCTGCGTTTCGGCGGCACCTGGCACAATGAATATCCGAAGCTGGTCGCTTGGCTCGATCGTTTTGCCGCGCAAGTGCCGGCATTCGCGGAGACTAAATTCGTGCCCTGATCGGCTCGCCATGCAAAGCCCCGGAGCATGCTCCGGGGCTTTATATTTTGTGCGAATGAGCTGGTACGATCAGAAGCGGTAGTTGAGGCCAGCGCGCACGATGTTGCTGTGGAAGTTGGAACCGAAGCCGGCGACGGTCGGGCCGTTACCGAGATCGACATACAGATATTCGACCTTCGCCGTCCATCGACCCGAAATTGCCGCTTCGACACCGCCGCCGAGAGTCCAACCGAGCTTGCTGTCTTGCGCCGAGCCAGCGCCGGTAACCGAGTTCTTGATGTTGCCGAACGCAGCGCCACCGGTCACGTACGGCAGGATGCTGCCGGTGCTTCCCATCGCGTAACCCAGCCGGCCGCGTGCGGTACCCAGCCAGTTGTTGCTGGTTTCGCAGCTTAAGCCGCCGCACGCCGAACTGCCGCGGATACGCGTCCAGTCGATGTCACCTTCTAGGCCCCATACCAATGGGCCCGATTGATAATTGTAGCCTAACGTGCCGCCGATGAGGCCGCCCGAAGCGCCGTTAGAGCCGCCCCAGCCATAGCCGCCGTTCAGGCCGACATATACCCCGTTCCAATTGTAAAACTGGGCGACATAGACCGGCGCCTTGGCCGGCGTCGCTTGGCGTCGCGGGATGTCTGCCGCCGAAGCCGCCGCGCAACCGAGCGCGATAATTCCAACGTTGGCGAGGAGAAGCTTTTTCATAACGCACCTGGTCCCATGTCACATGGACGGACGCGGATGCGCCGTCCCCCGCGTATGCAACGCGGCCGCCCTCCTAGTGTTCCGTATGAGGTAAATCGGCAGTGAGGCTATGACTTTCAAATAATGGCACACGGAACTCTTGTTCCATCATTTCAATTTGACTCGGATCAAAATTAAGAAGCCCCGGACCGAAGTCCGGGGCTTTTGGAATTTTAGGTGCCGCGCCGAATTAGAAGCGATAGTTCAAGCCGGCGCGTACGGTGTTGGCCTTGAAGCGCGCGTCCGAACCAAGCGGCGCACCGGTGCGGCCGAGGTCAGCATAAAGATACTCAACCTTCGCCGACCATGGGCCGTTGATCGCAGCCTCGATGCCGCCACCCAGCGCATAGCCAGCCTTGGTGGTGCTCGAGTCGCCGGAACCGGAGACCGAGTTCTTCACGCCGCCGAAGGCTAGGCCGCCGGTGACGTAAGGCAGATAGCGATCGAACGCGTAGCCGATGCGGCCGCGCGTCGTGCCGAGCCAGTTGTTGCGGTTCTCGCAGCGCTGACCGGCGCCGCAAGCGGTGCTGCCTTTGATGTCGCTCCAATCGATATCGCCTTCGAGACCGAACACGGCCTGGCCGACTTGATAGTTGTAGCCGAGCGTGCCGCCGACCAGTCCGCCGGACGTATTGAAGCTCGATGTCGCGACCGGCGCGGAGAAATCCGAACGGCCCCAACCGCCACCGCCGTTGATGCCGATATAGGCGCCGCTCCAATTGTAGGGCGCGGCAAACACCGGCGCCTTGACCGGCAGGGCGTTGCGGCGCGGCAGGTCCGCCGCGTTGGCCGAAGCCATCGTGGTGACGACTGCCAGTGCGCCGACAGCGGCGAGTACTAAACGCTTCATTCCAATCTCCATAATTCTGTTAGCCCCAAAACCTGCGCACACAGTATTCATAATTATGGAATCGTCTAGTGTAGAAAAAGCACACAAATCAACAAGTTGTTGTCTGGACAATCTAAATTACGTCAATGAAATGACATGATATTGCCGCTATTAAGACTGTTATCGGCCATCGTATGAAGAATTATATACTTGTTAGGCATATCGGATACGGGATTTTGCGTAAAAGATTCCCTCAAATGGCGCCGGCAATAGAAAACCCCGAGGTGTGGAGCCCAGGGTCTTTACTATCGGCGCGCCTTCGGTCAAGGCCATAACCCCGAGATCGGGAAGCCGGGGACCCTTACACGATTGTGAAACTTTGCCACCGCCCAACAACGCATAATTGATGACATTACCCGCAATCGCCCCGGCGAGGCGGCCGGCGATGGCGCCCACCGCGGCGCCACCGGCGGCGAAAAGAAGAAGAGCCGCCATTCCACGCACCTTTGGTTATTGTTCATGCGCTCGCGGAAGAACCGTGAGCTGGGGGAGACTAATGCCAGTAACAATACGCTTTGCCGCGGCCACCATTGCGTTAATCGCCGTTGTGCTTACGCACGGCCTACCCGCACGCGCGCAAACCGCTCAACAATTAAATTGGTGCGACGGCAAGGACGGCGCGACACCGGACCAGCAGATCGGCGGCTGTACGGCAGTCATTCAGTCGGGCAAGTTCACGGGAAAGAACCTCGCCTGAGCCTTCACCAATCGCGGCGTCGCCCACAAAAATAAAGGCCAAACCGACCGTGCCATCCAGGACTACGACCAGGCCATCAAGCTCAATCCGAACTACGCTTTGGCCTTCAACAATCGCGGCAGCGCCTACGCCGACAAAGGCCAAACCGACCGCGCTATCCAGGACCACGACCAGGCGATCAAACTCAATCCGAATTACGCCGCGGCCTTCTACAATCGCAGCGTCGCCAAAGAGGAAAAGGGCGACAAGGCCGGCGCCGAGGCCGATCTGGCGGCGGCCAGGAAGCTCAACCCGAATATCGGCCGTTAGGCGGGACGCCGGTTACGCGGGCAGCTGGGGGAAACCAATGTCAGTAAATATACGCCTTGCCGCAGCCATCATTGCGTTAATCGCCCCTGTGCTTACGCACGGCCTACCCGCACGCGCGCAAACTCAGCAACAGTTGGATTGGTGTACCGGCAAGGACATCGTGCCACCGGACCAGGTGATCGGCGGCTGCACGGCACTCATTCAGTCGGGCAAGTTCACGGGAAAGAACCTCGCCGCCGCCTTCACCAATCGCGGTATCGCCTACGCGAACAAAGATCAAACCGACCGCGCCATCCAGGACCACGACCAGGCCATCAAGCTCGATCCGAACGACGCCAGAGCCCTCAACATCCGTGGCAACGCCTACCTCAGCAACGGCCAAGCCGACCGTGCTATCCAGGACCACGACCAGGCGATCAGGCTCAATCTGAACAACGTTTTGGTCATAGACAGTCGCAGCCGAGCGGTGGCCAGGAAGCTCAACCCGAACATCGGCCGCTAGGCGTGACGCCGGTTACTCGGCTCCAGGAAACCGGAACGCATAAGCCAACCGCCGCCGCCACGGCGCGATGGCGACTTCGGCCACCGCCGCGCCGTCATGGCCGTGGATCATCGTGTCCGGCGTCGTGACGGTGGCGGCGTGCTTGGCGGTGAGCCCCGCGAGCCAGCGAAACAGCAACACGTCGCCCGGCGCTAAATCCGAAAGCGCCACACGGGCGCGAGATGGCGTTGGCCCGCCTCGGCGACGACCTGCGCGCGTGAAAGCGACATGTTGCTCTGTGTGAAGGCGCTTAAGCTTTCACCGCCGCTTAGAAATGGTAGTTGATACCAACGCGTAGCACGCTGGTGGTTAGACCATTGTCCTTAGCGGTGATCGAGTAGCTGCGATTGCCGAGGTCGGCATAAAGATATTCGACCTTGGCCGACCAGTTAGGCGTGAAGCCAACCTCGGCACCGAGACCGGCGGCCCAGCCGACATGGGTCTTGGACTCTGAAAGTCCGCCCGTTTCGCCTTTGAGGCCGCCATACGCTAGACCAAGCGTGCCGTAAAACAAGATGTTGTTCATCGCCATGCCGGCGCGGCCGCGCAACGTGCCGAACCATGGGTTGGAGAATTTGAAAGGGGCAAAGGTGTCGTCGGCACCGCTGACTTGCAGATCGGTTTCACCGCCGAACACAAACTGGCCTTGCTGCCAGTTGTAGCCGCCTTGCAATCCACCCTCGAGCCCGCTTGGATGGGTGCCGGTATTTGTTACTTTGCCCCACTGGTAGCCGACATTGACGCCGGCGTAAGCGCCAGCCCAATTGTAATAACTGCCGGGGCCGGCCGGAGCCGAATAATAAGGCGTCGGGCCGCGTGGTATGTCGGCTGCGACAGCTGCGCTGGCTGCGGCCGCTATGCCGGCCGCGGTGATCGCCAAGATTATTTTCTTCATCTTACTCTCCACCTACTTCCCGCTAGGACGCCAAAGGCGCATCGCGGAATTTGCTTGCTTGTCCTGCCCGGTGGCCGGTCGTTCACTCGCTTTTGCGTTCCTTTGCGCGGATCGCCGTGCAATGGGAGCAGCGGCGACGCCGGCAAACCGGCGAAACTTCGGCAATTTTTTGTGAGGGATTTATCGCGCTTTTTAAGTTAAACGCTTATGAATCGCTAAGTAGAGACCAGTCGTTATCCCTAAAGAACTCTTAGCAAATACAGCTTCCGTCGCGTTTACTATGCCGCATTACGTTTTATTGACTATGATTGCGGCGGCGATCACCCAATGAGCTGGCGAATAAAACTCAGATGCAGAGTGACAGCACACAGAACGGGCCGCGCGCGGCTTTGATCACCGGCGGCGGCCGGCGCATCGGCCGCGCCATTGCGTTGACGTTGGCGCGTGCCGGCTACGCAATCGTGCTGCATGCGCATCGCTCACGCCGCGAGGCGGAGGAACTTGCGGCGGAAATCCAGAACCAAGGTGGCAGCGCCGCGATCGTGCTTGCTGAACTCGCCGATCACGATGCGGTGCGCGGGCTGGTGCCGGCGGCGGCGGCGTTCGGGCCGCTGACTTTGCTGGTCAACAACGCCAGCCTCTTCGAGCACGATGAGATCGGTAACCTCACGCGCCCCCAATTCGAGCGGACCATGGCGGTCAACCTGACGGCGCCGATATTTCTCGCGCAAGCATTCGCCGCCCACGCCGCTGAATTGGTGCGCGCCGGCGGCAACGCCTCGATCGTCAATATTGTCGACCAGCGGGTGTTGCGGCCGACGCCGAAATTTTTCTCCTATACCTTGAGCAAGAGCGCGCTGCACACGGCGACCGCGACGCTGGCGCAAGCATTGGCGCCGCTGCGCGTCAATGCGGTGGCACCGGGGCCGACACTGCCAAGCCCGCGCCAATCGGAGGCGCAATTTGCCGTTCAGGCTGCGGCCGTCCCGCTCGGACGTGGACCGACGCCCGAAGATGTTGCTGGCGCCGTGGTCTATCTCGCCGGCGCGAGCAGTGTCACTGGCGTTACACTGGCGGTTGACGGCGGCCAGCATCTGTCCTGGCGCACCGCCGACAGCGATCTAGCGGAATAATGCATGATACCGAAGGGTAACAGCCGGTTTTCGGCTAGCATCATGCGCAAGCAATTTGCCTAAGCGCGCATTATCTTTGGCACCATGAGCGGCAGCAAAAAAGACATCGATCCGGCAAGCGACCTTCACGAGGAGGACGAGGATTCGAGCCTGCCGGAGCTCGATCTGAACGAGCAGGCGACCGGCACGCTCGCGGGCGGTCGCGCCGCAATTGCGCGCGCCGTCAAACATGCGCCCGCTGGTCCCGGCGTCTATCGCATGATCGACGCCAAGGGCGACGTGCTCTATGTCGGCAAGGCCAAGAGCATCAAGAAGCGGGTCGCCAATTACACGCGGCCGACGGCCTACGACGCCCGCATCGCCCGCATGATCACGGCGACAGCGACAATGGAGTTCGTTTCGACCGCGACCGAGACCGAGGCGCTGCTGTTAGAGGCGAATCTGATTAAGCGGCTGCGTCCGCGTTTCAATGTGCTGCTGCGCGATGACAAATCGTTCCCGTATATTCTCATTACCTCGGATCATTGGGCGCCGCAGATCCTCAAGCATCGCGGCGCGCGTAGCCGCCCGGGACATTTTTATGGGCCGTTCGCCAATGCCGGCGCGGTCAATCGCACCATCAATGCCTTGCAGCGCGCGTTTCTTTTGCGCTCCTGTTCGGATTCGTTTTTTGAGGCGCGCACGCGGCCGTGCCTGCTGCATCAAATCAAGCGCTGCTCGGCGCCGTGCACGCAGGAAATCGATTTCAAAGGCTATGGCGAACTGGTGCGTGAGGCGAACGAGTTCCTGTCCGGCCGCAGCCGTCTGGTGCAGAAGGAACTGGCGACGGAAATGGACACGGCGGCGAATGCGCTCGACTTCGAGCGCGCCGCGATTTATCGCGACCGGCTGGCGGCGCTGTCGGCGATCCAGTCGCACCAGGGCATCAATCCGCGCAATGTCGAGGAGGCCGACGTGTTCGCCGTGCATCAGGACGGCGGTTACAGTTGCGTCGAGGTGTTTTTCTTCCGCACCGGGCAGAATTGGGGCAATCGCGCTTATTTTCCGAAAGCCGACCGCTCGCTTGGCGCTGCCGAAGTGCTGGGCGCCTTCATGGCGCAATTCTACGACGACAAGCCGGCGCCGCGTCTTATTTTGGCGTCGCACGATTTTGAGGAGCGCGAGCTGCTCGCCGAAGCACTTTCCGTCAAGAGTGAGCGCAAGGTCGAGATCGGCGTGCCGCAACGTGGCGAGCGCAAGGAGCTGGTAATGCATGCGCTCGCCAATGCGCGTGAGGCCTTGGCGCGTAAGCTGGCCGATACCGCGTCGCAGCAGCGCTTGCTGAATGCGCTGACCGAGACATTTGCGCTGCAGCGGCCGCCGCGCCGCATCGAGGTCTACGACAACAGCCATATTTCCGGCAGCAATGCGGTCGGCGCCATGATCGTCGCCGGGCCGGAAGGGTTCCGCAAAAACCAGTACCGCAAGTTCAACATCCGCTCGACCGAACTGACGCCCGGCGACGACTACGGCATGATGCGCGAGGTGTTGCAGCGGCGATTTAAGCGATTGCTGGATGAGAGCCCGTGCTCTTCTACTTTACCTCCCCCGCAAGGGGGGAGGGAAGAGTCCATTGCGACAGACGAGAATGCGGATGAGGACGCGCATGTTGAATCGCTCTGGCCCGATCTGGTGCTGATCGACGGCGGGCAGGGCCAGCTCAACGCGGCGACGCAGACGCTTGCCGAATTGGGCGTCACCAATGTGCCGCTGGTCTCCATTGCCAAAGGGCCGGACCGCGACGCCGGGCGCGAGACGTTCTTTGTAGCCGGCCGCAGCCCATTCAAGCTGCCGCCGCGCGATCCGCTTTTGTATTTCGTCGAGCGGCTGCGCGACGAGGCCCACCGCTTCGCTATCGGCTCACACCGGGCGCGCCGCAAGAAGGACATTCGCGAATCCGGCTTGCAGGAAATCGCCGGGATCGGGCCGACCCGCAAGCGCGCGCTGCTCCGCCATTTTGGCACCGTGAAAGCCATCGAGCGGGCGAGTTTGTCCGACCTCGCGCACGTTCCGGGAATTAATGCGGAGACCGCGCGAAAGATATATGAGTTCTTCCATGAAACGACGCCCGACCGGACGGGCGCCTAGACGATCAGGGAAACGCGCATGCTGATCCAGCGGCAGGAAGACGTCACGACGGCGGTCACGGAAGCCTTCAAGAACACCGAGCCGCCGCGGCTGCGGGAAATCCTCATTTCCCTGGTGACACATCTGCACGCTTTCGCGCGCGATGTGCATCTGACCGAGGAGGAATTCCAGACCGCGGTACAATATGTCGCCAGGCTCGGCCAGCGCACCAACGACAGCCACAACGAAGTTGTGCTGATGTCCGGCTCGCTCGGCTTCTCGACGCTGATCTGTCTGCTCAATAACGGCAACAACGGCCAGACCGAAACCAGCGCCAATCTGCTTGGGCCGTTCTGGCGGATGAATTCGCCGCGTACCGAAAGCGGCGCCTCGATCGTGCGCTCAGCCACGCCGGGCCCGGCGATGTTCGTCAATTGCTGGCTCAAGGATATCAAGGGCAATCCGATCGCTGGAGCTGAAGTCGACGTCTGGCATTCCTCGCCGGAAGGCTTTTACGAGCAGCAGGACCCCAAGCAAGCCGACATGAATCTACGCGGCAAATTCATGACCGATGCGCAGGGTCATTTCAGTTTCCGTAGTGTGAAACCGGCCGGCTATCCGATCCCGATCGACGGGCCGGTGGGTGATCTGGTGCGTGCCACTGGGCGGCACCATTACCGGCCGGCGCATTTGCATTTTTTAGTGTTCAAGCAAGGCTTCAAGACCTTGATCTCACAGATCTACGTCAAAGATGACGAGAAGCTGGAGACCGACGTGCAATTCGGCGTTACCCGCGCGCTGGTCGGCGATTATGTCCGCCATGACGGGCCGGCGCCTGCGCCCGATGTCAAAGGCGAATGGTATTCGCTCGACCAGAGCTTTGTCATGGAGGCGGGCGAGAGCCACCTGCCCAAGCCGCCCATTCAATGAGGCAACAAAGACCCCGGTAAACACAGGGACTGGGTTGGGCCGGCGGTTGACCTCGCTGCGGCAGCGGTGTTCCTTGTGCCGCATGAAAGCGACGCATTCCAGACAGTTGCCGGCGCATCCGATAGCGCTACCGAACATTCTGACATATGCGCGTATCGCCGCCGTGCCGGTGGTAGTGGGGCTGATTTATTGGCAAAGCATTATCGGCGGCCCGTTGTGGCTACGCTGGGTGGCGCTGGCGATCTTCATTGCCGCCGGCGTTACCGACATTCTTGACGGCTATCTCGCGCGCATGTGGGGCCAGCAGTCCTCGCTTGGCCGCATGCTTGATCCAATTGCGGACAAACTATTGGTGGCATCCTGCCTGCTGATGTTGGCGGCCGATGAAACCATCCGCGGCTGGACGCTATTTGCCGCCGTCATCATTCTTTGCCGCGAAATTCTGGTGTCGGGCTTGCGCGAGTTTCTTGCCGAGCTGCGCGTCGGCCTGCCGGTGACGCAATTGGCCAAATGGAAGACGGCGGGCCAGCTGGTCGCCATCGGTTTTCTGATCGCGGGCGACGCCGGCGAAAAAATCCTGCCGATAACCATCGAGGTCGGCATCGCGCTGCTGTGGCTGTCGGCCATCGTGACGCTCTATACCGGCTGGGACTATTTACGCGCCGGTTTGCGTTATATGATTGATCAATGAATGGGCGCATGATCCCGAAAAGTGGGAACCGGTTTTCGGACAAGATCATGCGTGGAAAAAAATGAGCATCAAATTGCGCTATTTCGCCTGGGTGCGTGATCGCGTCGGCAAGCCGGAAGAAAACATAGAGGTTCCTGCCGGCATCGCCACCGTCAGTGACCTGATGGTGTGGCTGGCTTCGCGCGGCGAGGAGTATGCCTATGCCTTTGACAACCCCAAAGTGATCCGCGCGGCCATCGACCGCGCCCATGTGCGGCCACAGACGCCGATCGGCGGGGCGAGCGAAATCGCCTTTTTCCCGCCGATGACGGGGGGATAAGCCCCTCCCGCGCGGGCGCGGGGCGGGCTACATTGTGTCCATGAGCACGCAAATAGCCGTCCGCATCCAGCGCGAGCCGTTCGACGTCGCCGCCGAGGCTGGCAAGATCGCGCGCGGGCGCACCGACGCCGGCGCGGGGGGGAC
>OBEQ012581801.1_pt1 | contig 13837 bp, 6 predicted proteins | sample 1670901 | NCBI WGS metagenome assembly OBEQ01 (sample SAMEA104232315, study PRJEB22302) | groundwater metagenome | biome: forest; feature: aquifer; material: groundwater | place: USA | collected 2011-08-07 | depth 5.4 m
CACAAACCAGCAACGTCATGTTAGCCCAAGCGTGTATTGCTGCCCAGGGAGGTACTACTATCACCTCATCTGGCCCTGTTGGCTGGACCAAAATTAGAGAAGATCAAGTTGGACCCAATGTCTACTGCGGGCTGTACTGGAAACAGGCGACTAGTCTTGATGTGCCCGGAACAACAACCTATGTCTTTGTCTTTACTGGTACCACAGGGGGAGCAGGCAGTCGGGGAGGCATACTGTCATATGCCAATGTGGATACCAGCAGCCCTGTTGACGTAAGTGGTGCACAGTCTGTTGCTACAACCAGTGCTTCTATACCAGCAACACCGATCTCAATTTCTCCAACAGGTAGCAACGATATGCTGGTATTTTTTGCCTTTGGAGCAGGACTTGCTTTTACTATCTCTGCGCCTCCCACCAATATGACACAGCGCTACTACACAGGTTCAGGCACTGCTTTGGGGTTGTACAGCGCCGAACAATTGTTGTCCTCTTCTGGTCCAACACAAGCAAAGTCAGTTACTGCCTCAGCAGCTGTTACTAGCATTGGGCAAGCAGTCGCGCTAAAGTTCTCTCCAGCACCAACACCATCAGTCTCCCCAGGTGGGGGGGGCAGTTTTAGCATTCTAGAGTCAGCTGTGGGCGGCAGCGATAGAGCATATTTGACGAAACAAATTAATCCCACCAACGAGCTGTATATGCGTATGAAGATGAAAATTACCAACGATCTGCCCCAAGGTAATCCGCAAAATTTCTTTGCTTTCGGTAACGGTTCTGTTGGACTGGCTCTTCGTACCAATCCAATAGCACGGGAACTTTTTGTTGATGGACTCAGTACTATTGATACAGGCTATGCCATGCCGATGGACTCTTGGCACTGTGTGGAAATGCATACAGTCATCTCTGATACTGCTGGTGTGGCCCAGGTGTGGATCGATGGTAATTTGGTAAAAGATGCCCAAAATATTAATACTGGCTCAACTCCCATTTCTTCGATTACCCTTGGTGTCGGTTGGCCTGGTACACCAGTACAATATAATTTTGATGATATTGCCTTTAACGATACCAACCAGATTGGCTGCGGTCCTCTAATTGGTAAGGTTGGTCCAATTCGCTCAAATGGTGCACCAGTGGGCCAGTTGACAGGTAGCCCAACTCAAGTAACCATGAGTTTAAATACAGATGTGGCCTCGTCTTGTAAGTATGACAATAAAGTAGGTACTCCATATGCCTCCATGCCTAATACATTTTCCACAACAGGAGGAACTACCCATTCCACCACCATCACTGGTATTAGCTCAGGTAATAACTATAGTTATTATGTGCGCTGTGACGGCGGAGCCAAAGGCATCAATGATGATGATTATCGTATTGCCTTTCGATCTGGCAATTTGGGGACAATTTTAAAGCCTATGGTTTTAGCTTCCACCTATGAATCAATTAGCGTGAGAGCTCCTTTTAGTAATGATGATAATGCCAATAACCAGGCTACCTTGCAATGGAGAAAAGTAGGCGATGCCACTTGGAAAAACGGTATGGCGATGAGTGCTGATAGAAGAGCAGTTGTTTACGGAGGAGGTAATAGTGGAGCAAATCCGTTTAAAAATGAATGGCGGGCCTCTGTATTGGGGTTAACTCCAAATACTACCTATGAAGTACAAGTAACATTTAGTGATATTGATGGTGTGACGGGAACAAATCCAGTGGTAGGAACTATTACGACGAGAAGCGAAAGTTATCCTTCCACAGGAGCAACGTATTATGTTGCTACCACTGGGAATGACAGTACTGGGGACGGATCATCTGGGAAGCCTTGGAAGACATTGCAAAAGGCAGCAGATACTGTGGCAGCCGGTGATACTGTTATGGTAAAAGGTGGTACCTATCCGGGTCAGCTGACCATTGCCAAATCAGGAATAGCCAGTAATTTCATCCATTTCCAATCAGAAAAAAATCTTACTCCCGCACAAATGCAAGATGGCCAACATGATGCCGATAGGGTCATTATCGATGGTACTACCGCTCCTGCCAACTGTTATTACACCAACGGTGCATGTGCTGTAAGAATTGAGGGTAGCTATGTGCGATTTTCTGGCTTTGAAATTATTGGTGGGGCTATGGCACTGATGGTTGGTCCAGACGTGAACGCTCCAAATAGCACCACCACGGTACAACAAGATGTGATTGTCGAAAACAACTACCTACATGATCAAACTCCAGCAACTCAAGACAACAATACAGTTATTTTGGTTGGCAATTCGTATAGCCAACAAAATCTTGTCCAGCGCGTGACGCTGCAAGGAAATTATGTACTCCTCAATAAGCTCAATGGTGGATCAGACGATATAGACTTTGTGGGGACATTTGGTGGACATGTTATCCGCAATAACAAAATTATCGATGAAAAAATTGGTGATGGGTCTCATGGATCAGATTGTATTGGGGGAGAGCCCAATTTTGGCGATTCGGCCCCATTCCCGGGTGGTGGGTACTACTCTGATACTGATATTTATAACAACTATTGTCAGAACTCAACTGATGATGGCATTGAGGTCGATGGGGTAGATATGAACGTCCGTGTCTGGGGTAATACAGTGGTAGGAGCAAATGTAAACATGTCACTTGCTCCAGTCATTGTTGGGCCTGCGTATATATTCAGAAATGTGGTCTACAATAATACGATTCACTGGACTGATCCAGTGGGTCCAAAAATCGCTGAAAGCGGTACAGGGGACACATTCTTTTATCAGAACACATTTTATAATGCTTATAATGGCGATCTGACTACGGCCCTGGCTAACACTGGGCGTATCCAATCGGTTACCGTGACCAATGGTGGATCAGGCTATACATCGGCTCCAACAGTCAGCTTTCCTGGTGGTGGTGTTGGCACATCAGCAACTGCCGTAGTTTCTGGTGGAAGCGTGACTGCTGTTAATGTCTCAAATGGTGGTTACACCCCTTCTCCCAATGGTACCCAAGTTACATTCACAGGTGGTGGGGGAACTGGGGCAAGAGCCACAGCCAATCTTTTCGCTGCAGGATTTGGTCTGGTTGATTATGGCAGCAACAATGCTTCACAAAACGTCTACTTCAAAAATAATATCATTCACGCCTGGAGTAGGCCGATATCCATTGGCAGAGTCGATGAACTGCCAATGATGGATTATGACCTTTTGGTTGGAGAAGAACAAAAATTCTTTGTCAAATGGGCAGGAAATACTATTACCGGTTTTTCTAATTTTCAATCTGCCACTGGTCAGGAAATCCATGGAGTCAATGAAAAACCCACCTATGTCAATGCTGCAGCTGGTGATTTTCATCTACAAGCCGGCAGTCAGGGTATAGATAAAGGGACAGTATTGGTTGGGTTTAACGATGCAAATTCGCAGTGGCCATATAGTGGTGCGGCGCCTGACATTGGTGCGTTTGAATTTGGTGGCGGTGGACCAACCTCTACTCCTGCACCGACAGTAGCAATACCCACGGCAACACCGACTATACCCTTGCCAACGCCTACATCTGTAGTACCAACAGCAACGCTAATTCCGACCAATACACCGGTTCCAACCGCCAAGCCAACCACTGTGCCAAGCGCTACGCCAACGCTGGCGCCTACTGCAACTCCAACACCTGTGCCACCAACCCCCACCCCAACGCCTATTCCTTGTAACCTTAACCCGGGTACCTGGTCGCCAGTATCAACAATAGAAGGTAGTGCAGTAACGCTTAACATTAGTGCTACTGGCAACTGTGCTGGAAAACCAGTTACCTTGGCAGTTGCCAAAAATGGTGTTTTTGGTGGACCGGCAACTAATCCTCCCACACCAGCAACAGTGACATTATCTGCACAGGGTACAGCCACAGCCAACTGGATAGCAGAATTCGTTTCTGATGCAGCCTCTATATTTGGTCCCAATCAATATTACTTTGATGCTGCCTTGCCCTCTGGAGGAGCTGCGCGTTCAACACTGCTTGATGTTTCACCACAGGCAGTGCCTACACCAACGCCAACTCCAACACCAACCAGTACACCAACACCAACCAGTGTCCCAAATGCCACACCTACACCAACATCTGCTATACCAACTCCAAAACCAACAGTTATTCCAACACCAACACCAGTGCCTACTCCCTGTACAATTGCTACTGCAGTATGGCAAATGTCTACACCAGTTCTGACCGGTGCACAAGTGGGACTATCTGCTTACACATCAGGTATCTGTATTGGTAAACAGGTTCATTTTGAAGTGAGAAGAAATGGATTACTCTTGACAGATATTCCTGCTGTGAGACAGCCATTGGATGCAAATATTGTCAATAGTGCTGCTACCAGTACCTGGACTGCTGAGTTTAATCCGCTTCTTCCCCTGACTAATCCTGATTATTACTTTAATGCCAGCATCGTAAACGATGCTACTGCCCCGATTCGTTCCAGTGACCCAATGCTAAATGTGACACAGCCAGCCGGTGGAGAGATAACTCCAACACCAACCCCAACCGCTATTCTAACTCCCACCCCAACGTTAATCCCTGGTGCAATTACACTGTCAACTCCAGCTGTAACAATCACTAATACTGCTGCTACAGTGACCTGGATAACTAATACTCCAACCTCATCTCAACTAGATTATGGTTTTGTTAATAGTTATATTGGCTCAACTCCTGAGATTGATGTTCAACCAAAGGTCTTAAATCATACAGTGGTATTAAATAACTTAGTTCCTTGTACTGTTTATTTATTCAGGGTTAAAGGCCAAGATAGTAATGCCACCTCAGGAGTTAGTGTAGGAGGTAACTTCTCAACCAAAGGCTGTACTGGGGGAGCACCAATATCATCTGATACCAGTGCTTTTATGTCTCAAGCTGCTGGTGGCTTAATAAACCTGCTTAACAGCCAATCTAAAGGTATTACACTCAATATCCCCAGATCATTTAGTTCTACTGATGCATATTTTCAAATTAAACAGCTAGACAGAGCTCCAGTTTTAAATACCTTATCTACTCCATCAGGTTACCAGGCTGTTGGAGATAATATTTATCATCTTGATGCATTAACTGATCAATCAAGCATCATTAGTAACTTTAACACCCCTTTGACAGTCACGGTTACCTACTCCAGCGCCGATGTGGTCGGTCTTGACGAATCCAGCCTGAAGATTAGAAGATTTAATATTCAAACCAATCAATGGGAAGAGTTACCTAATTGTACGGTTGATACCACAGCCAAAACTGTGATCTGTCAAACTACCAAGTTTTCTGATTTTGCCCTACTGGGAAAAGTCTCAAATACCAACCCTCAAGATAAATGGAAATACTTTATCCTGGGTGTAATTGTCGGAATATTAGGTTCTGTCCTGATCCATTCAGGTCATAAACATTACCACAAAAGAAAAACTCACTAAAGAGTTGTATTTAGATTTTTAAGTCGTGTTACAATATAAATAGTAGGGAATTATTATATTTTACCTTCTCTACTAAAGGAATTATCTTGTGCGTATAAAAATAGTTTTGCGCCTGATATTGGCGCTTATATTTGCAGTTGTTGCATCCATATTTTCTCAACTAATCCCGCCTTTTGGGGGAACAGATAGCTTTATTATTAAGGTAATTGTTACCTTGCTGGCAGGTTTGGTCGGCTTTGCCATTTTTCCTGATATTGCCAGACCAGTTAGAGTGATCACCATCACCACTGTTAATTTTTTAGTCCATAAAGTCTCATCTGAGGTCATGAATCAACTGCTTAAAATCCCCAGACTTTATCAACCACCTAGTAATCCTATTCCTCATCTAGGTTCAGTTGCCCTAACCAAACCCCTAATTTTGGATACCTCAGCTATAATTGATGGTCGGATTTTAGATATTGGCAAGACTGGGTTTATCTCTGGACTTATACTTTTACCCAAGTTTGTTTTGACAGAACTCCAGCAAGTGGCTGATTCTGCTGATTCACTGAAACGACAAAGGGGTAGAAGAGGCTTTGAGGTAGTAGCAGAGCTTAAAAAACTTAAAGGTATCAGGATAGAAATTTGGGATAAGGAACAATCCGGTAAGGCGGTTGATGATAAATTGCTCGGATTGGCTAAAGCCTTAAACGGTAAGATTATCACTTGTGATTATAATCTAAATAGAGTAGCCTCAGTTTCCAGTATAGCCGTACTAAATATTAATGATCTGGCTAACTCCCTTAAACAAATCAGCCTGCCAGGTGAGATCCTGGAGCTTAAAATTGCCCATTTGGGTAAAGATAAATCTCAAGGGGTAGGTTACCTGGAAGATGGCACCATGGTGGTGGTGTCAGAGGCTGCAGATAAACTGGGTCAGACACTTTCAGTAGAAGTTACCAAAAACATTCAAATCCCAGCAGGGAGGATGATCTTCGCTAAGAATCTCAAATCTTAGATCTCAAATCGCAAATCTGAATCTAAAATCTTAAAACTTTTTAGATTTGAGTTATAGTTTTGATTTTTGACATTTGAGTTTTGAGATATTATCAAGTTATCCACATCCTCAAAATCTCTGTTAATATCTAAAAGTATAGTCTCTGATTAGCTTGTTTAAATAACCTAACCTACCCATCATATCCTGATTATAAAACTACGGGTCTAGATGAATTTTTAATATTTTTATCTATGGGATAAATAAAACTTGACAAATAGTATTATTCCTGATAAGGTTGGATTAATATGTTATTTTCAGCAAAATTGACCAACACTTTTAAACGACCTTTCAGTTTCAGGGAAAAAAGAGCCAAAACAAAAAGAGTAGATGTCATGGCAGAACAAGTCAGAAAGATATTACAAGATACTGATCAAAAAATAATTTTGATGGTTCGGGGGTAAAAAAAGAGCATTACTACCGCAGACGGACTCGAATAGCAATGCCCTTTTATTAATTTCGAAAACAACTTCAAGAGCAGATAGAAGTTGCTTTCTAAGATAACTGTAGACTAAATTTTAGGGGGTTGTCAAGACCCCAAATTAGCCTCAGTTTTTAAATTTTGGGTAACATATGGACTCAAAAATTGATGATTAGAGAAATGAATTAAGTGGTGATGATGGTGTGTTGTATTGGAGGCTAATCTAGGGCAGGGATTAGTCTCCAATAGAAAATATCATTATTTGTGGAATTCCTTTATCATCCATCAATATTTAGTTTCTCATAGGGGCTAGTCTCCAATTAAAACTATAACATCAGAATTCAAAACATCTATTGCAAACTCTTTACTGACTTATTACATAACCCCATATATAAATAATGTAGGATTTAAATACGAATTCTCAGGAAACTTGTAAATCTTGACATAGTGTAGATCTTATAGTATACTTTTCAAAATATTATGGCACATAGAAATCCGGAACACGGTAGTAGATTTAAACCAAATTTTTCAGCCCGACTTCGTCAATCACAAGAAGCCAGGTCTAACCAACTTTTAAGTTCAACAGCTAATGTTGTTAATTTCAAATCTGATGTAACAGGGGGAGTAGATTTACAATTGCACTTTGAAGCAGGTAAATTGATAAACCATTCTGATAGAAGTTCAGGCAACATAGAAAATAGCAAACCCTTTGTTTGGAATCTGGGAGTAGGGGATTTAGAGGCACACCTTGATGCTGTTTTGGGTCCTGTTCAACAAAGACCTGAATCAGTTGTTCCAATTAAGGAGTTAACTTCGGAGGTAACCAGTTCCCGGATAGTTAGAGTAGATGGTCACTCTTCTAGGGGCTTATTAAGCTTGAAACAAAGAGGAGCTTTAGGGGTGATGAGCGCTTTAGCAATCTCCGCTGCATTGCTGTCTGCTTGTGGGCCAACCAGTCAGATTATTGATTCTTCTCATTCGATTGTTCAGGCTGCAGAGCTGACTAATGCTAAAGCAGCAGATTGGGAACGTAACCCAAATTTAATAAAAGATGCTAATAGAGATGGCTCAATTTTTAATATTGCTGATGGTAATCGCACCAACCTAAATAGTGGTTTTGTTGGAAGCCTTGATGGAAAAGCAACAGCCCGTTATGCTGAACGCGCTGGAATTACTCATCCGGAGGAGGGTAATTTTAAACCTGAGGATGAGTATGAGCAGAAATTATTAAAGATCGCTCAAAATCAAGACTCTCTTAGCATAACAAAGATAGATGCGGCAGTTGCAGAATGGCAGAGGATTAATCCTAATATTGCAGTAAAGACTGATGAGGATGGCGATCGCTATTTTGAGTTTAGAGATGGCAACGGTCAGCTGGTAGCTTTCAATGATTGGTCAAGAGAATATTGGGATGCTTTTTTTGATAGTTTATATCCGAATACTCCTAATTTCGCATCCTATACTCAAGCTAATTACGATAGTGGGTTAGTGGCAGATGTGGGTGTTACAGAAGCTGCTGATTTAAACGTAGTACCACCTTCACCGCCACCAGTCTTATCTCTTGGTTCAGGTTTTGATGGCAGCAGGACAGGTAGCTTTATTTGTAAGGACGGAATTTCCAGCGTTAAGGATGCTATTGAAAAAGCTCAACAGCTGGAGTGTCTTAGCCAAACCATGAAAGATAAAGGAATGGATCTTAGCCATCTTACTGGTAAAAGTGGGACTTTCAGAGAGTTAATTAATCAGAGCGAGGAATTAAAGAAGAAATTCCCAGTTAATACTCCTCTAAAGATGTATGTTAAGTTGCAGGTTCCAAAAACTGCGCAGAATCCTGAAGGAATAGCCAGAGGTACCCTTGAATTTATGTTTGTTGAAGGCAAGGTACTTAACCTGAAGGGTCCGGTTAAGATTTTGGGGTTAGATAATGAAGGATTTTTGTTAACTGACGGTAATATTCACGCTTTACTGATGAAGATGTGTGGTAACTTAATTTTAGAAACCACCCAGCCGGAAGTTCCAGCAACTGCAACCGTAATTCCAACTGGGACTCCAACCGAGACACCAACAGAGGTAGTTGTTACAAAAGATACTGCCACTGCAACTTCAACCTCTACCACTACAGCTACACCACCTGTTATAGCACCACCTTCTCCAACCAGTACCCCAACCCTTCCTCCTGGTGTACCACCACCTGGTAGAACACCAGAAATTCCACCGCCTCCGCCACCTATTCTAGTCTGTGTAGGACTTCTTCCTAATGGACAACCGGACATTCAGCCTGTCAGTATTGAGTGGTTAATAACTACAGCTAACCAACTTGGCATTACTACAGCTGATGTAGACAGATATGCTAGAGAGCATCAAATACCTGCACAAGAGCTTAGAAACCCGGATGTAATAAATCGTATTTTGGCAGATTTAATTTCCCTAAGAAAGTGTCAACAGCTTCCACCACCTCCACCACCACCTCCACCACCACCTCCACCACCTCCACCACCACCTCCACCTGGATTTATACCTTCAGTAACATCAACTGCAACCAATACCCCCACTCCTCCTCCAGGAGCTACCGCTAGTGAAACACCAACCCAAACAGCTACTGCAACCAATACTCCTCCTCCAGGAGCTACTGAAATACCAAGTGCCACTAAAACTGCTACTCCACCATCACCTAGTGCAACTTCAACAGAACAATCTACACCTATACCGCAAACTCCTGTTAATACTCCAACAAGTGGAGTAGGACCAACAGCGACTGGAGTTGTAAGAACTGAACTTCCAACCAAAACTCCTGTAACACCAGTGGTGCCTCCAACTTCAACAGAACAATCTACACCTATACCGCAAACTCCTGTTAATACTCCAACAAGTGGAGTAGGACCAACAGCGACTGGAGTTGTAAGAACTGTATTGCCGACTAGAACACCGGTTCGTTAAGTGAAGAATACTTGACAAAGAACCGATAGTAAGTTATTATATACAAAACAAGTAAAAATATGTTCACAAATTTACTAAAAACTAAAAAGATCCTTACAAGCTTAATGGCTTTAATAATGTTTACTACTTTAAGCGCTTCAGTTCTGACTTCTTCAGTCGAAGCTGCGGCTTCTATTCAGGGGGGCAATTTCTTGACTGCTATTAATAACACTACCCAAGTAGGAACTTGGACTGATCCAATTAATGCTACATCTCAAAACGTTGTAGAGTTTAGAATAGAGGTTAGAAATATAGGAGATCGGGTAGCAGAAGATGTTCAAGTTTTTGCTAATGTAGATCAAGGACCAGCTAATCCTTTAAGAGCTCATGCAACTATTCATCCTACTGACTTTGGATCTAGTGATCTTAATGATGATGCAACTATTAATCTTCCTTCTGGGGTACAGGAGGGGTTTCGTTTTAGAACAGGTCATACCAGATTTACCGGTGTAACAAATTTATTTAATTGTCCTAGTACTTGTGACATTTCTGATAGTGTTGTAACGTCTGGTGGTGGTTTAGTGGTAGGTAATATTGATCCTGGGCAAGTTATTTATGTGACTTTTAAAGCAGACATTACAGGAACTCCAGCTCCTACCCCTACTCCAACCCCAACTCCTACTCCAACTCCAGCACCTGGACCGACTGTAACACCTACTCCTACACCTACTCCTGTTCCAACTGTAACTGTGACCCCAACCCCAACCCCAACTCCTGCTCCACAGGGTGGACAATCTCAATCACAAACTCAGACTCAAACTCAGTCTCAAACTGTAAATAATAACGTTACCAATAACAACACCAATAATAACTCAAGCTCTTCTAACAGCTCTGCTAATGTGACTGTTAGTCAAACCACTACTCCCCAGGTTTTAGGAGTAGCCAGTGCTCCAGTGGGAGTTGGTTATTCTTACGTTTATGGTACCACTCTTCCTAAAACCGGTTTGCCAGCTTTAGCATGGCTTGGATCAGGTCTGGTGCCTTTAGGATTTGGCATAAAAAGATTTGGTAAAAGGTTTGAAGCTAAAATTAGCGAGAGCGCCAATTATATTTGGGAAAAAAGAACTATTGACAAGCAAGCTTAAGAGTGAGATACTAATTAGGTAAGACCTCAAACTTACAAGTTCCCATTCAATAGATTTAAGATTCATGAATTATGATTTACGAATATTCTTCAATCTTATCTCTTAAATCATAAATCACTCTGAAATTCTAACATATGCCTTCAGTTACAAAATCATTTAAACCAAAAAGTCAGCCAGCAGCCAGCCTGCCAGCTGAAAGCGAAGCGAACCTGAAAGCTGCAAGCTCCTCTGTGGAGCAATTCGTGGGAGAGAACCCCTCTGTCACCCTGAGTGGAGGGAAGGATATATATTCTTCGTCCACGACTAAAGTCGGGACTCAGAATGACAATGACGCACTGCGCAATGACAACGGAGGTGGATATAGAAATGATCGTTACTCTGACCGTGATGTTCCAACCGAAGAGGTGACCGGAATCCTAGATATTATGCCTGAGGGGCATGGGTTTTTGCGGCCTAAATATATCCCCTCTGACAGGGATGTCTATATTTCAGCCAGTCAAATCCGCAGGTTTTGGCTCAAAAGAGGGGATTTGGTAGAAGGAGCAGCCCGTCCTCCAAAGGAAACTGAGCGTTATTTTGGTCTTTTGCAAGTAAATAAAGTTAATGGCGAGACAGCTGAAAAATTGATTTCAACAGACTCGGGTGGTCGACCTAAAAAACGAATCCGTTTCGAAGATCTAACAGCAATTTATCCAAATAGACATTTAAAACTGGAAACTGGAAAAACTCCACTTTCTGCCAGGGTCATAGATTTAGTTTCTCCAATTGGTTTTGGTCAAAGAGGTCTGATTGTTTCACCGCCCAAAGCTGGCAAAACTACCATCCTAAAAGATATTGCCTCAGGCATTGCCAAAAATCATCCTGAAGTAATTTTAATGGCAGTTTTAGTGGGGGAGCGTCCTGAAGAGGTGACTGATTTATCTAGGTCCATCAAGGGTGATGTTATTGCTAGTAACTTTGATGAGCCAGCTGAGGAACAAACTGCCGCCGCTGAAATAGCCCTAGAGCGGGCCAAAAGATTGGTTGAGCAAGGTAAGGATGTGGTGATTCTACTTGACTCAATTACTCGCTTAGGCCGGGCATATAACCTATCTGTACCTCCGTCCGGGCGGACGCTGTCTGGGGGATTTGACCCAGTTGCCCTTTATCCACCAAAACACTTTTTCGGAGCTGCCCGCAACTGCGAAGAAGGTGGTAGTTTAACTATCATCGGTACAGCTTTGGTTGATACTGGTTCAAGAATGGACGATTTGATTTATGAAGAGTTTAAAGGGACCGGTAATATGGAGCTTCACCTTGACAGGAGGCTGGCAGAACGTCGCATCTTTCCGGCCATTAATATTGAAGCTTCAGGTACCAGACAAGAACAATTATTATTCCCAGAGGATTACTACAAGCAAATGATTATTATGAGAAGGATGATTGGGATATTGGGAGAAAACGAGAGAACAGAAATCTTTTTGGAGAGGTTATCTAAAGCCGAGTCTAATGAAGAGTTCCTCAAGACTTTAAAAGACGTTAAATAATCTCAAATCTTAAATGTCAAATATCAAAACTACATGTCAAATCTAAAATGTTTTAAAGTTTTAAGATTTTAGATTCAGATTTGGGTTTTGCGATTTTAGTTTTAAGATTTATTTTGACATTAGCTTGACTCCCTCTGTTAGAATATACTTTCATGAATTCCCTTAGTGATGATATCAAGGCCTTATCCCATGCCTTAATTTGGTATTCCAAACGCAAAGCCATTTATTTTGGCAAGCGCTTTGAAACTTTTAAGAATTTTGTAGTGGAAGTTTTAATGCATGGCCGAGGTATTCATCAAAAAAGATTCTGGCACGGATCCATCATCACTTTGGTGCTAGTGGGGATTTTAACCTCAGGAGTGTTTGGGGGAAAGAGTTTAATATCTGCCAGTTATCCTGGAATTGGTGGGCCTGACCCAAGATTTGTATCCGCTTTTGAACCTTTTCCGGCTGGTCCTGTGATTGGAGGATTTCAGGATCCTCACACTAACATATCTGAAAAACCCAGATCAGAAATTATTGAGGCAACAGTAGAATCAGGCGATACTCTTTCATCCATTGCCAAAAAATTTGGTATATCAACTGATACTATCAAATGGGCTAATGATTTGGATAACGAAAACCAGCTCAAACCTGGTCAGAGTTTAAAAATTTTACCTGTCAGCGGGGTTTCCTATATTGTTAAGGAAGGGGATACTTTGGAAAGCGTTGCCAAAAAATATTCTGCCGAAGCTCAAGCCATTTTAGACTTTCCTTTTAATGATGTACCAGATGATTTTAGACTAAGGGTCGGTCAGCTCTTGATAATTCCTGATGGTTCTCCGCCAGAGGTAAAAGCTCCTGCCAAACCAAAACCCCAACCTCAATATTTGGCAGAAGGTCCTCAGAGTCCGGCCTTTGAGGCACCTTTTGGAGCCCAGTTTATCTGGCCAACCGGGGGACAGATTACTCAATACTTTGCCTGGTATCACCCTGGCATTGATATTGCCAACCGGGCTGCTCCTGGTATTGCAGCCTCAGATGGAGGAACGGTTTTGGTAGCAGGGTGGCCGGATGCACAAGGCTATGGAAACCGAGTAGTACTTGATCATGGCAATGGCTATACTTCTTTATATGCCCATCTATCAAATATTTATGTTTCACCTGGAGAGAAAGTTTCCAGAGGGCAATTAATTGGCCAAATGGGATCAACCGGCCGGTCAACTGGCACTCACCTTCATCTGGAAATACATTATAAGGGTGTTGCATTGAATCCGCTGGGTATCCTAAAGTAGATTTAAGATTTATGAATTATGATTTACGAATGGTAAAGTAATTTAAAGGGCCTGTAGTTCAGTGGTAGAATAGTTCCTCGGCGAGGAAAAGGTCACCGGTTCGAATCCGGTCAGGTCCAC
>OBEQ010427212.1_pt1 | contig 13836 bp, 16 predicted proteins | sample 1670901 | NCBI WGS metagenome assembly OBEQ01 (sample SAMEA104232315, study PRJEB22302) | groundwater metagenome | biome: forest; feature: aquifer; material: groundwater | place: USA | collected 2011-08-07 | depth 5.4 m
GGCATCAAAGTTGAAACTCCGCTCAATGAAAAGACTGTTGTGGAATTTATTGCCGATAAGGCAGGCATGTTTGAATACTATTGCAGTAAGTACAATCACCGCGATATCGGGCAAACGGGTACGCTCCGAGTAATGGACTAACAAAAATCCATCTCTATAATATGTAGATTTACAAAGGTCAGACCTTTGTAAATACGCACTCAAGGCTTTAAAAAAAGAGAACAGGGATCACGATGATCCCTGTTTTAATACGCTCAGTGATCCGCCGGATACGCACTGAGCTTGCCATCATTGCCACAGAAAAACTGTGGGGTTTGGAACGGCATCAAATATCCGCCGTGTGCCGAGTAATATGCATGCTGCATGGCGTACGCTTCATTCTCGCGAGCGAGATCCTCTTCACATTCGGATGCACCTTCTTTGTGGATGTATTTTCCAGAACGCCACTGAACATAATGGGCAAGTTCGTGGAACACGACTGACGCTTCAAGGGGATCGTGAAATATATCGAGCACTTTACTGAGGAGGAGTTTTCCTTCTGGGGTAAACTGCGCAACTGGACAATAATGCTCGCACTCCGGATCCAATACTTTTGGCGGCACAAACTCCACCACCGGCAATTCGTTCGCGCGCGGATAAGCGGAATGCTTGGCGATCCACCGCAGCATATCGTTCATCATGAGCGCGAGATCTGCTTGCTCAAATCGGGTGAGCGCGTGCTCTCCTAAAAGTGTCAATTTTGGGTCTGCAAAAGCGGAGCAGGAAAGGAAAAGAAAAACTGACACAAAGAGACATTGAAACATGCGTCGGGGCATGGTGATTCTCCTTTTTTATACATGGACTTCTTTTTTGAATATACCCCACAATAAAAAAAACACAAGTAGAGACAAAGCGAGCAAACAGAGCATGCCGACCCCTTGCCTGTTTTCTTATTATCCATTACACACCGACAATATTGACTGGTGTTCCTGTCTTAAACGCGCTGATATTTTCTACGGTGGTACTCAAAATACGCTCCACTGCTTCCTGAGTATTAAAGGCAATGTGTTCAGTAACAATGACGCGCGGATGCTTGATGAGATAATGATTTGCAAGCAATGTCTTGAGCTTTTCTTCATTGGGGTGCTCCAAGAGGAGGAGATTTTCTTCATGAGAAAGATCACCTTCTTCTTCCAAAACATCAAGTCCTGCGCCAGCAAGTATCCCTGCTTCAAGCGCAGCAACAAGTGCTGCGGTTTCCACAAGCCCACCACGCGCGGTGTTGATAAGATAACACCCGGGTTTGATCAGTTTATAATTTTCCATGTTGATCATATGGTGCGTATGCTGATTGTCTGGCGCATGGAGTGAAAGAATATCCGACTGGGCAAGAATTTCTTCAAATGAAACATAACGAAAACCGAGACGCTGCTCCAATTCTTCATTTTTGCGTACATCAAATGCGATCACATTCATCCCAAATCCTTTTGCCATTGTGATCATATGTGCGCCGATGTGTCCTGTGCCAACAACTCCGATCGTTCTACCGCGGAGATCGAATCCACGCAGACCGTCCTGTGAAAACGAACCCGTCGTTTCAATCCGGCGATATGCATCATAAATACGCCGCGAAAGCGCGAGGAGGAGTGCCATGGCAAATTCCGCAACCGTATGCTCACCATAGGTCGGAACATTCACGACAACAATATCGCGCTTTTTACACTCAGCAAGATCAATATGATCAAAGCCCGTTGAACGCGTCACGATCAGCTTCACATCCTGAAAACGATCAAGCTCCAGAGCACCGACATGCGAATTTACAAACACCGAAAGCACTGTTGCCTCAGGGTCATACATTGCCTCGTTCCCCGTCGTCGTGCCTTTGATAAAATTAAACGTCTCTTCGGGAAGTCTTTTACTGACAAATTCTTTTTCCCATTCTTCATTATAAAAATAAACAATGCGCATATATTTAATTAATTATGATTATTAAGACCTACGCAAATGGATGAAATTCAAGGCGTGGGGAAAGCGATGAGGAAGGCGTATTCTTATACGGTGACCGAATCGCAGGGGTCCCACAACAAAGAAGTTCGCCATTTGCGTAGGTCCTAATTAAATTCTTTTTCAATGGCTAAAAGCCGTTCATACTTCACCCGCCGCTCCATTTGCGTTGGTGCCCCCGCCTTCAGTCCATATGCACCAATACCAACAGCAAGATCACTAATGAATGTATCGTCAGTCTCCCCCGAGCGGTGACTGGCGATCAGCTTCCATCCTGCCTCACGCGCGATGGTTACCGCCTCAAATACCTCAGTGATTGTACCAATCTGATTGGGTTTCACAATCATGGCATTTGCACGGTGTTCATTCACCATTTCAGCAACAATACGGGGATTCGTTACCGTCAGATCATCACCCACAACGAGGATGTTCTCGCCGAGATTCTTTGTCATCGTTGCAAATGCGGAAAAATCTAATTCATCAAAAGGATCTTCGATGCTTTTAATATTATACTGCCTACACAACATATCGTAGACCGCCTGCAACGCACTCGCTGTATACTTCGTTCCAAGGATTGCGTACTGCCCATCGGCAAAAAACTCCGACGCCGCAACGTCAATCGCAATAAAAGTCTCGGGTGTGTCACCGATCGCATCGCGAAGGAGCCGAAAGGGCTCTTCAATGCTTGGGATATCGGGTGAATACCCTCCTTCGTCACCCATAGGAACCGGACCATGTGCATTCACCAGCACCCCAAGTCGTTCAAAAATTTCCTTCGCGTGTGTATATGCACCACGTACTGTTTCCCCTCCGACGACAACAATGTATTCCTGAAACGGCAATCGAAATGACGCATGTGCGCCACCATTTAGCATATTCATATAGAGTCGCGGCAAACTCGGAGTCGACTGTGATAATTCTGCGATCAATTTCCAAAGTGGAATACCTCGAAGAAGTGCGGCACACCGCAGTGTTGCCATAGATACACCGAGCATTGCGTTCGCTCCGAGGTGTGTTTTATTTGCTGTACCGTCAAGTGCAAGAAGTGTTTGATCAATTGCAAGAGGGTCGCAGGGGAGGCCGATAAGCACATCCGCAATCGTTGTATTTACATTCTGTATTGCACGAGAAACACCAACACCATCAGGGTCGCGCAGCTCACACGCCTCACGGCTGCCCGCACTTTTTCCCGAAGGAACTTTCGCATGTGCCTCGAATTGACCGGCACGAAGCAGCACCTCGATGGTTGGTCTCCCACGCGAATCCAATGCTTCCTTTGCAATTATTGAATCAATCTTTTCCATAGCGGTATGCATCCGAATGCATCTTATCTACCCAACCGCTTCTCTTCTTCCGCAACTGTAAATAACATCGGTATGATCGAATCCGGATTGAGTGACACGGTATCGATCCCCTCCTGGATAAGGAACTGAAGGAAGTCGGGGAAATCAGAAGGTGCTTGTCCACAGATGCCGATGTACTTTCCGCGCGCCTTACATGCTTTTATTGCCATCGAGATCAGCATCTTCACCGCGGGATCTTTCTCGTTCGTAATTCCTGCGACAATTCCTGAATCACGATCGCTTCCGACGGTGCACTGCGTCAGATCATTGGAGCCGATCGAAAAGCCGTCAAAGATGTCCAAGAATTCGTCGGCACGAAGCACGTTTGAGGGGATCTCACACATGACGTACACGTGAAGTCCGTCCTCATCTTTCTTAAGGCCAAATTCTTCCATAGTCGCGAGCACCTTTCTCCCCTCATCGGGAGTGCGGCAAAATGGGATCATGACATGGAGATTTTTCATTCCATACACATTGCGCACTCGTTTGACCGCCTCACATTCGAGCCGAAATGCGGGCTTGAATTTCGGGTCATAATAACGAGAAGCCCCGCGCCATCCGAGCATCGGGTTCTCTTCGTTCGGTTCGTATGCTTCGCCTCCCACCAGTGTACGATATTCATTCGTCTTAAAATCAGAGAAGCGCACGATCACCTGATGCGGATATGATGCTGCAGTGATCTGTGCGATACCCTCAGCAAGTTTCGCAATGTAGTACTCCACCTTATCGCTGTACCCCACCGTCATGGAATCAATCTTTGTCTGAAGTGCCGGTGCAAGTTTTGCATAATCAATAAGTGCCATCGGGTGAATGCCGATCTGCGACATAATAATGAATTCCTCACGCGCAAGCCCGACACCCTTGTGGGGAAGATTTGCGTACATAAATGCGGCCTCTGGGCTTCCCACGTTCATCGCGATCTTTGTTTTTGTCTCAGGAACCTGAGAAAGATCCTGTGTGCGCTCTTCCCATTCAAGTATCCCTTCATAGATATATCCCACGGAACCTGAGGATGCATCAACAGTAAGTTCCAAACCTGTCTTTATCTTTGCAAGCTCTTCCATGCCGATACCAATAACGGCAGGAATACCAAGTTCACGAGAAACAATAGCGGCGTGTGAAGTACGCCCACCCTTCGCGGTAATGATCGCGGATGCCATTTTCATGATTGGTTCCCAATCAGGATCAGTAATTTCAGTGACCAATATTTCCCCCTGCTTGAATTCATCGAGTTTTGCGGCAGAGAGAATGACGCGCGCCTTGCCCGTCACGATCTTTGCGCCGACTGAAATACCATGTGTGAGTGGAGCAGGAACTCCTTTTTGCAAAATATATTCAGTGATCGTGAATCCCTTCTTTTCTGCCTGCACCGTTTCAGGGCGAGCCTGCACAATATAAAGCTGTCCATCAATACCATCCTTCGCCCATTCAATATCCATTGGGCTTGCATGTCCTGCACGTTTCGAATAGTGGTCCTCAATGATAAGCCCCCATTGTGCAAGTTCAACGATCTCATTGTCCGTCAATGCAAATTGCGAACGCATGTCCACGGGCACAGGAATCTCTTCAACGGGTGCTGTTTTTGAATCGGTATAGATCATCATTGACTTCTTTTCACCAAGCGACTTCTTCATGATCGATTGGTACCCCTCGCGGAGTGTCGGCTTAAATACCATATATTCATCGGGAGTAACCTTTCCCTGCACCACCATTTCTCCCAAGCCCCACGATGCATTGATCACGATCGCATCACGAAATCCTGTTTCGGTATCGAGCGTAAACATCACACCAGATGCACCCTTATCCGAACGTGCCATCTTTTGCACACCAACAGAAAGCGCGACATCAAAATGACTGAACCCCTTATCCACGCGATAAGAAATCGCACGATCGTTGAACAGTGACGCCATTGCCATACGCGTTGCAGTGATGACCTGCTCTCCTCCTGAAATATTGAGATACGTTTCGTGTTCTCCTGCAAACGATGCACCAGGGAGATCTTCGGCGGTCGCAGATGAACGTACAGCAACATCAACATCAGTCGCCTTATATGACTCTGAAAGTGCGGCATAAGCCTTCTTGATGCTCTCTTTGAGGGTATCGGGGAGTGGCACCTTAAGAAACGCTTCGCGCACCGTCTTCCCTGCTTTTTGTAATGCTTTAATGTCTCGTGTGTCGAGATGATCAAGTTCAGTGTGGATAATTTTAGCGAGCCCTGAATCATTCACAAAATCACGATAGGCTTTTGCAGTAACAATAAAACCATTCGGGACGCGGATCCCCCGTGAGGCGAGTTGTGTATACATTTCCCCAAGTGATGCATTTTTTCCACCCACAAATGCGACGTCGTCATTCCCCACCTGATCAAACCACAAAATCTGCTGTTCTGTTTTGTTCATACGTTTTTAATATATTAGCTGTGAATAATAAAATAAAAGTCTGCAACATTGATCCCTGTACGCCCGGTATGAATCGCTCCATCGAGCACTCTCCAAAAATGATACGAATCGTTATTGGCTAAAAATTTTTCAGGATCGAGTTCTTTTTCTTGAGCGCGTTTTCGATCTCCAGCATCCACCATTGCACCTGCGGCGTCACTATTATCCCACCCGTCGGACGCCGCAGCGACGAGCACGCGATCATTGGGAATGTCCGGCACTGCGGCGAGCGCAAACTCCTGATTACGCCCTCCGTCACCCGACCCACGTATTTTTACCGTTGTCTCTCCGCCATACAACCAACAGACCTTCTCGGGCATTGCAATACTCCCAAACTCTTTTCCCAGCGTTGCGGCAATTCCCGTAAGCTCAGTATTTTTAATCATCGTACTATAGCCAAGCGTATTTGCTTTTATCTCCATGGCGAGCAAAGCACGTTTATTGGTCACCAATAAGAGGTTCAATACCCGATCAAAATATTTTTGTTCCTTTGGGGTTTCGACAAGTTCACAGTTCGGCAATTTGCACTGGGTGAGCACGTTATATTTTGCAAGAATGTATTCCGCATCTTCAATTGTTGTCGTATCACGCACTGTTGGACCCGATGCAACAATACTCATATCATCACCGGGAACATCCGAGAAAATAAACGAGATCACGGTTGCAGGATATGCCGCCCTTGCCAATTGCCCGCCCAAAATATCTGAGAGATGTTTGCGCACCGTGTTGACCTCGGTAATCGTTGCACCATGTTTCCAAAGTGCTTCAGTGATATTCTTCAATGTCTCACAGTTGAGGTCATGCGGCATACACAGAAGTGATGATCCACCACCCGAAATAACCATGAGCACGAGATCACGCTCGGTCACACCCTCAAGCATTTTTACGATCTCCTTTGTCTGTGTCACATTGCCAGGAGTACCGAAAGGATGCGTACCCACAAACGAGCGCATACGCTTGAATATTCCACTTTTAATATCAAGAATAATTCCGTCTTCAATGCGGTCTCCAAGGAGTTCTTCAAAGACAAGTGACGCATCAACAGCACATTTACCAATGCCCACAAAAAACACACGTTCATGATCCGCAAGACAAATATTGCGCCCCTTGATACAGATGTCACCATCTTTTATTTCTACTTCCTCGCGAATCACTCGCTCAGTATCCACGGCCTCATACCCCGCCTCAAGAATAGCAAGTGCATCACGGCGCAACGCGGTTGTCGCCAATTGTTCAAAATTTTTAATGATGGGGGTTTTCATTTATGAAAATAATTTAACAGTCCTGCTTCTATTCTCCCACAAATATGGCAACTAACCCAGTAACATTTTTTATAGCAGTGGCGTTCACCTAAAAATGATTGCTCGAGATTCACTATTCACTAATTTTCATAACAAAAAAACGGCCAAACAGCGGCCATCGAGTGACTCATGAAATATATTTTACCTCTTACAATCTAATTATGCTACGAGGAGTGTGGATAAAGAAAGTCAAAACAACACAATATACCCCTCTCTTAATAATCCTTTTGGGGGAGCCTCCGTTTGAGTACATCATTTTTCAAGACAAAGTGATGATAGCATGCTGCTGCGGCATGAAGTGCAATAAGCGCGACAAGCAATCCTCCCAAAAATGAATGCACACTTGATGCAAATTTTCCGATCGAAGAACCAACGTCAACAAGCGGAGGAACGGGAAAGAGTCCGAAAAAGCTTATTTGCCAACCTCGGTATGATGCCCACATCCATCCGGCAAATGGCATCACCACAAGTGCCACATAGAGGGTATTGTGCATTGCGTGCGCAAGAAAGAGATCCCACTTGGGAAGTGGTGTGCCCTCTACCGGTGCACGATGCGTAAACCTCCAGAATACACGGGCAACAATCACTGCGAGAATAAGGAGTCCAAAAGAAAAATGAAAACTGACCAGTGCCGTAGGTGCTTCACCACGGTGAACTCCGGGCATCGTCCACGCAACAATAAACTCAATGGCAAGCAACACAAAAACAAGCCAATGAAGAAACTTGGCAATAGGGTCGTAAGTGAGTGACGCGGTGCTCTGCACTGTGGGAGATGGGTGTTCCATAATCCCTATTTTAACACATCTTTACGAGGCAAGCCCCACTGCCAGCGAGGTTTTTCACCCTTTGCATAACAGACAAGGATCAAAAGGAATACCGCGACAATGAATCGCGACCAAAACAAGAGGAGTTGGGTGTCTGTCGGCATAACTTGAAAAAGTAAACGATACCTATTCCAAATAATGAAGATGGTGAAGAGCAGCAACACCGCATAGCCTTCGCGTGTTGCCGGAGTCCAACCCCAGCCATAACATTTCCGCTTGAACCAATATCCTTCCGGATTATCCTTCACATATGCGATATATTCTTTGATCATACATGAAGTATACAAGTGAATATTGCTTCGACAAGTAAAACATCACGAAATCCCCAATGCTGTTTTATTTATTTTTTACGTTGAACAAAATCACCCCAAACAAACAGCGCGCCAAGTGCGAGGAAAATAAATACCTCGATCCAATTGTGCTGCCGCAGTGCATCAATCAGCGCGATGCTAAAAAACAAAACAAAGATACTAAAATTTACCCCTAATTTATTCATATATATGATTATAACATTCTAAAAAGAGGCGGTGTTTTTTACTTTGTGCTTTGGGATCGAAGAAAAACTGAAGACCGAGCAGGTGTGGAACCGGGGTCATCAACTTATTCATTGGTGAAACCTTGGTTTAATGAGCACCGTACGCCTTCTGTAATTCTGCAATATCAAACTTCTTCATCTTGAGAAATGCTTGCGTCACACGTGCGATTGCTTCCTGATCACCACTGTTCATTATTTCTCCCATAATACTCGGGACGATCTGCCACGAGACGCCGTACTTATCTTTAAGCCAGCCACACTGCTCCGCCTCAGGAACTGCGGAAAGTTTTTCCCAGTACTGATCGATCTCTTTCTGAGTATCGCACTGCACCACCAAGGACAACGCTTCATTGAAAGTGAATTGATGCGGACCCGAACTATCCATCGCCATGAACTGCTGCCCACAAAGGGTGAATCGCCCATGCTTAATGAAGCCTTCGGTGTCGCGCTCTCCTTTTTCATATGGCACGAGCATGTCCATTTTTGAATCCGGAAAAATACTCGTGTAGTCTGCGATCGCCGCTTTCGTCATTCCTGACTTATCTTGCGTGAACATCAGAAGTGGCGTGATCTTCTGCTCCATCTGGTGATGCTCACTCCATGAGAGCTGCCACGACAGCCCATACTTATCTTGCACCCATCCGTACTTCTGTGCCCAGGGATACGTGTCGTATGGCATAAGTGCTTTTCCGCCGTCAACAAGCTTGTTCCACGTTGCCTCAATTTCAGTTTCATTATCAAACACCACAAACAGTGATATCGACGGATTTAATTTGAAGTACGGTCCGGCACTGATCGCCATGAACGACTGCCCTGCGAGCGTGAAGGAGACAATATCGGCATCTCCGGAAGGCGTTCCACTAATAGTCGTCACATGATCAACGCGTGAATCTGGAAAGAGTGTGGCATAAAAAGCCGTCGCTTCTTTTGCCTCTTTATCGAACCACAAATGGGGTATTATTTTTTGCATACACTGAAGTGTATCAAACTGATTCGTCTACTTCCACACCCCAAGGATTGCGCCTGCAACAACAAGTGTTACGAGCATATTACCTATACTCATCCAGAATAGAGTCATTTTACCGCCCCACAGCGCATCACCAAGTTTCAAGGGAACAACAAATCCGACCCACACAATGAGTGCGGTCATAACACCTCCTCCAAGCGACATATGTCCGAAGCCGCCGATGAGTCCCGCTAAAACATAAAACATCACGAGGCTTGCAAGAAACTGTACAACATACGTCATTCCCATCTTCTTCTTCATTTCCTCCTGATGCTCAGGAGTCCACATGTCCATCCCCATCTCCTGCATGAATTTCTTTCCAAACAACGGTCCGTACCAGATACTCCCCACCACCATCGACGCAATTGCTGAAACCAGTACCGCAAGATAATTTACTTCCATCATAAATATTTTCTTATTCTTTACTAAATAATAAACTTTCTTTAATTATATCAACTTTTTTAAAAAAATATCCCCCACAGTCACAAAACGGGAGAGACTTCATCCGCTTTATAACTGCTTGCAGACTGAAAGCAAGATGATAGAGTAGCAGAGGATAGTTTGCTCTATACATAAGGAGTAGTCACGTGGATTTGGATAAATTTATCCTCGAATTGGCAGCGGTGGGTGCACCAATGCCTGAATATGCTCATGCCACATATATGAAGGCCCCCATCGGAAGCCGTGCCGAGCAAATGGCACGAGAGCGGTGTGACGAGCTTATTCTTGCCCTCCTTCCCTCAGTGACCGACCTTCGGCGTGTGCGACGGTTCGCATCACTTGCATTTTATGAAGCAACCGAAGCGGCGGCATTTGCTCGCCTGGAAGAGCTCATCATAGATGAACTCGATCACGCTACACTGTCTCGAGCACGAAAGCTCTACGATATCGCACCATTAGGAAGTCGTGCCGAACACCGCGCACGCGAAGTCTATACACGCCTCGAACGCGAGCGAGACAACCCTCCAATCGAAAAATAATCAACCAACAAAAACATCGCTATTGTGGCGATGTTTTTTAATTCCTCTACAATAGAATCATATGAAATACGTCGCACTCCTCCGCGGTATTAATGTCGGTGGAAATAACAAGGTACCCATGGCAACGCTGAAAAAAACTTTTGAGCGGCTTGGTTTCGATGACGTGCGCACATTTATCGCATCCGGCAATGTCCTCTTTCGCGCCGGCACAACCGATCACACAAAACTCACAAAACAGATCGAAGCGGCGATCGCAAAAGATTTTGGGTTATCAATAAGCGTCTTACTGCGTGATGAAAAAAAGATGGAGACACTCGTCAAGAAATTACCAGCTTCGTGGGTAAATGATAAAACAATGAAGTGCGATGTCATGTTCCTGTGGAGTGAGGTCGACAAACCGAGCATTCTCAAAGAGCTGCCATTCGACCTGAAGATCGAAGATATCACATACACCCCCGGCGCAGTGCTGTGGCGCATTGACCGCGACAAGATAACCAAAAGTCGAATGTTAAAGATTATCGGCACGAAGCTCTACAAGCAAATGACCGTGCGCAATTGCAATACTACGCGCAAGCTCTACGCGTTAATGACGGAAAAGGAGAAAAATTCTTAGTGTGGATTGTATGCTGCACAATTAACCTAACCCGAGTATCTCCCAATTGTTCAAATATTTTTCTGCAAATTGTTTATCGTCAGTTGAGGGTTTGAAGTTCCTCACATCGGTATCTTTGTGTGGACTTCCCTTTCGGTCCGGTTTTGCTTTCCATTCGGAATGTTTGCGTGCGACATACCGAGCAAAAATGTTGTTCGGGATAATATAGTACTCGGGAAGCATGTTGATGTCGTAAAGATTCACAAAAATATAAAAATGATTTTTTATTGATGAGCGCAGTTCAACTTTACTGTTGAGCAACCAGCCCTGTTTGTTTCGCTCTGATCGTGTTTTCACTTGAATGTTCGCCATCTTTCCATTTGCCAAGTTGGTTGCAATGACATCAATAAGCGGCGCATTCTTTATGGTGAGTGTTGCAATAATGCCACGACGCGAAAGTTCAGCAGCAACAAAAAACTCACCCGATGCCCCGGTAATATTATTGTCGTATTTTTTCTTCGGGTTCATTTTTTCTTTCATATTTACTAAAAAGTACTCGCAGTAGTACTCATCTTGTCCGGATGGCTTAGGATTATCATCTCAACATGTTTCGAGCGCCACACAGAAAGCACTTCTTCGTAACCTTTATTGCTCAAGAGCTTTAGAATCACGGAGTCGTTTCCCTGCGGCGAGCATTGAGCACGTTTTCTCGATGCGCTCTTCGCGCGTTGCTTTGTCTTTAGCTTCATCTATCCAGGCAATAAAGTCTCTGCGTTGGTCCGGCGTAAGTTCCTTCCATACTGACTTGGCCTTCGGACTCGCATTGAGCGCAGTATACAGATGCATCGGCACAATTGCATAACAACACGGGCGTCGCTTTCCAGAGAGAAGCCTCGAAGGAAGACTTTCGATGCGGCGCTTACGTGTCTCCTGTTGTTTCGCAGAATCGATCCAGCTCATAAAATCTCTCCGCGCAATCGGCGTGAGCTCTTCCCACTTCGCCTTCGCATTTAGATGAGCATTGAGCACTTTATTGAGATCCAAGGGTATCTTTTCCATGATTCAATATTATAACAAATTAACCAAACAGGAAGCATGCGACCATGACGAAGTTGGATAACTTTGTGACTGAAAGTCTACGTTGAATAAATAAAGGAAGAGCGATCGGAGTACACGAACTCATCACTGGTATTGAATGAAGCTTGGACGAGGAGAAAGTTTGAGGACTTCTTTTGGGGTCATCATGTGTCCGGTAGCGACATCGTTCACATAAAAGAGTTTGAAGCCGGTGAACTGTACCGGTTCGGGCACAACGACCTGAGTGTATGTTCCGATCTTCTTTGCGGGATAGCCGAAGCCGTCCATGTCTATCACGATCTCTACCTCAGGAAGCGGGGTGATCTTTTTGTAATTTGTCAGCATGTCTTTAGTGAAACGATGCACAAAGAGTACTTTCGGAGGGAGGTTGTTGTCCCTCACCAGTTGCGCCAAGTACTGTGCGACAAAATTGATGTCCGCAGCATCCATTGTCCCGATGATCGTTCCCGGCTTTTTCCCACCATGCATTGCGAATTCGGGGTCAAGCGCGAGGTGGACTTGCGGCAACTTGAGATATGGCGCAAGCAGGGGGACTTCGGACCGTACATCACTCAAGCCAACCTGCACGTCGAGGATAACGATGCCGTGCACCTGTGCCGCGAGTGCAATGACCTTGTCGATCTCCTTGGGGGGCATACGTGAACGATACTTGCCGCCGAAACCGGCGCTTCCTTGTGCAACCGTGACGATATAATCGAGCGCAGGGATCGCTGGCGTCGCCGGGTCCGCCGCGGTCCATGCCGCCGTAGTACTCGCGAGCATCGCAAGCATTTGGTCCGCAGGATATTTGCCAAGGACGCCCATTTGCTTAGAAAAGAGGTTGCCATAGTAAGCGACAATGCGATGAAATGGGAGTAGTGCACCATCCTTGGGGTATGGTGCTTGTGTGACCGGCCATGGACCGGGCCTTCTCGCGATGGTGGAAGTTGCGGTTGAAGATGCTGTCGTGCTTGATGCGACCTTCAGATGGGGGAGGTTTGCAAGTTCAAGTATTTTCGCATCATATTCCGCAGGATAAAGATGGGCGAGCGGCACAATGAGCATCGGAGTGGCTGATGCAGCGAGGTACGTATTTATTTCGGGAATTACAGAGGCGACCACGTTCGTTTTCTTTGTGTTTGTTGCAGTATTCACACGATTCGTTATGGCGTTTGAGGCACTTGTCGTAGCAACATCAGACATCACAGCTTCTCCCCTGTCGAAGGTGAGAGTTTCGGAATAACCAAAAAAATATACTGCCCCAAGAATGAGCAGAAGAACTCCGCCGGAAACAAGGACGCGAAAATTCACCGATTTCGTGTTAAAAAAATTCATTACTTTATCAGCGTATCATGCCCCACCGAGAAGAAGAATAAATAAGGGGATAAAACAATCAACGATGGCTACCTGATACTTGACTAGACTGCTGCGTGTGTGGGACGACGTTGAAACTTAACTTAGGAGAGCATTGAACCTGTTTTAAATGGGCCAGTGGGCTCGTAGGTGGCAAAAATAACACCAGTCGTTGAAATCTTAGAATCAACAAGTTTAAAGCCTTCCGCTTGGGTTCCTTCTGCAAAAAGACGTTTGCCAGAACCTATGGTGATCGGGTATATCCACAGATGTATCCGATCGATCAGGTGGTGTTCGAGCAACGTCTGAATGAGATTTCCACTGCCCCACACCCACAGATCCGGACCGTCCTCTTGCTTGAGCTTCTTTATCTGTGCCACGACATCGCCAGTGATACAAAATGA
>OBEQ011939361.1_pt1 | contig 13836 bp, 9 predicted proteins | sample 1670901 | NCBI WGS metagenome assembly OBEQ01 (sample SAMEA104232315, study PRJEB22302) | groundwater metagenome | biome: forest; feature: aquifer; material: groundwater | place: USA | collected 2011-08-07 | depth 5.4 m
CCTTTTCTTGTAGCAGCCGTCGTCAGACGGCCGTTTCGACAGGCTCAAGGCCCAGAGCTTGTCGAGGGGCTGGTCAGCGGTGTCACCACCGCTGCTACATCCAAGCCGAAGCAAGCTTCGGGGTATCGAACCCACTGCGAATGAACAATCCCGCTCGTAACCAGATACGATAGGTTTCCAGTGGCATGGGTTTTCAGGGATTTGTCACGGCAGCCAGGGAAATTTATCCGCCTTCGGTTTCCGTTTTTCCTTCTGGGCGGTCATGAACTCCTTCGCCTCCTCGGTCATGTAATAGAGCATGGTGGCGTTGCCGGCGAGTTCCTGGATGCCGCTCTGGCCATCGAGCTCCGCATTAAACGCAGACTTGAGGCAGCGGATGGCGAGCGGGCTGCGCTGGAGAATTTCCCGTGCCCAAGCGACGCCCTCGGCCTCGAGTTTTTTGACGGGCACAACCTTGTTGACGAGGCCCATCGCAAGCGCCTCGCGCGCGCTGTATTGGCGACAGAGAAACCAGATTTCGCGCGCCTTCTTCTGCCCGACCATGCGCGCTAGATAGCTCGAACCGAAGCCGCCGTCGAAGCTGCCCATCTTCGGGCCAACCTGGCCGAAAATGGCGTTGTCGGCCGCAATGGTCAGGTCGCACATGACATGGAGCACATGGCCGCCACCGATGGCGTAGCCGGCCACGAGGGCGATGACGACCTTGGGCATCGACCGGATTAGCTTCTGCACCTCGAGCACGTTGAGGCGGGGCACGCCCTTGCCATCGATGTAGCCACCGTGGCCGCGGACGGATTGATCGCCGCCGGCGCAGAAGGCATATTTGCCGTCTTTCGCCGGGCCGGCACCGGTGAGGAAAACGACGCCGATGGACTGGTCTTCGCGGGCGTCCAGCAACGCGTCGTGCATCTCGGCGACCGTCTGCGGCCGGAACGCATTGCGCTTTTCCGGCCGGTTGATCGTGATTTTGGCCATGCCGGCGGCCTTCACATAACGGATGTCCTCGTAGATTTTGGCGGTTTTCCAGGCGGGCGACATGAGTTGTTGCTATCGGAAACGCTTTGAGCGGCAACCGTTTTTGCGCATGGCCGGATTTTTACCAAAGAGGTCAAGCAGTTTCCAAATAATCCAGAAAACTGCTTGGAGTGCGGGGCGTTAGCCCGACAATGGCTCCTTTCATGCAGACCAATCCGCCCAAGGTCAGCACTACGGTCACCACCGGCCTCACCCTCGGCGCGCTCGGCGTGGTCTTCGGCGACATCGGCACCAGTCCGCTCTATGCCTTGCGCGAGTGCCTGAATGCGCTCCCACCGGCCGAGCGCAGCGCCGGCATCCTCGGTGCGCTATCCCTCGTGTTCTGGGCCCTGATCTTCTCGGTGACCTTCAAATACCTGATGTTCGTCATGCGGGCTGACAATCGCGGCGAGGGCGGCATCTTTGCCCTGCTGGCGTTGAGCCATGGCAATCGCGGGGTGGCCCGCAACGGCCGTTGGGTGATCATCCTCATCCTGTTTGGCGCCGCCCTGCTTTATGGCGATGGCATCATCACGCCCGCCATCTCCGTCCTTGGCGCCGCGGAGGGTTTGACCAGTTTCAACCCCGCGCTCGGGCAGTATGTGCCTTTCATATCCTGCGTCGTCCTGGGTGGCCTTTTCCTTTTCCAATCGCGCGGCACCAAGGTCATCGGGAGCGTCTTCGGCCCGGTCATGATCCTCTGGTTTGTGACCCTGGGTGGACTCGGCATCTGGCATGTGGTGCAGACGCCCGAGGTCGTCGCGGCCCTCAATCCCTGGCACGGTCTGAGCCTGCTGATCGAGCACCCGGCCCACGCCACGGCGTTGCTCGGCGCCGTGGTGTTGGCGATCACCGGCGCCGAGGCGCTCTATGCAGACATGGGCCACTTCGGCCGCAAGCACATCGCCCGCGCCTGGTATTTCGGCGCGTTTCCCGGACTGGTCCTGAACTACTTTGGTCAGGGCGCCTGGGCGCTTTCCCACCCCGGCGACCCGACCAGCCCGTTTTTCGCCCTCGTGCCCGAGGGCTCCCCGCGGCTGGTGCTCACCGGCCTGTCCATCATGGCGGCGATTATCGCCAGCCAGGCCATGATCTCCGGCACCTTTTCCCTCACTCGGCAGGCCATCCAGCTGGGCTACTTCCCCCGGCTGAAGGTCAACTACACCAATCCGGACCTGTCCGGGCAGATCTACCTGCCCCTCGTCAACAGCGTGCTGGCCCTCGGCTCCATCTGGGTCGTCATCACCTTCAAGTCGAGCAACAGCCTCGCCGCCGCCTACGGCATCGCGGTGACCGGCACGATGGTCGTCACTACCATCGCCTTCTACAGCGTGATGCGCTCGCACTGGAAATGGCCGTTGCTCGGGGCCGCATTGCTTGCCGCGGTCTTCCTTATTTTCGACGGCGCCCTGCTCTACTCCAACCTGCACAAGATCGTCGACGGCGGCTGGTTCCCGTTGATGGTCGCCATCGGGGTGCTGGCTGTCATGCACACCTGGAAAAGGGGCAAGGACGAGATCTTCCGCCGCATCTACGCCAACGAGATCACCGAGGCTGAGCTCTGCAATATCGCCGGCTCCAACCACCTCGTGCGGGTGCGCGGCACCGCCGTGTTCATGGCGGGCAGTCCCACCGGCACACCACTGGTCCTGCTCCACCACGTGAAGGCCAACAAGGTGCTGCATGAAACCGTCGTCCTGTTGAGCGTCGTGACCAACGAGGTGCCGACCGTGCCCGCGGCGGAGCGGCTGGAAGTGCGGGAGATCGGCTGCGGCCTTGGGGTCTGGCGGGCCATTGCCCGCTACGGTTACATGGAGTCGCCCGACGTGGCGCAGCTCATGGAACAATTGAACGACACGGCCGGAGTGCCGATAAAACTCAACGAGGCCACCTACTATTTCAACCGCGAGATGATAATCTCCGGCGGCGACAGCCGGATGTGGGAATGGCAAAAACGCCTGTATTCCGTGCTCAGCCGCAACGCCCGTCCGGTGCGCGACTACTACCGCCTTCCGCCGATGCAGATCATCGAGGTCGGCCTGCCCATCCAGCTGTAGGATAGGCGCGGACTCCGCGCCGCGCCAGCAGCGGCGGTGAAGGGACTCACCGCCCTACCCCGCCGCCTGCTCCACGGCACGGGCCGCCGCGGCAAACAGTTTCTTCCGGAACGCCGCATCGCGTTTCCGATCCGTGCGAACCTCCAGCACCCGGATGCCGCTCTTCGGCAGCTTCTCCACGAGGCCGGAAAAATGTTTCCAGTCAGTCACGATCACGTGCTGCACGCCGTGGGCCGCGCACAGCCGCTTGAAATCCGCCTCCTGCGGCGTGGCGAAGAATTCCTCGAACGGCGGATTGAACTGCGCCACGGGCAGGGGCTCGAAGATGCCGCCGCCCTCGTTGTTGATCAGCACGATGGTCAGGCTGCCCTGAAACTTGGGGCGGAGCAAAAAACCGTTCGTGTCGTGCAACAGCGCCAGATCGCCGGTCAGCAGCACGGCCGGGCGACCGTTGTGCGCGACACCCAGTGCCGTCGAGAGCGTGCCATCGATCCCGTTCGCGCCGCGATTGAAATAAAGTTGATGCCCATGGTCGTTGGCCGGCCAGAAATACTCGACATCGCGCACGGGCATGGAATTCGCGACAAACACCGGCGTTTGCGCCGGGAGGTGCTGGGCCAGTCTCGCCGCCACGCCGCCCTCGAAGTGCTTGTGCGCGGCCGCGACTCCTTGGACGAGCGTCCGGCTCGCCACCCCATCCAACTGCCGCCATGACTTCGTGTAGGCATCATGCCGCCACTCCGAGGAAGCCACGCTTTCGGCGAAGGCCCACAAGCCGCAGCGCAGATGCCGGGTGCGCAAATGCAGGGCATCGCGGTTTTGCGCCCGCGTCGTGACCAGCCAGACCTCGGGCGAACAGGTCTCCAGCCAGCTGCGCAGCACCTTGCTGATGGGCCAGCCACCGACGCACAGCACAACCTCGGGCCGCAAACGCCGCGCCGCCTTCGAGCTGCGGAGCATGGCGTCATAGGTCGTGATCAACCCGGGAAAGCGCTCGGCATCGCCGCGCAACCCCGACAGCCCGTCCGCCAGCACCGGCCAGCCCAAATCGTAGGCGAGGCCGGCCAGGATGCCGGGCTCGGCCGGCGAATGGCCGTTCTCCGCCGGCCCCACCACGATGATGCCCCGCCCGTTGACGGGAAACTCCGTTCGTTCGATGCGGGCCAGCACGCGGCTGGGCGGCGCGACCGCGGCAAAAAATTCGGCCGGCCGAAAAAGTTTTCGCAGCGCCCGGGTGCGTCCGTCCTCGACCGGCGCCAGCGGATCGCGGAATGGCGCGTTGAGATGCACCGGGCCGGGTTCGGGCCATTGCGTGCGCTCCCAGGCGTGAACGACGGTCTGCCGCAGGTAGCGCAACAGGGGCAGGCTCGCGACCGGCACCGCCAGTTCGTGATAGTGGTTCACATGGCTGCCGAACAGTTTCTGCTGGTCGATCGTCTGGCCGGAACGGCACTCGCGCATCTCCGGCGGCCGGTCGGCCGTGATGATGATCAACGGCACGCCGCTTTCCTGCGCCTCGATGACGGCCGAAAAGTAATTCGCCCCCGCCGTGCCGCTGGTGCACAGCAGCGCGACCGGACGTTGCGTCCGTTTCGCCAGGCCGAGCGCGAAAAATGCCGCCGACCGCTCGTCGAGCACGGGAATCGACCCGACTCCCGGATGCCGCGCGAAAGCCATCGTCAGCGGCGTGGATCGCGAGCCCGGCGAGATGACGGCATGCCGCAGGCCGAGCCGGTGGAGCGTCTCGACGAGCACGCCGCCCCAGAGCGAATTTGTATTTCGAAAATCGAGCATGACAGGTTGAGTCACGGGACGGAAAGGCCGGCGGCCAGGCGCATGCAACCGGTCGCTCGGCACGCCGCGAATTGCTGTCCCCGTAGCTGCGCCGGTGACGGCGCGGCCAAACGCTCACGCGTTCGGCTACGGGATGGAGAAATTTGATCCAGACGGGTCATGCGGTGGTCAGGGCCTCGATCAGAGCCTTGAACTTCAATTCGGTTTCGGCAAATTCCTTCTCCGGTGACGATCCGGCCACGATGCCGGCCCCCGCGTAGGCCACGGCGGTGTGCCCGTCGATGAGCGCCGAGCGGATCCCGACGAAAAATTCCCCGCCCCCGCGGTGGTCGACCCAACCCTGCGGACCGGCGTAGAGACCGCGGGCAAAGGGCTCAAGGCGGCCGAGCGCGGCCACCGCCGGCCCGCGGGGCGTGCCGCCGACCGCCGGGGTCGGATGCAGGCGCGCCACCAGATCAAGGATGTGGACGCCCGCCGGCAGGTTCGCGCTGATGGGCAGATGCAGGTGCTGCACGTTGGCCAGGCCGAGCAGTCGCGGATGGCTGGCATGCTCCAGCTGCAAATTCAGGTCGGCCAGCCGGCGCGCGATCGACTCGAACACCAGGCGGTGTTCGCGCTGGTCTTTCTCGCTTTGCAACAAGGCCTGCGCCAGGGCGGCATCCTCGCTCGCCGATTCGCCCCGCGGCGCGGAGCCGGCGAGAGCTTCCGTGTGCATCCGCCCGCCCGCGACCCGCACGAGCCGCTCGGGGCTCGCGCCGATGAAGCTCTGCCCCCTGCCGTTGGCGATCGAGAAGGCATAGCACGACGGGAAATGCTGCCGCAGGTGATTGAGCACACCGAGAGGATGAAATTCCTCGGATGTCTGCAGCCGCCGGGCCCGGGCGAGGACGATCTTGTGGTAGTCCCCGCGCCCAATCTCCGCCAGCGCCTGGCCGACCGAGCGCTGGTAGGCCTCTTCGCCGCCGATTTCCTCGGCCTGCTTCGGGGCGGACGGCCGGTCCTTGCGCCGGGCGCTGCGATAGTCGAACGCGCGGAACTTCACGTGCGCTTTCCAGACCCTGGCCGCGATCAGGTCCACCGGCGCGTCGGCGGCGACCAGCAGATTGGCCACCGCCACGGTGCTGTCGCCCATCCGCGCCACCTGCCAGCGCGGGACGAACAGCCGCAGGGCCGGGAAGGGAGCGTCCGCCGGCGCCTCGGCGGCAAAGCCGCAGGCAAAAAAGAAATGCGGCCCGGCGAAGGGTTCGCCGAGCGGGCCAACCGCAATGGTGTCCGCCAGCACCCGGGTGATATGGTCGCGGGCCTGGATGAACCGATCGAGTCCGTTCGCGGAGAACTCCAGCACGGCCTCGGCGCCGGCCACGGCGAAACCCTGGGACGGACGTTCGGCATAGAAATGCCGGTGCCCGGGCTCAAAGATCGACTCCAGCACCGCCAGCGGATCGAGGTGGTCCACCGCGAGGCTGATGCTGACCAGTTGGGGCCGGCCAGAAGCCCGGGCCAGACTGGAGCACTGCACGAGAAACGCGCGCAAGGAATCGGGCGTGACGTTCTCGGCCGGGTTGACGGGAAGGATGGTCATGCGGGATTCGTGGTAGGGGCGGTTGCCCTCAACAGCCCGGGCGCTTGGGGGCAAGCGCCCCTACCCCTTTTTTTCTCCCGCGGGCGGTGTCGGGCGAGGGAAGAGCACGAGTGCCGGAGCGACATTCGCGCCGGTGAGCTTCGCACTCCAATCCAGTTCGGCGCGCCATAACGGCCCCGGTGTGTAGCCGAGCACTGCGTTGATTTTTTCCGTGGCGGTCGGCGTGACATGCTGGATGAGCGCCACGGCCAGGCGCAGCGCCTCCGCCATGGTCGCTAGGGAAGTTCGGAGCAAGGCCTGGTCTGTAGCCTCGGCGGACTTGCCGAGTTTCCAAGGCGCGCGCTTTTCGATGTAGGCGTTGGTCTCGGTCAGAAACACCATCGCCCGCTCGAGGGCGGTGTGAAACTGGAAGCCTTCGCAGAGGGGGATAAATTCGTCGCGCGTTTTCGTCCACAGGTCCTGCAGGCTGCGCTCGAGTTCCTCCGGCGCCCCGGCGGCCGGCAGCACCCCGCCGGCGAAGCGGGTCGTCATGTTGAGCGTGCGGTTGACCAGGTTGCCGAGATTGTTGGCCAGTTCGCTGTTATAGCGGACGAGAAACTGCTCGCGGGTGAAGTCGCTGTCCTGGCCGACGTTCATCTCGCGGATGAGAAAATAGCGGAACGCATCGGCGCCGAACTCCGCGACAAGGTCGAGCGGATTGAGTGCGTTGCCGGTGCTCTTGGACATCTTGGCGCCGCCCGTCATCCACCAGCCGTGGGCGATGATGCCGCCCGGCAGCGGCAGGCCGGCGGCATGCAGCATGATGGGCCAGTAGATCGCATGCGGGGGCACGAGGATGTCCTTGCCGATGACATGCCACCGGGCCGGCCAGATGCCCGGCTTGTCCGCGACAGCCGAGTAGTAGTTGAGCAGCGCGTCGAACCAGACGTAGGTGACGTAGTTCTCATCGAACGGCAGCGGGATGCCCCACTCCAGCCGTTCTTTGGGCCGGGAGATGCAGAGGTCATTCAGCGGGTCCTTGAGAAACTCGAGCACCTGCTTCTGGCGGTAGCGCGGAAAAATGAAGTTCTCGTTTTTCGCCAAAAACTCGACCAGCCACGCCTGATACTGCCGGAGCTTGAAGAAGTAGTTCGATTCCGTGATCTCAGTCACCTCGCCGAAGATTTCCGGCCAGGTGCCGTCGGGCAGCCGGTCCTTTTCCTGGAGGAACTGCTCCTGCCGCGTGGAGTAGAAGCCCTTGTATTCGGCCTGGTAAATCTCGCCCTTGTCGAAGAGCTGCTGCAGGATGGCGCGGACCACCTGCTTGTGGCGGACCTCAGTCGTGCGGATGAAATCGTCGTTCGAGATGTTGAGCTTGGGCAGCAGGGCGCGAAATTCGGCGCTGACCTCGTCGGCAAATTGCTGGGGAGGGATGCCGCGCAGTTTGGCGCTCGCCTGGACCTTTTGCCCGTGTTCATCGACGCCGGTGAGAAAATGCACCCGGTCGCCCCGTTGCCGCCGGAAACGGGCGATGACGTCCGTCAACACCTTTTCGTAGGCGTGGCCCAGATGGGGCGCCCCGTTGACGTAGTCGATGGCGGTCGTGATATAGAATGACTCCATAAAAGTCGGTAAAACTACCCTTTCGGGGATGAATGTCGAAGACTTTGACGCCACAAGGTTGAAGTGTATAGCGTATCGACCGTCTGGGTCCCCGCCATGAATCTAACCACCCGCTCGCTGGGCTTCGCGATCTTGCTCCTGCTGCTTTTCCTCGGCGTAACCATGGCCCTGCAATGGTGGCTGCAGCGCGAGACGCAGCACTTGCAGGTCGTCGCCGTGGAGGAGATGCGCGGCCGGTTCAACCGGATCCTGGGTGCCACGGCGCGACCACCCGGCGAATGGAACGATGCCTATCAGCAGGAGGTGGGAGCCATGCTGGGTGGCAAAGTTGAGTTTTTCCAGGACTCGGCCCCGGTCCGCGCCGCCGTGACCGCCTCCGGCCTGTCCTTCGTCCAGGAAATTGCCGGCGCGGATGGCTGGCAAGCCCGGGTAACCTTTGCCGCCCCGGCCCTGCTGCGCGTGCAGATCCTGCACCAGCGGATCCTCACGGTCATCGTGCTGCTGGCGCTCCTGCTCGCGCTCGTGCCATTGATGGTTGTGCTGCTCGACTCGCGCCGGTCTTTCTCGCTGGACGGCGGCACTCGCACCCCATGGGAGGCGGTGCGGGCGCACGTCAGCGGCCTGGAGCATTTCGCGAAGATCTCCAACGAGCGGTCCGTGGCGCTCGCCACGGAACACGGCGCCCGCCTGCGCGCCGAGGAAAACCTGGAGGTCAACCGGACCCTGCTCGACCACTCCGTTGGCGAACGCATCCGGCTTGGCCGGGAACTGCACGACAATATCTGCCAGACCCTCTATGCCGTCTGCTTGACCCTCGAGAGCGTGCAGAAAAAAAACACCCTCGTGCCGGAGCTCCGGCAGCGCGTCGACCAGTGCATGAATGAGCTGCGCCGGCTCAATCAGGAGGTGCGCGCCTACCTGCAGGACCTGGAGCCGGCCCGCGTCCAGGGCCAGTCCTTCATTGGAGCCGTTGCCGGCTTGATCAGTTCTTTCCATGCGGAGGAGAACGTCAGATTCGAGCACCGGCTGAACGAGGAAGCCGTGGCGCTCATCCCGCCCGCGCAGACCGCCGACATCATGAACATCCTCCGCGAGGCCATGAGCAACAGCCTGCGGCACGGACGGGCCCGCAACATCACGCTGCTGGCCGGACGGAGCGACCAGGAGATTGCCCTGGCGGTGCAGGATGACGGCATGGGTTTCGTTCCGGGTTCGCCCGCCCATGCCGGCCATGGCCTGACCAACATGCAGGCGCGCGCCGCCGCGCTGGGCGGCAGCCTGCGCGTCGAATCCGCGCCGGGAAAAGGGACTCGCATATTGTTGACCCTGCCCGTTGCTTCTCCCGCATGAGCGCCGCGCCTCCCGCCAGGTCCATCCGGGTGCTGATCATCGACGACAGCCCGATCATCCGGCTCGGACTGCGCAGCGCGCTGGAAGATTATGCCGATATCGCCATTGTCGGCGAGGCCGGCACGGCCGCGGATGGCGTGGCCGCGGTGGCCCTGCACAAGCCCGATGTCGTATTGCTCGATCTGCATCTGCCGGACAAGTCCGGCATTCAAGCCTGCCGGGATCTGCTCAAGGTGCGGCCGCAAACGCAGGTGCTGATCCTCACCTCCAACAGCAATGAACGGAATGTGCAGGAAGCCATGATGGCCGGCGCCCATGGCTATTTGCTCAAGGATAATGACGGCGCCACGCTGGCCGCGTCGCTGCGAACCGTGGCGGACGGGCATTCCGTGCTCGATCCGATGATGGCGGGGCAGGTGCTGAACCTGGTGAAGCGGCGCACCGGGCTGTCGGCCGCCGAGAAACTGAATCAATTGTCCTTCCAGGAGCGCCGGGTCGTCGCCCTGCTGGCGGATGGCCTGACGAACAAGCAGATCGGAGACCAGATGGACCTCACGGAAAAGACCGTGAAAAACTACCTCGCTACCATCTTCACGAAGCTGAACATCGAACGCCGGACCCAGGCCGCTGCGATCTATGTGGAAGCGTCTCAGGCGGGCGTTCGCTCATAATTTTTTCGCAGAAGCAGAGGCTTAAGCCTCTGCTTGAACCAGAGGCTTAAGCGCGGGCCTTAGGGCTGTTCCTCTCAGGGCCGAAATCAGGCATAGTGGCGCCGCCATGTTGCCTCCTTCCCCCCGCCTGACACTCCCGGCTGGAGTCGATCCATCGATTCCGCCGTGCACCAGAAGCACCACCCGCAGTAACCATGAGGACTTCCCATCCGCGGGCCGCCCCACGTCGCGCGAGCTCCATGACCGGGCGGTCACTCTGGTCGAAGTCATGGTCTCCCTCACGCTGATGGCGACCATCATGCTCGGTTTCATCGGCACATTCATCCAATCCCGCCGGGTGACCGAGAGCAGCGTCCTGCAATCCGCCTGCACCAGCATGGTGCACGGGCTCATCGAGCAGATGAAGGGCATGGACTACACGATGCTGATGCCGAGCCTCACAACCGATTCCTACGCGCCCACGGGCAAGACGCCGCCCTACATCCGGCTCCGCGTCAATCAGGACCTCACAGTCTGGATCATGGTGACGTATACCAAGGCCACGGATGACCCGAACACACCGAAAGCCCCCCTCTCCTGTCCGGCCGCCGATGCCCTCGCCGCGGATGTAGGCACAGGCGGCGCCATCGACAACTTCCTCGGCAACATCCCGCTTTCGACCGTCACCGGCACCGCTTCACAGCAGCTGGCACTGAACCTGTGGGTCTGGATCGACGAGATTCCCGACACCGAAAAGGACGTCAGCGACGTGAAGCGGATCACGGTCGTCTACACCTACAGCTACATGGACGGGAGCACCACCAAGACGGTGCGGGACATGGAGGTATTCATCCGTTCGCGCTACGACCAATGAAAAACATATCACCCCCCCCCCTTCGCCGCGCGCGCGGCTTCACCCTTGTCGAGGTGATGATCAGCATGACGATCGTTGTCGCGGTTCTCGGCATGGCGATGAGCACGTTCCTCTTCGGCCTGCGCACGATGTATAAGGACACCGTCCGGCTCCAAACCAACGCCAGCCTGCGCTTCTTCACGTCGCAGATGTCGAAGGAAACCGTCGATGCATCCGAATTCTACCTGTTCGCGGACTACACCAAGCTGGATGGCAGCGTGGACATCGACGACACCGACGGCGCGACCGACATGGCGGCGCCGGCGGACGACGGCAATGGGACGAACATCGCGCACGGCGACTGCATCGTGCTCGTCACCCGCACTTCGCTGGCCACCGGGTCGCTCGTGCGATCTTTCCGCATCTACTACCGCGTAGCCAAGACGGCTGACGTGAGCTGCTCCGCGCCCATCCGCTACTACGAAAGCCAGGATTACGGCACGTCCGGCACCGCGACTGCCCTGGGTTCGTTGCTTAACGCGGTCAATCTCAGCACCAATACCTCGAACTACGTCAAGACCGGCACGACCATCACCAGCACTTCGAGTTGGGCCCGCACCGGCGACACCAACCGCCTGATCACCACCACCGCCAAGGGTAAGCAGATCGGCACCACGACCACCTACTATCCGGTCTTCTGCAGCGAGGCATCAACTATCACGGCCACCAATGAAAGCTTTTCGGTGAACGTCGAGTTCATCAACGGCAACTCCGCCATCAACATGCTTTCCAGCAGCAGCTTTAACTACACCGTTTCCCCCCGGAGGTAATCCCATGAAATCCCGCCCCTTCACCCCCCCCGCCGAACGCGCCTCGGCCCTGCTCACGGTCGTCATGCTCACCGCAATGATGGCGATCCTGACCGCCAGCATGTTGAAATACACCCTCGCGGAAAAGCGGGGCAACGAGCGCAACCGCCTCGCGCTCCGGGCCAAGAACATGGCGGAAAACATCTCGATCTACGCCGCGGAGCAGCTCACCACCAAGCTCTACCGCACGCGCGCCACCACGGCCATGGCCTTCATGACCGGCTCGAACGCCATCAGCCTGCCCGACAGCAGCGGCAACAACAACGTGCTGAGTTCGGTCCAGTATGCCGATACTTCCGGCATGGAGGTCCGCGCCGGTCTGATGACGCCCACCGACTACGCCGTCGTGACGGACACGACGAGCAGCAACTACGGCTTGCAGGTCAGCACCGCCACGGTGCCCATCATTGCCAAGGCCACCACGACCAGCCCCCAACTCGGCAGCCTGACCGCATATGTCCTCCAGGAGATGGAAATCGCGATGACCCCCTTGTTCCAATTCGGCATGTTCTACAACATGGACCTCGAGCTGTTCCCCGGACAGAACATGACCATCATGGGTCCCGTCCATACCAACGGACGCCTCATCGCGCGCGGCGAGGTGGGAGGCAGTGCCGTCCTGACCTTTTCCGACCGGGTCAGCGCCGCCCAGGGCCTCTACGCCGACGGCCAGCTCAAGGTCCCCTATCGCAATCGCTCCGGCGGCAACACCTCGGGCGCGGGGGGCTCCGGCGCCGTCAATTACACGGCCGTCAGCGGCACCGCGAGCAACTTGTATAACGGCGGCGTCTGGAAGGACCACAAATACGGCACCTCCAGCGAGACCGCCACCACCATCACCAATTTCAAGAACTTCACCAGCTCGACCTACAGCACCAATGTCCGCACCAATGCCCATGGCGTGACCAAGCTGGAATTGCCCGGCATCGGCAGCTACAGCGAAACCAACCTCACCACCACCTCCGAAGACGATCGCAACAACGGACGCCAGCTCATCGAACCGCCCAATCCGACCAAATTCGATGGCACCTCCTGGGTCGCCACCACCGACGACGCAAACGCCAAGGAAACGAAAATATCCTGGAAGGCCGGCCTGTATATTGTCGCCAACCCCGACGATACCACCCGCAGCGCCACGCTGCCCGATGGCAACGCCCACTCGATCCTGCCGCATTCCTACCGCTGCTGGCTGAACAGCATCAACAGCAGCAACGTCCACGTCCTGAGCGAAATCATCCTGCCGGGTCAGCCCACCTACGGCTACAGCAACAACGGCACCCCCCTCGACGCCACGGACGACTACAACTACCGGAACTATCTGCCCAACCGCTACACCACCGGCACCGCCGTCGGCAGCAATCAGGTGCTCCGCATCCCGCAGGAGCCTTTCACCCGCGGAGAGGACTACCTCATCAACCGTGGCGGCGGCTATGTCGTCGGCGACACCACGCTCGACGTGGATACGGGCACCGGTTCGATTCTGGCCGGGGAAGCGATCGCCATCGGAACCTTCAAATACCTCGTGGTTTCCCCGCTCAGCGCCGGCACGCTGAAGATCGCCGCCCCGGGCCTGCGGACCGCGGTCGCCGACAATACCGCCGTGACGGTCAATCCGTATGGCCTCGTGGGCACCGGCTCGGGTTATCTGATCAACAACGCGGCGAACTATGCCGTCGGCGCCACCACGCTTGTGATCGATAACGGCACCGGCAGCATTCTCCCCGGTAATTCTGTCACGATCGCCGGCTTTCAATATCTCGTCACCTCTACGGCCACCTCCACTCCCCACAGCGAAGTCACAATCGCCCCGCCGGGTCTCCGCGCCATCGCCAACAACAACGCGACCGTCGGGCTCAACGCGACCAGCGGCACGATGGGCACCGGCATCGGCTATCTCATCAACAGCGCCGGCGGTTACGGCATCGGCGCCACCTCACTCATCCTCGATTCCGGCGCGGGCACTATCCTGCCGGGCGACACGCTGGCCATCGGCGCCGACCGCTACCTCGTTGCCTCCGCGCTGACCGGCAACGTCGTCACGGTCGTCCCCGCCCTGACCGCCGCC
>OBEQ012743003.1_pt1 | contig 13834 bp, 15 predicted proteins | sample 1670901 | NCBI WGS metagenome assembly OBEQ01 (sample SAMEA104232315, study PRJEB22302) | groundwater metagenome | biome: forest; feature: aquifer; material: groundwater | place: USA | collected 2011-08-07 | depth 5.4 m
CCTGCACGTCAAGCGAAGGGGGACCGCCTGCTCGTGCGGCTCGTCGCCCCACCGACCTGGCACGCTCGCGCCAGCGCGATGAGCTGCTTCAACGCATCAGGACGGCACCAGGATGGAGACCGGAGGCGCTAAACAATTACGGGAAGGTTTCGGTATATTCTCGGCGAAATCGCGCTCGGCACTACGAGCCCGCGCGCCATGATGGCCGCGCTTGCACAAGGGTGACGGAGATTCCCGCATGGAAAGTCGTTTCGACGAGGTCAACGGAGTCAAAATTCACTACCTGATTTCCGGCAAAAACGAACCGATCATTCTGCTTCACGGCTACGCTCAAACCAGCCATATGTGGCGGCCCCTCATCCCCGAGCTCGCCAAGACGCATACGATCATCGCTCCCGATCTGCGCGGCTTCGGGGATTCGTCCCGGCCGGAGGGTGGCTATGATAAGAAGACGATGGCGCAGGACATTCACGCCCTCGCCGCCTCGCTCGGCTATGCGCGCGCGGGGATCGTCGGTCACGACATCGGGTTGATGGTCGCCTATGCCTACGCCGCGCAATATCCGAGCGAGGTGGACAGGATCGTGCTGATGGACGCGTTTCTTCCAGGCGTGGGCGATTGGACGCAGGTCTGGCTCCTCAGGGACCTCTGGCATTTCCACTTCTATGGCAAGACGCCGCTCGCTCTCGTCGAAGGCCGTGAGCGCATCTACTTCGAGCATTTCTGGAACGACTTCGCCGCGAACCCCGCCCACTCCGTTTCCGAGGCGAATCGTCAGCTCTATGCGGCGGCCTATGCCCAGCCGGGCGGCATGCGGGCAGGCTTCGAAGCGTTCCGCGCCTTCGAGCAAGATGCGACCGACTTCGCGGCCTTCAGTAAGACCAAGCTGAACATGCCGATGCTGGTCCTCACCGGCGAAAAGGCCTCCGGCGAATTTCTCATCACGCAGGGCCGCCTCGTCGCCGAAAAGGTCGAAGGCGTCGTCATCAAGGGTTCGGGCCATTGGCTGATCGACGAAGCGCCGGAACAGGTCATTCCGAAACTGGTGGCCTTCTTTACGCGCTGAACCGTTCCTGGGTCCCGGCTCGACCTCGAGGCGGGAGGCGAGCCTTCTCCGGTTGATGCAGTCTGTCGGAATGGTCAACGATCATGTCGTTGACTGCTTCAGGTAGGCCGCGGTGCGCCGGCTTGCGAGGCCGAGCACCGACGACAGCAAATCGCGCTTGCCACAGTCGCCACGTCAGTCAGCCGCGACGTGGAGCGTGAAGGCTTCCGTGGGTCTGGGCCGTCGTCATGGACGCGCTTCTCGCCGACGTGAACCGCCTCGCGCCGATTCAGGAGCGGCCGACTGCCCGAGAGAGCTTCCTGGCCTCGATGCGGCTCCTTGCGAGCGGCTGCACGCGCCTTCGGGCCCGCCCCAGCCGTCGCTTCTTGGCGGCGACCTGAAACAAGTGGGTCAACCGTCGTTGCGTGTCAGTCCACGCCGTCGTCCCCAATTCACGCAGGACCTTGGCTTGCGCCTGGGCCCAGAGCGGCCGCGCGACCTCAAGGGCTCGTCTACCTTTGGATGTGAGTCTCATCGCCTTGATGCGCCCGTCCGGGCGCGGAACACGCTCGATCACACCACCACGCTCCAGGAGGTTGAGGCTGCGCGTCAGCGTCGTCTGATCGATGGCGAGCGTGTCCTCAAGTTGCCTCAGATTCGCCTCCCCCATGCGCGCGATGGTCCCGAGAATGCTGAACTGAGTCACCCGCAGACCGCTCGGCCGCATGACGTCGTCGTAGAGCTGGGTCACAGCCCGACTCACCATCCGGAGTGTGTTACAGACACAGGGGGACAGCTGCCGCGGATCCTGTCCCTTCGTCCGTGTCGCGCCTTGTCGATTCATGGCGCCATGCTACCGCCTGCTGCTTTGGCGGGCAAGGATATTGTATGTACATACATTATGATCGCATGCGTCTACATATGATGAGCCGAATCCCTCTGGTGCCGGCCGACGTCCTAAGCGGCAGGAGGAGCCCGGGATGCCTCGAAGCCTCGATCACGCCGCCTTCGAAGCGATCCACCTGACCGAGCAGAACTTCGATGAGGCGCTGGTCGCGACCCGGGGTCTCGTGATGGTCGACTTCTGGGCTGATTGGTGCGGTCCATGTCGGGCGATCGCGCCGGTCCTCGAGGAGCTGGCCTCGGAAGCTGGGGTGACGCTGATGAAGGTTAACGTCGACGAGAATCCGGGGTTGGCGGCTCGCTACGGGATCTGGTCCATCCCGACGATCGTGTTCTTCAAGGAGGGTGCGGTCGTCGACCGGGTCGTCGGTGCGGCGCCCAAGGCCGTGCTGCGAGACATCGTAAACGCGCGAGCCTGAAACAGCATCGGCATGGCTGTCGAGATCCCACGATACCTGGCCGACCCCGAACAGGGCGTGACACTGCGCAACGGCGCGTCGGTGCGCGTCCGCGCGATCCGCCCCGACGACGAGCCTCGCCTGCTGGCGCTGTGCCATCGGTTGAGTCCGCGCACGGTGTACGAGCGATTCTTCTCGCCGAGGCGGCTCCTTCCCGAGGAGGCGCACGCCTTCGCCAACGTCGACTATCGCCAGCGGATGGCGGTCGTCGCCGAAGTCGACGACGGGCAGGAGCCCGAGCTGATCGGCGTGGCGCGGTACGGTCCTTCGGATGAAGCGACCACCGCCGACATCGGTCTCGTCGTGGCCGACGGCTGGCAAGGACTCGGTCTCGGCTCGCTCCTCCTCGAGGAGATCCTTCGTGCGGGAGAGCAGCGCGGCATCCATGAGTTCAGCGCCGACGTGCTGACGGAAAATCGCCGCGCGCTCCGCTTGCTCGCCCGGCACACGGCGATCACGCGGCGGACGGTGGCCAGCGGCGTCACCAGCGTCGTGTTCGGCCGGGCGGACTCCGCCCTCGAGGCCACGAGACACGGAAGCTCATAGCATGCGACTCGCGGTACTCGGATCGGGAGGGATCGGCGGATATTACGGGGCGCTCCTCGCGAAAGGGGGACACGACGTCGCGTTCATCGCGCGCGGGGCGCACCTGGAGGCGCTGCAACAACGCGGCCTTACGGTGCGCACCCCGGAGGGAGAGTCCACGATCCCCGTCACCGCGGTCGCCGACACCAAGAGCCTCGCTCCCGTCGATCTCGTCCTCTTCTGCGTGAAGTCGTACGACACGGAGCCTGCGGCTGAGGCGCTGGCGCCGCTGATGGCCCGGGACACGGCAGTGGTCACCCTCCAGAACGGTGTCGACAAACGTCGAAGCGATCGGCTCCGTCGTTGGCTCCGGCGCGGTGCTCGCCGGCGCGGTCTACGTCGCGCTCCAGCTCGCCGGCCCCGGTGTGGTCCTTCGCACCGGCAATGAAGGCAGGATCGTCTTCGGCGAGCTCAGCGGGGCCGTGACCGAACGGGTCCAGCGGATCGCCAGCGCATTCACGCAGAGCGGCATTCCTCACCAGGTCTCGACCGACATCAATCGCGTGCTGTGGGAGAAGTTCCTGTTCATCGCCGGCGTCGGTGGCGTGACGGCGCTCGCGCGCTCGGGCATTGGTCCGCTCCTCGCGAGCGCCGAGAGCCGCCTGCTCCTCACCACCGCATGCGAGGAGATCGCGGCCGTCGCGCTGGGAGAAGGGGTTCCGCTTCCGGCAGACGCCGTGGATCGCGTCATCCAGCAGGCTGCGGCGTTGCCCCCCCAATGGCGATCGTCGATGGCCCGAGACCTCGCGGACGCCCGTCGGCTCGAGGTCGACGCACTGAGCGGAGCTGTCGTTCGGCGAGGCCTGAAGCTCGGCGTCCCCACACCGGTCCACCGGACGATCGCCGCGTGCCTGTCGGTTCATCAGCCATCCGCATCGGCGAAGCCGCACACCCCTCCGCACTCGGCAATGCAGGTCTGAGAAAGCGGCAGGCGCTAGCCTGGAAAAGAAAGAGCAATCCATGGACGCCCAGGTGCGGAGTACCGACGCCGTGATATCCCCGAACGGCAGCGACGTGCGGGCCGACGTTGGATCTCGACCCGAAGACGCCGTGCCGGCGGCGAGGGCGCCGCGGTTCGACCCGAGAACCCGCGTCCTGCTCGAGGCGCCGATCGTGAGCACGATCCTGCGGCTCGCGACGCCCAACGTGCTGGTCATGTTCGTGCAGGCGGCGGTCGGCCTCATCGAGACGTACTTCGTCGCGAAGCTCGGCACCGATGCGTTGGCCGGCGTGGCGCTGGTCTTCCCAGCGCTGATGCTGATGCAGATGATGTCAGCGGGGGCCATGGGCGGTGGGATCTCGTCCGCGATCGCCCGCGCGCTCGGTGCCGGACGCCGCCGCGACGCCAATGCGCTGGCCGCCCATGCGCTCGCCATCGCCGTCGGTTTCGGCCTCCTCTTCATGCTCGCCACGCTGGCGGGCGGCCGATGGCTCTACAGCGTGATGGGTGGCAGCGGCGCCAGCCTTACCGCGGCACTGACCTACTCCAATGTGGTCTTCTCGGGTGCGATCCTGATCTGGGTCTTCAATTCGCTGGCGAGCGTGATCCGCGGCACGGGCAACATGGCGGTTCCAGCCGTGGTCACATCGGTCGGCGCTGCGGCGCTGATTCCCCTGTCCCCGTGCCTCATCTTCGGCTGGGGACCCTTCCCGCGTCTCGGCGTCGCCGGTGGCGCCGTCGCGGTGATCGCCTACTACGTCGTCGGAAGCATCGCCCTGGTGGCGTATCTTCGCGCCGGGCGCAGCGTCGTCCGCCTTTCCTTCGCTGACGTCCGCTTCCGCTGGCCGCTCTTCCGCGACATTCTGCGAGTGGGCGCGGTCGCCGCCCTGATCACCGTCCAGACGAATCTGACGATCGCGATCGCGACCGGATTCGTCGGCCGCTTCGGGCCCGCCGCGATCGCAGGCTACGGGACCGCCTCGCGCCTCGAGTACCTGCTGATCCCTCTCGTGTTCGGGCTCGGTGGCCCGCTCGTCGCTCTGGTGGGAACCAACATCGGTGCGGGCCAGCCTGACCGTGCGCTGCGCGCGGCCTGGATCGGCGCCGGGATCGCGGCCGGTCTCACTGAGATCGTCGGACTCTGGGCCGCCGCCGTCCCCCATGCGTGGCTCTCGCTATTCGACACGGACCCGGCGATGCTCGACGCCGGCTCGCGCTATCTGCACGCAGTCGGTCCGTTCTACGGTCTCTTCGGGCTCGGCATGGCGCTGTACTTCGCATCGCAGGGCGCCGGGCGGCTCTCCTGGCCACTGCTCGCGAACGGGACACGGCTTCTCATCGCGGTCGGCGGTGGCTGGCTGGCCCTGCGATGGAGCGGCGATGTCTCGTATGTCTTCGTCGCGCTCAGTGCGGCGCTTGCCGCGTTCGGGCTGATGAACGCCGGAGCTGTCGCCGGCGGCGCCTGGTTCGGCCCGATCGCGTGGCGGCCACGGCCGCGCGCTCCCAGGGTTCCTTCATGAGCGATACGATCGTGCTGCTCCACGGCTCTGCGACCGGATCGTTGTCGTGGGATCCGGTCGCCGGTTCCCTCCGCTCGTCCGGAGCGTGCGTCTTCGCGCCGGACATGCTCGGGTATGGCACGTCACCTGCCCCGACCAGCTCATACGGAATCGAGGAGGAAGTCGCGCACCTCGTGCGACTGTTGAATCTCCACAATATCGGCACGCTGCATCTCGTGACGCATTCGCTGGGCTCCTTGATCGGGCTTCATCTGCGAGGTGCGCTCGGTCCACGCGTGACGAGGATGACGCTCGTCGAGCCGGTCGTGGTGAGCGTGCTCCGCGAGCGCGGGGAGGGCGCGGCCTACGCGGAAATGGAGGAGCAGTACCAGCGCTTCATGAGTCTTCTCGCGGATCATGAGGCCGCCGCCCACTTCTTCGTGGATCACTGGAGCGGTCGCGGAGCCTGGGATTCGATTGGAAGCCGCGGACGCGCGATGGTCACGTCGCTCGTTCCGAAGTTGCAGTTGGAAATGATCGCCGCCCGATCGGACATGACGATGCTGGCGTGGATGGCTGACGCGCCGCCCCCGACGACCATCCTGGTCGGCGAGAACACGCTCGTCGCTCCGCGCGCTGTCGCCCGTCAGCTCGGGCCCGCGCTCGAAGCGACCACCGTCGTGGTGTCCGGGGCAGCGCACATGATCCCGATCACACACCCGGAGGCCGTGATCGACGCCGTTCGCTCTCAGCCTCGCTCACAGGAGAAGGGTTTCCCCGCGGGACTTGGAGACAACCCATGACAACGACCACCTACGCCGCAGACCGCACCGCCCTGCTGATTGTCGACCCCTACAACGACTTCATGAGCGAAGGCGGCAAGTTCTACGAGGCGACCCGGGCGACGGCCGAAGCGGTCGGTTTCTACGACAACATGCGTAAGCTGATCCCTGCGATCCGCACGGCGCGCATTCAAGTCATCATCGTGCCGCATCACCGCTGGCGCGAAGGCGACTATGTCGGATGGAAGCATATGAACCCAACCCAGGTTCGGGCGAACCAGAGCCAGGGCTTCGCCGCCGGAAGTTGGGGCGGAGAGTTCCATCCCGAATTCGGGCCCCAGCCTGGCGACGTCGTCGTGCTCGAGCACTGGGGCAGAGCGGTTTCGCCAATACGGATCTCGACGCCCAGCTGACGCAGCGGGGGATCGAGAACATCATCATCGTCGGCTTTGTCGCGAACACCTGCATCGAATCCACCGCGCGCTTTGGCATGGAGCTTGGCTACCACGTCACCCTCGTGAAGGATGCGACCGCTGCATTCGACCAAGAAGGCATGCACGCGGCGCACGAGGTCAATGGACCGCGCTTCGCGCACGCTCTTCTGACCACCGAGGAGTTGCTGGCCTTGCTGCCTGCAAGCGTTCGGCAAGCAGAATCTCTGTCGGCTCAAAGGAGAGGAGCATGAGTCATTCTCGCTCGAAGGGCACGGCGCTCATCACCGGTGCTTCCGCGGGCATCGGTGCCGTCTATGCCGACCGCTTGGCGAAGCGCGACTACGACCTCGTCCTGGTGGCTCGCAACGAGGCTCGGCTCAAGACGCTCTCTGGTCGCCTGACAAGCGAGACCGGACGCTCGGTCACTCCGCTACGGGCGGACCTCAGCGACAAGGCGGATCTCGCGACAGTGGAGAGCATCCTACGCGATGACCAGGCCATCACCATGCTCGTCAACAATGCCGGGATCGCCGCGATCACGCCCCTGCTGAATACCGACGTCGCCGACGTCGCCGACATGATCGCTCTCAACATTGTGGCGCTCACTCGCCTGACGTATGTCGCGGCGCCGGCATTCGTCGCGCGGCGAGCAGGCACGATCATCAACATCGCGTCGGTGGTGGGCCTATCGCCCGAGACGCTCAACGGTGTGTACGGCGCGACCAAAGCCTATGTCATCGCACTCAGCCATTCGCTGCAGCACGAGCTCGCCGATAAAGGCGTCCGCATCCAGGTGGTGCTACCGGCCGCGACCGCGACGGAGATCTGGGAGAAGGCCGGTCTCCCATACCAGAACCTGCCCGCGTCGATCGTGATGTCGCCGGAAGACATGGTTGATGCGGCCCTGGTCGGGCTCGACCAGGGCGAAGTCGTTACACTTCCCAGCCTCCATGATGGCGACCAATGGACCCGTTTCGAGGCCGCGCGCCGCGCCATCGCCAAGCAGTTCGGCAATTCCACGCCCGCGTCCAGATACCGGATCGGTGTACGCACATCGGCTTGAGCGGACACACCGAGCCCACGGAGAGGAGAGGACCAAATGCCTGTCGCCAAAATCCATGTCCTCGAAGGACGCTACAACGAGGCTCGTCTCGGCAGGGTATCGAACGCCGTTCAACAAGGCCTGATACGCGCATTGGGAGTTCCGCCGGACGATTTCTTCCAAATCATTCACGTCTTGCCGCCGACCCAGTTCCTTCATACGCGGTCGTTCTTGGGACTGAACTATTCGGATGACCTGATTCTGTTGGAGATCACGTTCATCTCAGGCCGTCCGAAGGACAAGCGACTGGCCCTGCTGAAGGCCTTGAACGACGGCGTTGTCGCGGCCGCTCAAGTCTCTCCTGACGATCTCATGATCACGCTCTACGAGACGCCGGGGGAGAACATTTCGTTCGGTCGCGGCCTCGCTCAACGGGCTCATATCTCGGACAAGGATCCAAAGGTGGCGTGATGAGAGCGATGCGGGCTGAGTCATTCACCGGGTACGGAGGCCTGAAGCTCGTGGAGGTACCGAGACCCACGTCGGCGGCTGGGAGGGTGCTTGTCCGGATCACGGCAGCGGGCGTCAGCCCGCTGGACCACACCATCCTCTCGGGAGGCTACCCACGAGCGACGGCGCCGCTGATATTGGGCAACGAGGGAGCCGGCGTCGTGGAAGATCCTGGTGAGTCGTCGTTTTCAGCAGGTGCCCGGGTCATGTTCTCGGGTCCCTACGGTGTCTCTGAGGACGGAACCTATGCGGAGTGGATCGCCGCGCGCGCCGAGGATCTGTGCCCGATCCCGGAAGCCATCGATGACGCCACCGCAGGAGGTCTTCCGGTTGCCTATCTGACGGCTCAAATCACTCTCACGCAAGCGGGGTTCGCAGCCGGCAAGACCGTGCTGGCTCCGGCCATCGGTGGCGCCGTCGGCAATGCCGTCACCCAACTGGCCCGCGCCCAGGGCGCGGCAAAGGCGATTTCGACGACGACCAGCCCGGTGAAGGCGAAGCAAGCGCGGACCCTTGGTTTCGAGGCCGTCATCGATCTGTCCTCAGAGAGTCTCGCCGATGGCGTGGCTCGCATCACGGGAGGCCGCGGCGTGGATGTCGTCATCGAGAGCGTCGGCGGTGCGCTGACGGGTCAAGCACTCGCCACGCTTGCGCTCCATGGCGTTCTCACCTCGCTGGGATATTCCGCGGGGCGCAAGACGACGATCGATGTCACGGACTTGATCTGGAAGCGCGCCAGCATGAGCGGCTTCTCCCTGTTCGCGCAATCGCAGATGGTCAAAGCGGCTGCATGGGCTACCATCTTGCCGCTGCTGAGCTCGGGCAAGGTCAAGCCGATCCTCGAGCGAGCGTACAAGCTCGACGAGGCGGCAGAAGCCCTGCGGCATCTGATCGAAGACCGGCCCTTCGGCCGAGTGGTGTTGGTGAGGTAGGCCATGAAGGCAATCCAGATCGAAACATTCGGCAATCCGGTCGAGGTCGTCCCGATCTTGCGAAGCGCGTCGCCGCCGAGACCGGCAACGCGCCGATCACGCTGGCGCTCGATGGCGTCAGCGACACATCGCCGATGAATCTGATGAGTTGCCTGTCAGAAAGCGGCGTGCTGGTGTCCTATGGCGGAACGAGCCGCAAGCCGATGGTCGTGAACCCGGGCAGCTTCATTTTCAAGAAGCAAACGATCCATGGATTCTGGCTTCTCTACTGGTATCAGTCGGCCACGCCGGCTGAAATCACGGCGATGTTCGAGCATCTGGCGCCGCTGATCGCCGCCAGCACGATTTCGACCCCGGTGGCCACCACCTATCGTTTTCGACCAAGTCAAGGACGCGATCACGCACGCGGGCCGGAGCGGTGGCAAGGTCCTGTTCGCGCCGAAGACGTGAGGCGTCCGCGCGTCGATTTCACTCACAGCGCTACGGAGGCATCGACATGACATCGCGTGCGCGACAGATCGTCCTCGCGGCTCGACCGAACGGCAGACCCGACGTGACCGACTTCCGCCTCGAAGAGACCGCGATCCCGACGCCCGCGTCCGGGCAGCTTCTGCTCGGGGTCCAGTACCTCTCGCTCGACCCCTACATGCGCGGCCGCATGGATGACCGGAAGTCCTACGCCAAGCCGCTCCAGGTCGGCGAGGTCATGACGGGTGAAACCGTGGCGCGGGTGCTCACCTCGAACCATTCCGCCTATGCGAAGGGCGACATCGTCCTCGCACCGACCGGATGGCGCACGCACGCGCTCTCCGACGGCACCGGCCTTCGCAAGCTCGATCCGGCCGTCGCGCCGGTCACGACCGGCCTGGGCGTGCTCGGTATGCCGGGGTTCACCGCGTATGGCGGTCTGCGGGTGATCGGCAAGCCGCAGCCCGCCGAAACCGTCGTCGTCGCCGCGGCCAGCGGGCCGGTCGGGTCGCTCGTCGGTCAGCTCGCGAAGCTCGCCGGGGCGCGGGCGGTCGGCATTGCTGGCGGCCCCGAGAAATGCGCCTTCGTGAAGGACGAGCTTCGCTTCGACGCTGCGGTCGATCACCGCGCGGCCGACTTCCCAGCCCGACTGGCGGCGGCCTGTCCCAACGGCATCGATGTCTACTTCGAGAATGTCGGTGGGGCGATCTGGCAGGCGGTGCTGCCGTTGCTCAACAACTTCGCGCGCGTCCCGGTCTCCGGCCTGATCGCGCAGTACAACGGCCTACCACCGGGCGACGGCACCGACCGGCTGCCCGCGACCATGCGGCAGATTCTCTCGAAGAGGCTGACCATACGCGGCTTCATCAACAACGAATTCGCCGCCGAGCACTATGGCGACTTCCTGCGCGAGGTCGGTGCCGGCATCGCCGACGGCCGCATCCGCTACCGTGAGGACATCGTCGACGGTCTCGAGCGCGCGCCGGGAGCCTTCATCGGCATGCTCGAGGGACGCAACTTCGGCAAGCTGATCGTCCGGGTGCTCGGCTGAGAGACATGCGACATCCGTCTGTTTCCACCCCGATCGCTGACGCTCAAAGGCGTGGCGATGAGCAGGTGGCTGCGACAACCACCCCACCACCGCAGAGCCGATGTCGCTCTCGCCGCAGCCCGCGCAAAAGCCAGCGCTGTTCGAAGTCGCCGAACCCTCCGTTCCGTCACGGATCACGGAGGCGCCCGCGCATGTCGGTCGGCCGGACGGGCTGGCGTCGTCCTCATCGATTTCTCAAACGATAGGAGGGAGGCATGAAATTCGGAACGATCGGCGCCGGCGCCGTTGCGCTCGCATTCGGGCGAGAGGCGCTGGCCAGGGGCCATGAAGTGGTCTTGAGCAGCCGGCGTGGTCCAGATGCACTCGTCGACAAAGTCGCCGAGCTCGGTCGTGGTGCGTCCGCGGCCTCGGTCGAGGAAGCCGCGAGCCTCGACTACGTGCTGCTCGCCGTGCCTTGGCGAAACGTCGAGTCAGCGTTGAAGAGCCTACCCGCCTGGAACGGCCGGGTGCTCATCGATGCGACGAATCCCTTCGTCGAGACGAGTCCGAAGCTCATCCTCGCCGATCTCGGCGGCAAGGGCGCGAGCGAGGTCGTGGCGGCCCTCGCGCCAGGTGCCCGCATCGTCAAGGCGTTCAATTCGATCGTCACCGCCCGCTTCAATGAAGGGCCGGTTAAGAACGGAGGACGTCGCGTGATCTTCGTCTCGGGGGACCATCCCGAACCGACCGCCTTCATCAAACAGCTCATCGAGAGTTTCGGCTTCACGGCGATCGATCTCGGCGATCTCGCGACGGGTGGCCGCCTGCAGCAGGCCGGGGGTCCGCTCGCCGGTCGCGACCTCGTCGAATTCGGCCATCACTAACACGGGAGGCGCAGAATGCGTGCAGTGCAAATCAGAACTTTCGGCGAGCCGGGCATCGTCCTTGAGCTTGCCGACCTTCCCGAACCTCCAGCACCGACCGCAGGCCAGGTGCTGATCGGTGTCGAGCATGCGCCGATCAACATGAATGATTTGTATCTCATCCAAGGTGTATATCCGGTCCGGCCTTCGCTGCCGAGCGTCGTCGGAAATGAAGGGGTGGGGCGAGTGTTGGCCATTGGCAGGGGCGTCGACCACCTGAAGGTCGGCGATCGCGTGCTGGTGCCGCTCTACAGCTTCAGTTGGCGCGAGCGACTCGTTGCACCCGCCGCGAGCCTGTCCGCCCTGCCCGAGGCCGATCCGCGCCAACTCGCCATGCTCGGCATCAATCCGCCGACGGCGGCTCTGCTGCTGAACGAGCCCATCGACCTCAGGCCCGGCGACTGGGTCGCGCAGAATGCCGCCAACTCGGGCGTCGGCCGGTCACTCATCGCAATTGCCATGGCGCGCGGCCTCAAGACAATCAACTTCGTTCGCCGCCCCGAGCTTGTTCCCGAGCTGCAAGCCGTCGGCGGCGACCTCGTGATCGTCGATCAGAGTGGGGCGGTCGACAAAATTCGGGCGACGATCGGCGACGCCCGCGTGCCGCTCGGCATTGACGGGGTCGCAGGCAAAGCCGCCGCAACCATAGCCGGCGTTCTCAGCCAATCCGGGATGCTCGTCGTCTATGCTCTGATGAGCGGCGAGCCAGTCACTATCGCCCCGCTCGACCTGATCGCCAAGCGTGTCGTCGTCAAGGGCTTCTTCCTCAACCATCCTGATGTCGAGTTGAAAATACCGGGCGCGCTGCGCGAGACGGCGCCGCTCGTCGCTTCAGGCGCGATTCGAGTGCCTATCGCAGCGACCTATCCGCTCACCGCCTTCCGCGAAGCCGTCGCCCACGTTCAGCGGGGCGGCAAGGTGATGTTTGACGTCGATGGAGCCAGCGAGTCCAGGTCAGGGTAGCTTGTCGAAAAGGCGCCCTGCTGCCTCGGGCCCTCGCGCCGTGGGTCGCGGACGTCGCCGACCGCGTGCAATGCCCGCCTGACTTCGTCGCGGTGGGGGTCCTCGTGGCCGCAGCGGCGGTGATCGGCCGGAAGGTCGCGATCCGCCCCAAGCGGCAGGACGACTGGGCGGTGGTGCCCAACCTCTGGGGGCTCGCCGTCGGCCCGCCGGGCATCATGAAAAGCCCGGCCCTGGCCGAAGCGCTCCGCCCGCTGCACCGGCTCATCACCGACGCCCATGCCCGCTACGAGGAGCAGATGCTGGCCCATCAGTTCCGCCTCGCCGAGACCACGGCGCGGCGCCACGACCTGGCCCGGCGGTTGCGCGAGGCCGTCGCGAACGACGAGCCGACGGACGCGCTCCGGGAACATTGTGAGGCCGCGCCGCGGTACCGGCCGCCGGTGGCGAAGCGGTACCTCGTCAACGACACGACCGTCGAGAAGCTCGGCGAGCTGCTCAATCAGAATCCGAACGGGCTCCTGCTGTTTCGGGACGAGCTCAGTGGCTTCCTGCACACGATGGATCGGCCGGGCCATGAGAACGATCGGGCGTTCTACTGCGAAGCCTGGAACGGGACCGGGGCGTATACGTACGATCGGATCGGGCGGGGCACCCTGCACATTCGGGCGGCGTGCGTGTCGGTGCTGGGCGGGATCCAACCGGGCCCGCTCGAGCGCTACCTGCGCGAGGTCTTCGCCGGCCGCGGAGATGACGGGCTGCTCCAACGCTTTCAGCTGGCGGTGTGGCCCGACGTCGCCGGTCAATGGCGGAACGTGGACCGCTGGCCGGACACGGCCGCGCGGAGGCGCGTGATCGAGATCGTCCAGCGGCTGAACACGCTCGACCCGGCCGCGGTCGGCGCCGAAGAGCACGCGCCGGACGAGCGGCCGTTCCTGCGCTTCGAGGCCGCGGCCCAAGGCCGCTTCGACGAGTGGCGGGCGGATCTCGAGCAGACGCTGCGCGCCGGCGAGGACCATCCGGTGCTGCTCTCGCACCTGGCGAAGTATCGGTCGCTGCTGCCGTCCCTGGCGCTGGTCGTTCACCTGATCGACATGGTCGGTGCGGGAGGGCGCGGACCGGTCTCGCGCGCCGCCACGGACACGGCGGTCGCGTGGTGCGCCTACCTCGAGGCCCACGCGCGGCGGCTGTACGCGACGGTGACCGACGCGGCGCGGGGGGCGGCCGTGCTGCTGGCCAGCCGGGTCACGCGGGGGCGGCTGGCAAACCCGGTTCCACAATCCCGAACTCCTCGATTTCTTTTTCGATCGAACCGAAAACAAC
>OBEQ010803439.1_pt1 | contig 13832 bp, 15 predicted proteins | sample 1670901 | NCBI WGS metagenome assembly OBEQ01 (sample SAMEA104232315, study PRJEB22302) | groundwater metagenome | biome: forest; feature: aquifer; material: groundwater | place: USA | collected 2011-08-07 | depth 5.4 m
CAGTTAGTACATTAAGATACTATGAAGAAATTGGACTAGTGTGGCCGGCAAGCAAGTCCAGCGCTAAGTACAGATATTATAAAAAAGATGATATTCAATTAATTATTTTTGTTAAAAAAGCACAAAACATTGGATTTACTTTAGATGAAATAAAACTGATTCTCTCTGAGAGAAGTTCTGGAAAATCACCATGTCCAAAAGTTAGAGATTTGGCACAAAGAAAAATTATAGAACTTAGAGAAAAAATAAAAGATTTAAAATTAATTGAAAGAGATTTAAAAAGATATATTTTAAACTGTTGTTATGAGGAAGATAGCAATCCTCATGAAAGCAATGTTTGTAAAATGATTGATAAAGTTAAGATAAAAAGTTAAAGTTTTATACTTAAACCCGTAACTTTCTTACTAACTCAACTTCTTTTAGCATACCGTTTTTTGTAGGTGATTGAGTTATTTCCCATCTGTTTTTATCAGGATCTATAAGTAGAAAACTTCTAAAGCCCCATGGATGATCTTTTGGTTCACTTCCAATTTCCAAGTTGTGTTTTTTGCTTAAGCTTTTTACCCGCTCAAAAGTTTTGTCCACATCTTCAACTGTAACACCAAGTGATATAGAGCTTCTTGTGGAAGTTGTGTCAAAAAATTGTTTGTTTACTTCTAATGGCTTAAAAAAAGCAATCCTGAATTGTGATTCTAAAATGAACTCAGAAAATAAATTATTTTCATAGCATGCTTGAATTTCAAAGACCTCATTAAAGAAAGAAGTCATTTTCTTGACATTTTCTGTTGCTATTACAATGTGAGAAAATCCTTTAATCATTAAATAATATTACTATTTTTTAAAACCTTTAATATATATTATATTTTTATATAGTTTAAGGAGAATAACATGAAACCATCTTTTCTGAAAATACTTTCAATTTTTATAGCAGTATTCTTAATAGCTAGTTTTTTATTTGCTCCTGATTCTTTTGCAAAATCAAAGCCAAAAACTTTGAAAACAACCCAAAAAAATATTGTAATTTCTGTTGATCAAGTGCCTGAAAATACTGTATCTCTTGTTGTATTTAATCAAAGCGGAGTAGGCCTTATACAAACAAATGGTAATTTACCTTCAATGTTTAATTTGACTGTGAACTTTAAAGGTTTAAAAAGAGGAAAAACAGATGTTACAACTGGAGAAGTTGTAGACAAACTTGGTGGTACTCCAATTGATGGAGCAGTTGCCACAACAAAAACCAAAAAAATAAAAGTGAAGTAAATTTGCTAAAATACTTTTATGTCAAATAAAAAGAAAGTTTTAGTAGTGGGAGCATCAGGCACTCTTGGAAAGTGTGTTTCTAATGAATTGTCAAAAAAACATGAAGTCATTCGTGCAAGCAGATCTTCCAGTGATATAAAAATAGATATTGCTGACAAAGAATCTATAAAATCTGCATTTAAAAAACTTGGGAAAATTGATGCTGTAGTTTGTACTGCAGGGGAAGTTTTTTTTGGAGACTTTGAAAAACTTACTGAAGAACAGTTCTATAAAGGAATACAAAGTAAGATGATGGGACAAATAAACCTTGTTTTAATTGGAAAAGATTATGTAAATGATAATGGTTCCTTTACTCTAACAACAGGAATACTTGCTGATGAGCCTATTTCTGGATCTACAAACTCAACTACTGTAAACAATGCAATTCATGGGTTTGTTTTATCAGCAAGCAAAGAATTAAAAAGAGGGATTAGAATAAATGCAGTATGTCCGGGGCTTGTTGAAGCATCTGTAAGTGAACTAGGGCATTTATTCCCAGGATATGATGTTATTCCTATGGATAGGACGGCAAACGGTTATCTTAAAAGTGTTGAAGGTATAGCAAATGGGCAAGTTATAAAAATTTATTAATATATTTATGCAACCACTTAGAGGAATATTTCCTATAAACCTGAAAAGTTTTCATCCTTGTGCCTTAACTAAAGTTGAGCCTGAAATAACTAATGTTATAGATGTATATGAAAGCCACTTTTTTTGGAAAGGAGCTGATGAAGAAAATAACCCGGCAATTGTTAGGATTCAAATAGATAAAGATTCCGGAGATCCATTTAGAATCTTTCTTACAACCTCACTTGCAGATGCTGTTATAACTTCTGATGAATATGGGATCCCTACATCTGTAACTATAAGTGGAGAAAGAGCTTTGGTTAGAAAGAAATTAAACATTGATTTTCTTGATGTGAGGGCTGATATTGCTGAAGATGGAAGGGCTGTTAATCTTCAGAGATTTGTTAATTTAGATATGAATGGAACAGGAGAATGGAAATCAGTAGAAGATCCAACACTTCCAAAGCCCTCAGCTAAACAAGAAATGTTTGAGGTCGTTTTGTTGGGATTACACCTTGATATTTATAAAAAAGATATCATGCTACCCTGCATGGCATATATTAGAAATAGATAGATTTAATAGCATAAAAAGCTTTAATAATAGAAATATTAAAACCTTTTAATAGATTAAGAAAAACTTACAGTTACATTTTGAGAAATTTGGTTTTCACTTTGCTACATTAGTAGCAATGAAAATAAAGTTTTGTGGTGCAGCTGGTGGAAATGTAATTCCTTCTAGGTTTCTTTTACAAGGAAGTAAACCTGATAGTTCTGTTTTAATTGATTGTGGTGACATTGTTCCTGATAAAAAAAATGCAGTTCATAAAGCTGACTTTGGGCCGCTAGTCCCAGGACTTGTAAATAAAACATTGTTAACTCATGGTCACACAGATCATGTAGGAGCTTTATGTGATTTTGTACATGATGGATTTAAAGGTGGAATTATCTCTACAAGACCTACAGAAGAATTAACTCAAGCTCTTCTTGAAGATAACTTTCACACTGCCTTGGTAGATGATGTCTTTGAATTATATGAATCACCAAGAGAATTCTTGCAACCGTTTGAAGTGGTAGAAGGAATGCGTGCTACTTTTTATCCTGCACAGGGACATATTCTTGGGGCTTCTTCAATACTTTTAGAACTTGAAAAAGAAAAACTTAGAGTTTTATTTTCAGGAGACTTGGGAAACACAAACAAAAACATGCTTGAAGTAAAAGGAGAAGTTCCTGAAGCTGACATAGTAGTAATAGAGTCTACATATGGAAGAAGAGAACATCATCCTGACTTTGAAGAGTCGCTAGAACAGCTTTATAAAGGAATAAATGAAACCTATGAGAATAATGGAAATTTTTATATTCCAGTTCTATCGATTAACAGATTACAAGAAGCACTTTATTATTTAAACCTAGGAATAGAAAAAGGATTAATTCCCAGCGACATAAACATTGTTGTAGATTCAACCCTTGGAGAAGAAATCACTAAGATATATGATCAGAAAGACAATAAACAATTTTTCAGCAGTGATGCCAGAGATTTCTTTAGTAAATTTTCTGTAGTATATCCTTTTAGGTACACAACTGATATTAATAAAAATGGAAGAAATATAATTTTGGCAAGTTCAGGCTTGGATGGCTTGAGAGGAAGATTTAGAAAACATTTAAAAGGACTAACATCTGAAAAAAATTCAATAGCTGTTGTTTCTCATACACTAGAAGGTTCATTGTTAAATGATATAGCTTTGGGGAAGGATAAGGTAGGTACAAATGGTGGCAGTATTGATCTTAAAGCTAAGTCATTTACTTTAAGTGGCTTTTCTTCACATGCAGATGCTACACAACTCATTAGCTGGTTAGAAAAAACAAAAGCAAAATATGTTTTTCTGGTCCATGGTGAGGATGATTCCAGAGAAAATTTAAAACAAATGATAATTATAAAAGGTATTTGTCCAGTGGAAAAAATCTTTATGCCGGCAATGTTTGATGAATATGATTTAACAAGCTTACATTCTGGTCCGATATCTACACCACTTCCTAATGTTGAGGTAAAGCCGCCTGTTGAAAGTGGAAATGGAAAAGCAGGTGGTACTACTGTTCATTTATTTGGACGTGATTTAACATTCTCAAATCTCCCTGATTAACTCTAAGCAAATGAATCTTTGTAATTACTGATTGATTATACTTAGGCAGAGTATTATACTGGCCTTTAATTTAGATAGAGGTACATAAATATGAGAATTTCTAATTTAACTCGTGCATTTGCTGCATATGCAACTTTGTTGTCTGGATCTTTATATGAAGGAAATACAGTAAGAGCTCAGGAGAGACCGCAAATAGGGAAACCTACAGAATTAAAACCACAAAATAAAGGTTCAGTTAATGATGAAATTAAAAAACTTATTGCTAGTAAAGATGTTCTAAGGAAGTATGTCCGGGAAAATGTAAATGATCCAATATTTGTATATGGACTAACCAGGAGTTCTTTTTATGATGTAGAAGAATCTGATAAAGAATTAGCAAGAAAAAATCCAGATAGTTTATTTGCCACTGGAGTTGGAGAAAATTCTAAAACTAAAATTACAAGAGAAGATAGAGCATTTGTTTATAAAAACCCAAAAACCAATTATGCAATAGCACTTGCCTCAAATTCTAACTTTCAAATTACAAAGGAAGACAGAGATTTTGTTAGAAAGAATCCAGAGTCTTATTTAGCACGTACACTTATTTCAAATGAAAACTATGTGATTGAACCGGAGGATCTTAAAGTGATTACCGCAAATCTGGACTCAGCTATTGTTCGTGGAATGCATGGTAAAAACTTTAAAATAGATCCAGAGCTTGCAAGAAACAATCCTGACACAGCATATGCGCTACTGGCTGCAAGAAGTAAGGATTTTAAGTTAACTGATAAAGATATAAAATATGCAAGGGAAAATCCAGATAGTCCGTTTTCAGCTGGTGTAGCCTATCATCCAGATTTTAAAATTACTGCAGCTGATAGAAAAATTGCAAGAGAAAATGCTGGCATTTCTTGGTTTACTAATGCAGTGACATCCAGGGCAGATTACAAGCTTGAACCTGAAGATATAAAAATTGCACGAGAATACCTTACGGGAGCCTTTGTATATGGAGTTGCTTTAAATCCTAATTTTAAAGCTGAGCCACTAGATGTAAAGCTAACAAGAGAAAATGTAAGTCACACATTTGTTTTTATATTAGGGCACCCAAGCTATCCTTTGGGATTAGAAGATTTAGCAGTAGCAAGAAAAAATCCTGATAAATTATTTACTCAAGTTTTTAGAGATAGATTGGCTGATTTGATTGAAGAAATGAGTAAGGGGAAATAGGAGATTAAATATGAAAGTCACTGTTGCTCAAACTGGTTTTAAAACTGCGCAAGAAATAATTGCACAAGTTAAAAATGTTGCAGGAGCTCAAAATCTAAATTCTACAGAAAGTAGTGCTGTTCAGTTTATTGATACAGAGGTAGCAGAGTTAACAAAACTTAGTGAAACATCTGGTTATGCAGAATGGGACATGATGACTTTAGGTGGAGAGGAAAAGAGTACAAGAAGACCAGATGAGAGTGATGAAACATTTGAGCAAAAACTTGAGATACTTCAGAGAAATTATGAAGAAGCAGCAAATCGTGCTGATAAGGCGGTTTTGGATTTTTCAAATGATCCAACTCGTGCATGTAAAATTGTTTCAATTTATGGAGACAGAGATAAAATATCTGATCCGTTTTTAAGAAGACAAGTTGAATTAGCTTATCCTGATTTTTCAGAATATAACATTGATCCTGCTCTTCAAGAAGAAATTGTTAAAAGAGAAACTAGATTAACTCTGATGTATGGAGACTTTTCTCCTGTAGTTAGAGGGAAAAAACTTACAGATTCAGAGCTTGATTCAATGATTAAAAAAAGTACTGATCCGCAGGAAGCTATAGATCTAGTCAAAGCAAAATTAAGCATTGGAAATCATAGATTTAAAGGGCAGGGCTCCACTGTAGCAGAAGAAATTTTAGAAATAGTTAAATTGAGAAATTTACTTGCAAGGAAAGCAGGAAGCTCTAACTACTTCTCTTATCAACTTGGAAGACAAGAAATAAATGAAGAGCAGCTTATAAAACTTCTTCATGAAGTTAAAAGCGCACTTAAACCTGTTTATGACAGACTCAGAGATAAGATGGATTTAGCATGTGTGAAACGTTATGGGATTTCAAAATCTGATGCAAGGCTTCCATATTTTCAGGGTGGAGTTAGATTTCCTGGAATATTAGATGATGTAATGAATTTTTCTGCAGATGGTTACTTTGCTGGGAAAGATCCACGATCACTATTAAAAGAAACCGCAAGACTTATTGGAGCCAATGCTGATGATATTGTAGATAAAAGTGATCTTTTCCCAAGACCTGGTAAAAACCCATGGTGGTCTTTGCATTCGCTCAAGATTCCTGGAGATATAAGATCTTTTGGGAATATTGATCCAAATTTTCAAAATGATATGGGAGAAACTTTTTCAACAGAGCTTCATGAAGTAATGGGACATGGGGTTGGTTATTCTTTTGTTAGTCCTGATCTGCCAGAATCATTTAAAGAATTACACACAATTATTACTGAGAGTGATGCAATGATGATGGAAAGTTTAATGTACAACCAGCATTGGTTAAGAGAAGTCATTAAATTTGATGAGAATACTATAAACACTTTTCTGACTCAGGGAGAACAGTATAAACTAGCACATCAACTTGTAACTTTTTTTCATAACTATTTGCTCATTCCTGATTTTGAAAGAGAGTTATATCATTTAAGAGATGATGAATTAACATTGACCAATGTTAATAAATTGTGGGCTGAAAAGTCTGATGAGTATTTAGGAATTAAAATTCCAAAAGATAGAAATGAACCCGACTGGACTTATAAAATTCACATTGCAACAGCTCCTGTTTATTACCAAAACTATTTTCTTGGGCAGCTTGTAAGAGCTCAGGATACTGCAAAAATAAATGAAAGAGCTGGTAATAGGGAATTATTTAGCCAAGAATGTGGAGATTTTTTAAGAGAATACAGATCTGTGGGAGATTCATATCCTTGGTTTGAGTTAGTCAAGCACATGACAGGCAATGATCTAAGTGTTGATGCTCTTAAAACAGAGTTTGAGCATTTAAATGTTTAGGTTCCTTACCAAAAAATAGATGCTATAAAAAATCCTGCTTTACTTAGTGCAAATAAAAGAAAATTAGTTACAGACTTTATATCTTTTTCACCTTCTGTTTCAAAGGTTCTTCCTAGCGGCAATGTAATTTTGCGCGATATTTGTTTGATTGCATCTCTTCTTTCTTTTATAGTTAGTTCAGGATTTTCTATAACTTTAAAAATGTTACCCATTAAGTTATCAATAGGCTCCCCATTTTTTATTAATTCAACTGCTGAAGCAGTATAAAAATCAATTATTGTTTTGCTATCTATAAGGTCGTAAATTCTAGGCTTTATTAAATCTGCAAAGCCTGCAGTAAAATGTGCTGTCGGTAATCCTAAATCTTCAAGATGTAAAACTGCTTCACACCAAGCTTCAATTTCTGGTTCCAGTGCTCCTTCGCTTGACAATGTACAAAAACCAATAACAAATCTTTCAGCAGCATCAAAACGCTCATCATTTTCAAAACGAATAATAGCTTTCTTATATGCGCTTTTCTCTGTTGGAGAAGCCATTGTTACACATCTGTCCAGTACGCCTGTTGGATCAGTTTCATAAGTCATTGAAAAACCTATTGGAATAACCCTTTTGAAGTATGCTCTAACAGGTTCTGAAAAAGTAATAATCTGTGATGGATACAGATCAGGTGAAATTGATATCATAAGATTTAAATATTTTACTATATGAATTTAAATAGTTCAAACGATGTCTGACAGATTTCTTCTCGTTAAATATAGCTTTGCATACTCTTAATTTATGATAAATTTTTAGTTGCCAGTATTTCTTTTGCCTTTGTTCTATCCCCGGTAGAATTAATCAAACGAGGAGCATCAATAAAGCTAAGCTTAAACCCAAAGCTTTTATATAACTCTATTATTCTTTCTGTTGCCTGATTTGAAACAATAACCCCACAGCTTTTCTTAGAAAGCCACTTTGCCAGCCTTTTTTGGTCATCCCATGTGAAGTTCTCTTTTGAGTATTTAGTAAACTCAACATCATATGGCGGATCTGCATAAATAAAATCATCATCTTTTATACTGATTTTTTCAAAGTCGTCACTAGTAAAAACCCAATTTAAAAATTTATTTTTATAGTCTCTAAAATCTTTTATGTAATTAATAATTTTGTAATCCCCAAAAGGAACATTGAACATTCCATTATTGTTAAAGCGACAAAGACCGTTATAACCGCTTCTATTTAGATAGTAAAAGAGTGCTGCAGCTTCTTTTGTGTCAAATTTATTTTTTTCAATTAACTTGTTAAATCTTTCTCTTAATGTGTAAAAAACTTCTTCATTATTTTGCATGTTCAGTGATGTTCTAAATCCCTTTTTTATCCAGTGATAAAAATTAATCAAGTGTTCATTTACATCGTTTAGTAATGCACGCCTTGGCATAAATGACAAAGCAATGGCAAGCCCTCCACAAAAAGGTTCAATAAGCCTGCAGTCTGAATACTTTTCCCATATAGGAAGCAGGTTAGAAACAAGCCATCTCTTACCACCAGCCCATTTAAGAGGAGGTCTTACATTATTTTCTCTTTTGAGAATTGACTCTTTATTGTCAGAACGTTTTAATGTTTTTGTCATATGATTTTAATATTTTATCGCTTTGTAAGTATAAATCACTTGGGCAATTACGATAGAATAGTATTTAAGAGGAATCCGTATTATGGAAATGATTAAAGAAGCCAGTTCTAAAGTCAGTAAGAATAACAAAGTTAGTAAGATAGCTACAGTAAACGTAGAAAATGTACCGTGTTATTGTTCTATTGGCGTGCACGATGAAGAAAAGAAAATGGGACAGAAGCTTTTGGTTGATGCTTATGTAGATATTGATCTGTCAAAAGCAATTAACTCGGATAATATTTTAGATGCTTTAAGTTATGTAGATGTCTATAAATGTATTCAAAGAATAGGACAATCTAAATCTCATTCTTTAATTGAGGTTATTGCAGATAAAATTGCTGAAACACTGCTTGGGTATCCGCTTGTTGTTAAGGCAAAAGTCAAGATTCGCAAACCTCATATACCATTTCCAGAGTTTCATGGAGATGTATCTGTTGAAGTTGAAAGAAACAAATGATCAAAGGTCATTGTGAGGAACGAAGTGACGAAGCAATCTCGATCAAGTTTTAGCGAGTTAAATTGTGGTTATTTTGTGAAAGCTACTAACAGTGACGAGAAATTCTTAAATCATATAAAAAGTTCACAAGTATCATTTTGGATAGACAGCTCTGGTGGACCTAAGAATCTTTGTGATAAATCTTTTTATGGTGCAAATCCAAAATATTATATCTATGGTTCTTTAAATGAAGCATATCTTCATGAGTGTGACAGTGGAGCAATTACCTATGCTTCTACAAACTGCTTTGATTTTATTGAAGAAAAGATAAATGAAGAAAAACAAAATAAAGATGGACTATTTGTAGGATATTTTTCATATGATTTATCTGACTTTTTCTTTGCTTATTTTAATGAATACAAACAATGTCATTCCCGCGAAAGCGGGAATCCAGAATTATTAACTGAGATTCCTGGATTCCCAATCAAGTTGGGAATGACATTTAAAAATAAACATCTGCTAAATTCAAACATGACTGACTCTGAATATCTTGAAAAGGTTAAACAAATAAAAGATGAAATAAAAGCGGGAAATGTTTATCAAGCTAATCTAAGTAGAGAATATTCTTTAGAAGTAAAAGATGTAAATGAAGTAGAGCTTTATTTAAAACTTAGAGAAGTTTCCCCAAATCCTTATGGATGCTTTTTTAAAACACCTTTTTTAACAATACTTTCTAGTTCCCCAGAAGAGTTTTTATATATTGATCCTATAAATTCTAACCCAAGATGTATTCGTACTCGTCCAATAAAAGGTACTTTATCTAAAGAAGTTTTTGATATTGATCCAAAAAACAAAGCAGAAAATATAATGATTGCTGATCTTGAAAGAAATGATCTTGGCAGAATTTGTGAATACGGCTCAATAAAAGTCGATAGGCTTTTAGAAATAGAGTCTTATGAGCACTTAAATCATGTTGTTTCTACTGTTGAGGGAAAGTTGAGATCTAATATTAGCCTAAAGGAAATTTTCAATGCTGTATTTCCAGGAGGCTCAATAACAGGGGCTCCTAAAATTGCTGCAATGAAAATCATTAATGATATTGAACCTACAAGCCGTGGTGCTTACACAGGCTCTTTTGGCTATATAAAAACTGATGGGACAATGAATTTCAATGTATTAATTAGAACAATATTTTTGAAAAAAGAGAGATTATCTTTTAATATTGGCGGTGGAATTGTTGCTGATTCTAATCCAGAAGATGAGCTTGAAGAAATTAAATTAAAAGCAAAAGGTATAATGAGTGCTCTTGGTGTAAATTAACATGCTTGTATTTTTAAACGGACAAATCTTAAAAGAAGAAGATGCAAAAATAAGCATAAGCGATCTTTCCTATCAGTTTGGATATGGACTTTTTGAAACTATAAAATGTGAAGCAGGATTGCCAATCTTTTTTGAAGAGCACTATAAAAGGCTTTCCCATAGTGCAAGAGAAATAGGTATGCTATTTCCTGTTGATATGCCAGAGATTAAAAAATGGGTTATTAATGTTTTAAAAGCAAATAAACTAACCAGTGCCAGAGCAAAAATTATAATTTCAAAACGTGCAGAAGAAAAATTTAATGTCTTAATTTTGACAATGCCACTTGAAAATCTGCCTTCATCATATAAATTACTTGGCAAGAAACTTGAAAGAGATCCTATATCAATATCATTCAGACACAAAACAACAAGTAGAGCAGATAGTTATTTAGCTTATAAGAATGCGATGGAAAAAGGATTTAATGATGTTATATATTTAAATGAAAAAAATGAATTAATAGAATGCTCCAGAGCAAATATATTTCTAATAATGCAGGACAAAATTATTACCCCGCGACTTGAGAGTGGAATTCTTTCAGGAGTAACCAGAAGTAAATTGTTACAAATTGCAAAGGATGTATCGTTACAAGTGGAAGAAAAAAATGTTCATAGTCTTTATTTGAACAAAGCAAATAGTGTATTTGTAACCAATGCAATCATAGGCTTGATGAGGGTTTCAAAGGTTGTAATTGAAGACAAAGAATATTCTTTTTCGGATGATAAAGTAATTATCGATCTAAAAAAGATATATGATTCTAATGTATTGAAATATATAAATAAAAGTAATAACTTATCAGCAACATTTGGCTAGACAGTTGTAAATTAAAATCTTTAGATTGATTTTATTTTTTCAGACTTAAATACAATTTAACTTTTTGATCCAAAAAGATAGAATCTTTTTTATTGCAGAATTGATAATCTAAATTAAATGAGAAAAGTATAAATGAAGATTGTACATCCTCTTGAAGTAAGTAAAAAAATTTTTGCAGCTAGGGTAATTCCACCACCAAAGCCAATAGATTTAATGGATATTGATCGTGTTAGGGAAAATTCTAGTCTGTCGCCTGCCGAAAGAGTTTATGCAAGTTTGTCTTTTTCTGAAGCAATGTTATTACTTTCTCCTGAAAGAAGACTTTTCTTTGATTGTACTCATGCTGGTGCAGGTGGTGGGGAAGATGTACCTGAAAAAAGTAAGAATGATACCCCATTGACGCAAGCTTTGCACAACGCCTACTGTACATTGCATTTGTTTACGGCTTGTCTCAGTCCAAATTTTTCTTCATTGAAAGGCAAATTATTTGCTTCAGCAAATAATTTATTAGACCTCCTTTCTCATGTTAAAAGAGATCCAACACTTGAAGCTCCTGCTTTGAAAGCTGTTCGGGATTTGTTGCAGGAGTTTCAATTACAAGATTTAGGCTCAAATCGTTAAAGATATACACCTTCAACATAAGACCAATCTGTTTCTAACCAAGTAAGCGCCTAGCGTTACCATATTAGCGTTGTGAACATCGTTAATTAAGTCTCAAGGGTTTATATAGATTTGAGAGAAACTATTTCAAGTGAATATTCACCACTTGGTAACATCTCAAGCCGAGCTTTTCCATCTTTGTCAAATGGTGCAACAAATTCCTTGCTTAAACCAGGCATATTAACTTTTAAAGCTAACCCTTGCAAATTGAAATTTAGATTTGGTAATCCTTGCTTTGTTCTTATATAAGTTCCAACTTCGATATTAATATGCTCCTCATCGGCTCCAATTTCTGGAAATGAATTTGGAAACCATGATTTACTTACATTAACCAATGGATGCCATGAATTTCCATTTATCCCATAACCGTCTTTATCAGATATATTAAAACCAAGTAAAGAATCTTCTTTTCTGCCAAGTTTGTGTGTGCTAGCTAGATTATTTAATGGCTCAAGAATTTTAGGAACTGATCTATCAAAAGCATTCCTTGGCAAGACCTGTGCTAAAACTACTGCATTAGGCTTCATAAGCTTTACCCTTTCAAAAATTAAACCTATTATATCTTATTTAAACCGGTAATTCTAGGTTTTTTGTTAGTTGTTTCTAGGAGGCCAACTGTTTTCTAGTTCCTGTGCAATGTCAGTTGCTCTAAATTCATCAGCATCGTCATTGTACATGTTTTGTTTTAATCCTTGAATTACGTGATCAACAACTTCATCAGTACTTGGTTTAGTTTTAAAATCTCCTCCAACAAGTATTCCTGCTACATTTCTTGCAAGACCCATATCAAATTGAATGTCATGTAATGTTGTTGCTCTTGTCATATTAATCCAGCAATGAAGAGGTAACTCTCTCTCATTATCAAAAACAAAGTTTCCGTTGCTATCTTTAAAAGCAACAGTTAATAACACAGGACAGAATGCATTTGTAGTTCTTCTTGTGCTTGGATCTGGTTTAGCAAGACTTATAATGAGCTCATTGCCGTCACCAAGAGATAATAGTAAATTTGTTTCTCTTAGCCATTTATCTTTAATCAGGACTGTATTTAAATTTTTAATTTCTGCACCATGTCTAACTGGATTTATACTTATTCCCATATAGTTCTCCTTTTAAGTAGCTTTTATAAAATTATTTTTTATTTTAACACGATGAGAATTTAGATTTCAAAAATTACAGCAAGCCTCTGTCAAAACATATTTTCAAGCGGCTTTCAGCAATATATTTGATATTAACAAGGGGGAAAACTAGTCATCTGTTTAATGACTTGTTGCGTAAGATCAGATTTATTCTCCCTTAGGCAGATAAATCCTATACCCCTTTTTTCGTTTTAAATTCTTCTTTCTGTGGGGCGATTTTTTCACCGGTTGCTTCTGAAGTGAGTAGCTTGTTAAGTGCATGTAAATAAGCTTTTGCGCTTGCAAGTGTTATATCTGTATTTGCTGCATGCCCACTATAAATAGCCCCACCTTTTTTCTGAATGCGAATTGTTACCTCACCAAGAGCATCTATTCCTTCTGTAACTGATTGAACAGAAAATTCAATTAGTTCATTATCCACACTTACAATTTTATTTATGGCTTTGTAGATTGCATCTACTGGTCCTGTACCAAGAGCAGAATCTTTAAGAAAAGTATTATCGTTTGTTCTTCTTAGACATACTGAAGCTGTTGGAAGTCCGCTGCCGCAGGCAATCTGTAGATTTTCAAGCTCATAATACGAAATTGTTTCAGCAGTTCTTTGTTCATCTCGAACAATAGATTCTAGATCTCTATCTTCAACGCGTTTTTTCTTGTCTGCAATTTCTTTAAATCTTTCAAATGCTTTATCTAATTCTTCTTCATTTAATTGATATCCAAGCTCTGAAAGCCGTTCTTTAA
>OBEQ011675490.1_pt1 | contig 13831 bp, 12 predicted proteins | sample 1670901 | NCBI WGS metagenome assembly OBEQ01 (sample SAMEA104232315, study PRJEB22302) | groundwater metagenome | biome: forest; feature: aquifer; material: groundwater | place: USA | collected 2011-08-07 | depth 5.4 m
ATCCGCCACAAGACCCTGCCGATCGAAGGCGTGCAATTTCATCCCGAATCCGTGCTCAGTATGAAAAAGAATAATGGCTTCCGATTAATTGAAAATGTGATTCATAAAAAATTTGGACATGCTTTTTAAAGACATCATTCAGACCCTGGCGGCAAAAAAAAACTTGAAGAAGGCCCACATTGATTTCTTTCTTTCTGCAACGGCGGAGGGAAATCTCAACCTGACACAACAAGCGGCGGTACTTACGGCTCTTTCCGTGAAAGGTATCATCGCAGCAGAACTTGCGCTCTTTGCAAAATTCATAAGCGAAAAAATGCCGACGAGAATTTCCCTTCCTGATTCCATAGATCTGTGCGGGACAGGAGGTTCGGGACTGAATCGTATCAACACTTCAACTTTGGCGGCCTTCATCGTCAGCGCCATGGGCGTACCGGTCGCCAAGCATGGCAACAAAGCCGCGAGCGGACGCTGCGGAAGCTTTGACCTGCTCGAAAGCCTGGGGATAAACATTCAGGTTGAGCCGAGGAACCTTGAAAAAATCGCCAAGGATCTCAAGCTGGGATTTTTCTTCGCACGAAGTTTTCATCCCTTCTTCAAGCATTTCGTAGCGGTACGCTCAGAGCTCGGCATACCGACGGTCTTTAATCTGCTCGGGCCCCTGCTCAATCCAGCGGGTTCGAAAACGCAGCTCATTGGCGCCTCGAGCAGAAAGAATGCTCAGCTCATTGCCGAGGCAGCACAAAGACTTGGGAAAAAAGAAATCATGGTGGTTACGGGGGAAGATGGCCTCGATGAGGTAACTCTCACGGGCAAAACTTTCGTTTGGCATCTGACGCAAGGGAAACTCAAGCACTTCTCGCTTTCTCCGAATTCCTTCGGGCTCAGCTCCTGTCATTTCAATGACATTCAAGGAGGCGATCTGAAAAAGAATCGAGAGCTTGCGCTGGCTATCCTTTCTGGAACGTGTCAAACCCGACACCTTGATCTCGTCCTGATCAATGCTGCGCTGGCCCTGAAGCTTTCTGGAAGAATAAAAAATCTAAAAAAAGCTTATCAGAAAGCTCAAGAACTCGTTCTGAGTGGAAAAGTTTATGATCATTTTCTCGCGTACCAAACAGCTTCGAACTTGCCTGGAATTCTCTTCGATATTGTTTTGAACAAAAAAAAGGAAGTGGAGGCAAGAAAAAAAGCACTGCCCCTGAGCAAACTTCAGAAAAGGTTGAAACCTTCTGATCGGGATTTTAAGGCCTCGCTTCTTCGACCTGGCCTGTCGCTCATTGCCGAAGTGAAGAAAGCTTCTCCAAGCGAAGGGGTGCTGAAAAAAAACTTTTCGCCGGAAAAGATAGCGAAACTGTATGAAGAAGCCGGGGCTCGAGCGATTTCTGTTCTCACCGATCAGAAGTATTTTCAGGGGAAACTCGAGTATCTGCAGAAAGCCCGAGCCGTCACGTATGTCACTCCCCTCCTGTGCAAGGACTTCATCATTGATGAATATCAAATTTTTGAGGCTCGCGCTTTCGGGGCGCACGCTGTGCTGCTCATGGCCTCTCTGCTCAATGAATCGCAGATCAAACATTTCCTGCACGTGGTCGGAGAACTTAAAATGGCAGCCCTCTGTGAGGTTCATACAGAAGAAGAACTGAAGACCGTACTTCGGGCCGGCGCTGAAATCATCGGGGTCAACAATCGAGATCTGGGCAGCTTCACGGTGGATCTGAAAACCACGATCCATCTGGCGAAACTTGTTCCGGAAGGAAAAATTCTCGTCGCTGAAAGTGGCATTCATTCACGAAACGATATCGAAAAACTTCCCAAGAAAGTAAAAGCGATTCTCGTCGGAACAACCCTGATGAAATCAGTAGATCCGAAGAGGAAAATAACCGAGCTTATCGGAAAAAGAAAACCCTTGCTCAAGCTCTGCGGCATTCGCTCCGTGGAAGACGCCCTGCTCTGCCAAAAACTTGGCGTTGATTTCATCGGCCTGAATTTTGTGCCTACGAGTCACCGCCATGTCTCCCTGCAACAGGCGAGTGATATCGTGAAGGCGCTTCGAACAAGAAATTCATCCTCACCGAAAATCGTCGGAGTCTTTCAGGATCAGGACAGCTCGGAGGTGAATGAAATCAGCTCGAGTCTTTCGCTCGACATGGTTCAGCTCTCCGGAAATGAAGACCGTACCATAATCAAAGACTGCTTGCGTCCGGTCATCAAAGGACTTGCGATGAAGAAAACTGCTGATGTGAAAAAGGCTGAAAGGCTTCTCTCTTCCTGCGCTTACGTCCTTCTCGACAGCAGAAATCCTGGCTCGGGAAAAATGTTTGATCATCGACTGCTTTCCCGGGTATCCTTTCCCTACTTCCTCGCGGGCGGCATTTCACTCCTGAATCTGAAAGAAATCCTGAAAAATGTAATCCCCTTTGGCATTGATTTGGCCAGCGGTATCGAGACGGAAGGCGAGATTGATCCAGAAAAGATCAAAAAAATTGTTGCTCTCATTCACTCATGAAAACCCCTGCTTCGCTGAAATCAACGGTCCTCGATCGATCTGGACATTTCGGAGCTTTTGGCGGGCGCTATGTGCCGGAGCTCTTGATGCCGATCATGGAGGAGCTTGAGGAAGCTTTTTATGCCGCGATCGACGACCCTTCTTTCCTTCAGGAGCTCAAGAATCTCTACGAAAATTTTTCTGGCCGCCCGACTCCCCTAACCTATTGCGAGAATCTCACGAAAAAACTTGGCGGTGCGAAAATTTTTCTGAAAAATGAAGGACTCAATCTGACTGGCGCACACAAGATCAACCATTGCCTTGGGCAAATTCTCCTGGCCAAACGCCTCGGAAAAACTCGTATCATTGCGGAGACAGGGGCTGGTCAACACGGCCTTGCGACCGCAACGGTGGCTGCGAAATTCGCCATGGAATGCACGATCTACATGGGGGCGAAAGACTACGCCCGCCAGCGGCCGAATGTCTTCTGGATGGAGCGACTCGGGGCCAAGGTCATCCCGATTTACGATGGCGGACAAATCCTTCGCGATTCCATCAATGCAGCGCTGAAGGACCTTATGACACGTCCGAAAGAAACCCATTATCTCCTCGGGACGGTGTGCGGCCCACATCCGTATCCTGCGATGAATGCCTTTTTCCAAAAAATCGTGGGAGAAGAAACCCGGCTGCAGCTGAAATCTCAGATCGGAAAAATGCCCGATATTCTGGTGGCATGCGTCGGTGGCGGATCCAATGCCATGGGGCTTTTTTATGATTTCCTGGATGATACGAGCGTGAAGATGATCGGGGTGGAAGCGGGAGGGAAAGGAATTGGCTCGAAAAAAGGAAAATTCAATCATGCCGCGCGCTTTCAAGGCGGTGAAGTTGGGGTTGTGGAAGGCTTTAAGTCCTACTTCCTCCAAGACGAACACGGCCAGATCGCGGAAACTCACAGCATCTCTGCAGGCCTCGATTATTCGGGTGTGGGCCCTCAGATCGCCTATCTCAAGGACCTCGGAAGAATCACTGCCTCCTTTGCCAAAGATGACGAAGTCCTCAAGGCCTACGAAATGCTCGCGAAACATGAAGGTATTTTTGCTTCCATGGAATCTGCTCATGCCGTCGTGGAAGTCCTCAAGCTCGCTCCAAAACTCAGGAAAGACAGAACGATTGTTTTCAACTGCTCAGGACGCGGGGATAAAGACCTTTTCATCACCACGCAGCATTTTGATAAGAAAAACTTCAACGCTTTTTTGAGGAATTTTTCCTAAAGATCCTATGCCCATTATGACCCATATTGTCGCGGGATATCCAAGCATGAAGCAATGCGAAGAAGTCGCCAATCTCATGCTGAAAAGCGGGGTTGATCTGCTCGAAATCCAAATCCCCTTTTCCGATCCCATCGCCGACGGAGCGGTGATCATGCAGGCGAATCAGAATGCGCTGAAGGCGGGAACGACATCTGAAGATTGCTTTGAGCTGATGAAACGATTGAGCCAGAAGGCTAATATTCCGCTCCTTTTCATGACCTACTTCAACATTGCTTACCATTACGGCCTGGAAAAGTTTATCAAGCGCGCCAAAGAAGTCGGGGCGTATGGGCTGATCATTCCCGACATGCCGATCGATGAAGAGGAGGCAGAGCACTATCTGGAACTGTGCAAGAACTATAAACTTCATGCCATCCAGGTTATTTCTCCCATCACCCCAGAGCGACGCTTGAAGCGCATTGGAAAGGCTGCTTCCGGCTTTGTGTACTGCGTGGCCAGGACCGGAACGACCGGCACCAGCAAGGGGCTCGAAGGGAACCTCAGTGGATATATTCGAACCGTCAAAAAATATATCAAGGTTCCCCTGGCCCTCGGGTTTGGAATTTCCTCGAAGGCACAGGTAGAAGCTGCGCTGAAGCAGGTGGATATTGCCGTGATCGGGAGCAAGATTATCCATCTCTTTGGTGAAACGGAAAGAATTAAAAAAATAAAAAAATTTATCTTGTCATTGGGAGTACACTGAGCTAATTTTTGAAGTTCATTCTATGACAATAGAAGACGCTGCACAAAAAATCCTCGCTGGAGAGCTTGTTGTTTTCCCAACCGAAACCGTGTATGGCTTGGGTGCTCTTGCTTCAGATTCAAAAGCCGTGCAAAAAATCTTTGACGTGAAAGGCAGACCTCAGCACAATCCTTTGATCCTCCATATTGCGGATCCCCAGCAGCTCGAGGGACTTGTAGAAGAGATCCCAGCAGCTGCAAAAAAACTTATTGGAAAATGCTGGCCAGGGCCCCTCACCCTCTGTCTTCGGAAATCAAAGACGGTTTCAGACCTCGTGACGGCGGGTCTGCCGACGGTCTGTATTCGCTGTCCAGACCATGAGCTGGCTCGAGAATTTTTGAAGAAGGTGGGAGAGCCGGTGGCGGCGCCAAGTGCAAATCTGAGCGGAAGCCCGAGCACCACACGCTCTGAAGATGCCAAACGGCAACTCGAAAACAAGAGCGTCTTTTTCCTGGATGGCGGCCAGAGTCCCCTTGGCATTGAAAGCACCGTCATCGATGTGGCGCAATCTCCTCCCGCGGTCCTTCGCCACGGAGCTATTTCGAAAGAAGAGATTGAGGCCGTCCTTGGCGAAAGCATCCAGGACCAAACCCAAGGAGAAGAAATAAAGAGCCCCGGCCAGCTCCTCCAACACTACTCCCCGCAAGGTCATCTCACGGTGGTCGTGGGAGAGTCGCAGCAACGCCGCCACTTCATCAAGCACCACAGAGACTACAAAGTCTCAACCATTGGATTTGTCGGCAGCTTTGCCGGACTCAAGTCCGCGCATCTTTTTGAGCTCGCAGAACAAGATCAGGATCTCAAGACCTTTGCCTCGCGGCTGTACACCTTCCTCAACTGGTGCGATCGCATGGAGGCGAAGATGATCTTCATTGAATTCCCACTCACCGAAGGCCCTCTTCGAAACGCTCTGCTTGATCGGCTGAGCAAGGCTTCGTCGGGAAATATCGTGAGCGTCGACTAAGCAGAAGCGTGGGGGTTCTTCATTTTAAAACCTGCTCGATCTTTTTCTTCCACGTAACCCACCTCAAGACCATCAGTGATCTTGTAGTTTTTCTTGTCCGCAACAATTCTCACCTTGCCTTTGAGAAAAGAAAAAATCTTTTCCGTAGGTTTTATTTCTTGCTCGTCAATAAAGTTAATCCCGTGTTTCAGGGCGTCTCCTGCCCTTTTGACTTCCACGCGAAGGATGATGACCGACCTCTTCTCTTGCTTCGCAATTTCTTGAATCTTCTTGAGGGCAAATGTACTTGCTGTAACTTTCATTTTTTCGGCCTCTTTTGCGAGCGGCTTTTCGTCCTCCGTCGATTCGGAAAGAAAAGCATTGAGCTCGTCGAGGAGGGACTGCAAATGTTCCTCTGGGTATCCATGGCCGAGAAGCCCTTGTCCGATGGTTTCGTAGGCATTCACATGGCAGCCGACGCAGTGAAGACCATAGCTCGTGATGATATCGGCGGCTTCGGGAAACATGCCGACAATATCCGCGACAATCATATCTCGGTGAATAAGTGGTTTTTGTGAATTCTTTTTCATACGGTTGTTTGAAATTGTGAAATGCCCTTTTGAATGGCCTCGAGTCCGAGCAGCGCGCATTTGAGCCTGACCGGACTGATATCGATCCCCAGCATGGAGACAACGTGATCCGGCGTGATGGCCATAACTTTTTTCAAAGATTTCTTTTTTACTTCCTCGGTCAGCAGTGAGGCCGACACCTGGCTGATGGCGCATCCGACACCTCGATGGCGAATATCGTTGACCTTTCCTTTTTCGATCAGCAGATCCACCGTGATGTCATCCCCGCAGAGTGGATTATACGCCCGATAGCTCACGGACGCAGATCTCAGAGTGCCATGATTGAGCGGGTGTTTGTAGAGGTCGAGAATATGGTCGGTGTAGAGACTCATGAGCGAACGGGAGATGAAAAAATCGTTTGAATTTCTCGGATACCGTTTGTCAGGGCGTCGATGTCCCGACGAGAATTATAAAGGTACAAGCTTGCCCGTGTCGTGGCGGAAAGTCCGAGGAAATCATGCAACGGCTGTGCGCAGTGGTTACCGGCTCGCACACAGATACCTCGTTCTCCGAGAAGCGTGGCGAGATCATGCGGGTGAATACCTTTCAGGTCAAAGGTCACACTGGCACCCCGGTCTTTGAACGTGGAAGGGCCGATAATCCTGAGTTCTGGAATTTTTTTCAGCTTCTTCAGGGCATAGGCCAAAAGTTTTTGCTCGTGGCGATGAATGTTCTTCATGCCCTGATGATTCAAATAATCTATCGCCTCTCCGAGACCAATGGCTCCCGCAATGTTGGGAGTGCCCGCTTCAAACTTGTGAGGAAGATCGTTCCAGGTGCTTCCTTCAATCCCAACCGAGCGGATCATATCGCCACCACCGAGAAAAGGCGGCATCGCTTCGAGAATATTTTCCTTCCCATAGAGCACGCCGATACCGGTGGGTCCCAGCATTTTGTGTCCTGTGAAGACGTAGAAATCTGCACCGAGATCCAAAACATTCACAGGAAAATGACCGACCGCCTGAGCCCCATCAATAAGAACTTTGGCGCCGTGCTCATGCCCCATCTTTACGATCTTCTTGGCAGGATTGATCGTTCCAAGAACGTTTGATTGATGAACCAACGAGACAAGCTTGACCTTCTTCGTCTTCAAAACTTTTTTGAGCTCAGCAAGATTGAGCCTTCCGTCCTTCGTAATCGAAAGATAAACGATCTGAAATTTCTTGTCCTGCTGAAGGATCTGCCAGGGCACCAAATTGCTGTGGTGCTCCATGAGGGAAAGCACGACCGTATCGGACTTGCCCAAATTGACCCTCCCCCAAGTTTGCGCCACGAGATTGATGGACTCCGTAGCATTGCGAGTGAAGATAATTTCTCGATGACTTTTTGCTCCCACAAAAGCTCGGACTTTTTCACGAGCTCCTTCGTAGGCCGCTGTCGCCTCTTCGCTGAGCGGGTAGACTGCACGATGAATATTGGCGCGATAGCCGTGGTAGTACGTATTCATCGCCTTGGTTACTGAAACCGGCGTGAGGCTTGTGTTTGTGCTATCGAGGTACACCAGGCGGTGTCCTTTCATGTTCTTTCCGAGGATGGGGAAATCATGCTTCATGGAGAAAGAGAAAGTTTGTGATCAATGAGGGAAGTCAGCAGACAATACGAGTCGCTGTCCTTGAAAGGTTCAAGAAGGTCGGAGAAAAATCCTTCGACGAGAAGGGCACGCGCATCCTTTTCCGAAAGCCCTCGACTCATCAGATAAAAAAGCTTCTCTTCGTCAAAATGACTGACCGCAGCGCTGTGCGCAATGCTCACATCACTGGTGTGAATGTCCAGGGCTGGTAATGCGTCGCAACGAGCCTTTGAACTGAGCAGCATGACCTGCTCCTCGAGTCGGGAGACAGTTTTCTTTCCCTGGTCGGTGACATGAATCATCCCATCAAGAAATGCGTAGGCCTTGTCCTTCAAAAGCCCTTTGTACTTCATACTCCCTTTGGTCAGGGGCGCCTCATGGTGAAGACTCACGACTTGCTTTCTCTGCTGATGTTCGCTTCCCACCAAAATGCCTTCGTGACGAATGGTGGCTCCCTCTTCTCTGGCCGTGCCCGAGAGGATATCCTGACCGGACCCAGCACCCAGTCCAACATGGAGCGCATGAATATCGCTCTCGGCCTTGGCTTCGTAGATTCGAGTGGAAAAATCCATGACGTGCGATCCCGAGCGCTGAATATCGAGCGTCTGAATACGAGCGCTTTTCTCAGCGCAGACCTGGGTCTTTGAGAGCACCAAGGTGACATCGGCACGCTGATCTTGCGAAGAGCATTGCTCTTGGATCTTCACGGATGAGACCTGCTCGGCAACGACGAGGTTTCGCATCGTCAGACTGAAGGCAGGGTTCTCTTGAACTATTTCTATTTCAAAGGGTTCCTGAACTTTGAGACCTTTTGGGATCCAAAGAAAATATCCGTTGTCCCAAAGAGCATCCTGCAGGAAAGAAAAAATATCCTCTGGTATTGAATTTTTCTTTGTAAAATACGGCTCGAGAAGATCCGCACGCTCCAACACGGCTGTCTTCATATCACAGAGAACAACGCCCTCATAGGCAAGCTCTGGTTTGAGAAAGAGACTGCTCAGCTGGCCATCGACGAGCACAATCTTCCCAGAAATCTTCGACTCTTGCTTATTCTCATTTTTGAGAATATTTTTCTCCTGCTTATTCCAGAAATTGGTGAAGCTCGAGGAAAGCGAAATAGGCTGAAGTTTTTTTCGCTTCCAATCCGGAGGAGGCGTAACTTGAAACTGCTCCCAAGCATTTTTTCTTTGCAGGCGCAGCCACCGTGGCTCGTGTCGAGATAATGATCTCTGTTCAAGATCTTTCACGGTCAGTGAATCAAGCTCTTGCATTGATAATTGATAATTGATAATTCTTAATTGCTGCCTTCCATTTCAAGCTCAATGAGCCTGTTGAGCTCCACGGCATACTCGAGTGGCAATTCTTTCACAATGGGTTCAATGAAACCCTGAACAATCATGGCCTTCGCCTCTTGCTCCTTCAGACCCCGGCTCATGACGTAAAAAAGCTCATCTTCGCCAATGGATCCGATCTTGGCTTCATGCGAAACCTCGGCCGTCTCTTCGTGGATTTCCATGACCGGATCGGCACAAGAGATGGAGGCCTCATCCAGGATGAGATTGTCACAGTTCACGGATGACTGAGCATGGGTAGCGCCCGGGAAGATACGAAGCAAACCTCGGTAGAGAGCCGTGCCGCCATCTTTGCTCAGACCCTTCGAGAGAATCGTGGACTTGGTGTCCTTGCCCATGTGAATGACCTTCGCACCCGTATCCTGAAACTGACCATGACCCGCAAAGGCCACGGAAAGATGATCGGCCCGGGAGCGGTCGCCCTTGAGAATGGTGCACGGATAGAGCATGGTCACTCCAGATCCGAGATTCCCCCCCACCCATTCCATGAAGCCGTCTTCTTCGACAATGGCGCGCTTGGTATTCAGGTTGTACGTATTTTTGCTCCAGTTTTCCACCGAAGAATAGCGGAATTTCGCGCCTTTTTTCAGAAAGACTTCCACACAACCGGCATGCAGCGAACTCATGCCATACTGCGGCGCGGAGCAGCCCTCGATGTAGTGGGCCTTGGCGCCTTCCTCGACGATGATGAGGGTGTGCTCAAATTGCCCCCCGCGGGAAGCATTCATGCGGAAGTACGCCTGCAAAGGCATCGTGACTTCAACGCCCTTCGGGATATATAAAAAGGTTCCCCCACTCCAAACCGCGCCATGCAGGGCGGCGAATTTGTGGTCTTTGATCGGCACACAACGCGTCATGAAATACTCTTTCACCAGATCCGGGTATTTCTGCACGGCCACGTCCATATCTTCGAAAATCACGCCCTTCTTCACCCATTCGTCTCGGAGCTTGTGGTAAACATTCTCAGATTCGTATTGTGCCCCGACCCCCGCGAGCACCTTTCGCTCCGCTTCAGGAATGCCGAGTTTTTCAAAGGTACGCTTGACGTCGGCGGGTACGTCTTCCCAAGTCTTGGCATCCTTCATGTCATCTGCACGACGGTAATAGCAGATCTCATCGAGATGAAGCTTGTCCAGGGAGGGGCCAAAGCGGGGCATCTTGAGCTCTTGAAACGCCTTCAGGCTGGCGAGACGCTTCTCCAGCATCCACCGGGGTTCTTTCTTTTCAGCCGAGATCATGCGTACGACCTCCTCCGTGATGCCAAGGCTCGCTACCTTCACGGCCCTCTCCTCGTTCTTATCATCGAACCGCGATCGGTCGATGTTCTGGAATGCACTTATCGGCATGTGAAGGGTAGTTGGCATATTATTCAAGAATGGTAAGCGTTGCTGTTGGCTTTTGTGTTGGCTCCTGGGCTTCGAACTGTTCGAAGCCTTCCTTTTCGATCATCTTGGCCAGCGCTTTCTTGCCACTGGCAACAATGGTGCCTGATTTGAGAACCGTGACGACATCGGGCTTGATGTGCGCAAGAATGTGCTGATAATGGGTGATGACGAGAATGGCGGCCTTGGAATTTTTGAGCTTCTTGATCCCGGCGGCCACCTGCTTCAGGGCGTCCACATCGAGGCCGGAGTCAATTTCGTCCAGGATGATCAGCTTCGGCTCCAGGATAAGGGCCTGCAGGATTTCTGACTTCTTTTTTTCACCCCCCGAGAGACCTTCATTGACGGCCCGCTCGGAAAAGAGGTGTGGAAACTTCAAGACATCCATCGTTCCCTTGATTTTCTTGTGAAATTCAAAGACCCGAATGTCCTTCTTTTTCACAGCTTTGAAAGATGCCCGAAGGAGAGTTGCCAGAGGAAGACCGGGGATGCTCCGCGGCTGCTGAAAGGAAAGAAAAATACCGTTTCGGGCTCTCTCATCGGGAGAAGAGGAAATAATACTTTTTCCCTCAAACTGAATATCTCCTTGGGTGACCTTGTACTTCGGATGGCCAGCGATCGTGAGGCCAAGCGTGCTCTTGCCCGAGCCATTGGGGCCCATGAGGGCATAGACTTTTCCAGGCGCAAGCATCAAAGAAACGCCCTTGAGGATTTCTTTTCCGGAAACCTCGACATGAAGATTGGTAATGGAAAGCATGGGATCGTATTGTACCCCATTTTTACTGTTCTACAAAGCGCTTTGCCCTGCCGCGAAGTCTCATCGCATCGGTCACACGCTTGATGGCAATCATGTAGGCCGCGGTTCGAACATCGACTTCAGCCTCTTCTTTTGTCTTCCACACCACTGTGAAAGCGTCATCCATAACCTTCTTCAGGCGTGAAAGTGTTTTTTCTTCATCCCAGGCATACATATAGGCATTTTGAACCTGCTCGAAATAGCTGACGGTCACACCACCGGCGTTGGTCAGGATATCCGGAACCACGACAATATTTTTCTTCGCAAGAATGGTATCGGCCTCGGGGGTCGTGGGGCCATTGGCCAGCTCAAGAATGGCTTTAGCATGGATCGCATGAGCATTTTTTTCTGTAATCACGTTTTCGATGGCCGCCGGGATGAGCAGATCGACCTCCAACTCCAGCAGCTCTTCATTGCTGATCGCCCGGAAATTCGCATTTTCCTTGATCGCATTGATGTCACAGACTCCGCCCTCTTCGTAGCAGGCCAGATGTGCCTTTTGCTCCTTCACGTTGAGGGCTTTGGTCGGATCAATGCCCTTGGCGCGATAGACGCCACCCTGCGAATCACTGACCGCGACAACTTGATACCCGGCCTCGTGGAGGAGGATCGCCATGATACTTCCGGCATTACCGAATCCCTGGATCGCCACCGTGGTTTTCTTCTTGTCCCAGCCAAGCTTCTGAAGAAGATTTTCGGCCACGTAAAATGCTCCCTGCGCTGTGGCCTCATTCCTTCCGCGTGCTCCGCCGAGCTCCAGGGGCTTACCGGTAATCATTCCAGGTGCCTTTTCTCCCACCAAAACTTCGTATTCATCCATCATCCAGGCCATGATCTGAGCAGTCGTGTACACATCTGGTGCCGGGATGTCCTGGTGGGGACCGAGATATTTGTAGAGACCGCGAATATAACCCCGCGACATGCGTTCGATCTCACCCTCCGTCATCTCCTTAGGATTGCAAATAATGCCGCCTTTCGCCCCTCCAAGTGGAATACCAACGGTCGCACACTTCATCGTCATCCACATCGAAAGCGCCATCACCTCCTCTCGTGAGACATCCGGATGGAAACGAATCCCGCCCTTCATGGGCCCGCGAGCGTCATTGTGCTGCGAACGAAAGCCTTTGAAAACTTTTGTCTCTCCACTGTGCATGCGCACCGGAATATTCACTTCGAGGACACGAATCGGCGAAAGAAGCTGGTCCAGGAGCGTACTTTCCAAACCTTTGAGATGCTTGGCGGCGCTTGTTATCTGATGCCGAGCGACTTCGTAGGAATTCATGGTTGTTCGTAAGACAAGCCAATACTACCGCTCGTTGTCGGAATTTCAATAAGAGTTCTAGAAAAATGATTGTCGAAACCTCTTGACGACGAAAAGAGTATTGCCAACTTGCCAAAATGCTGATAATATGGTGCAAATTTTTACCCAAATTATGAGCTCTACTGAAGGTTTCAAAACCCAAGAAGTTCCAGAAAAAGGAAGACAGGAGCCAAGAGAAGACTCTGAACGAGCAGAAGGCCCGCTGGAGCAGCTTATTCGAGAACAGCGAAATGAAATCACAACCGCGGCAAATAGCCCTCATGAAACGCTGGAAAAAATTATCACAATTGGGAGTTCCTTTTTAACTGAAGAAAAAATGACGGGTCTTCGAGAGAAGTTTAAAAAACTGGAACGAAATTTGACTCTTAGTGTTTACACTCTTCTCGTAAGCTTTCCCTACGAAATAGAAAAAATTTTTGGAATGCTGAATTATTTTGTTTTTGAGCGACCTCAAGAAAAAGGTGGACCGTTGGAGCTTCAAGATGCTCTTACCGTCATAGGCGCAAATATGAGGGGTCAAAAAGCAGGTGCCATAAAAAAACCGCAATCTGCAAGATTCATGAGAAATAGCATTGGTTTTTGATTTAAAAATTTTCCTTGGTGTCAATGCAGGAAGAAGCTACAATCTGATAGCTTTTTGGGGTGTCGCCAAGTGGTAAGGCAGAGGCCTTTGGAGCCTCCATGCGGGGGTTCGAATCCCTCCACCCCAACCATTGATCTGTACCCCAAAAAACGGACACGCGTCGAGTTTTCTTTTGTTAATCTCTATCCATTAACAAAGGAACCATGAGAACACTCTTTACGAGCGAACAAATCGCTCAAATGAACACACATCCCTGTGTGTGGAGGGTCACCGAACGATCAATCCATTACACCTACGATTTCAAGAAGCGGATACTATCAATGGCTGCAGCATGCAGATGAACCCGAGAAAGACTACCCCGATTACCTCACGATCAAGAAAATATTCGATCATGGGAAAGAAAGATATGGCTGGAGAAGCATCAAAATGCGACTCCCCGAAATGAATCACAAGAAGATCCAGAGAATCATGAGGAAATACAGATTGAATGTCAGGGTGCGACGGAAGAATCCCTACAAGGCGATCATGAAGAAGAGCCTGGAGCATCGGGTTTTTCCCAACAAACTCCAGCGAGCGTTCCATCAGGCAGCCCCGTTCACGGTTTTCTGCACCGATATCACCTATGTACCATTTCGAGGCGGTTTAGCTTACCTTTCGGTGATTAAGGATATTGCCAGCGGTGAGGTGGTTGCCTGGAACAGCTCGCTTCGCCTTGAGA
>OBEQ012955289.1_pt1 | contig 13831 bp, 16 predicted proteins | sample 1670901 | NCBI WGS metagenome assembly OBEQ01 (sample SAMEA104232315, study PRJEB22302) | groundwater metagenome | biome: forest; feature: aquifer; material: groundwater | place: USA | collected 2011-08-07 | depth 5.4 m
AACCCTGGGCAGCCGCATTCGAAAAACGCTTCACGAAAAAAAATAGGACCCGATCCTCGTCGCTCAGGCGGGGATCTTGCGGCTTGGGGGCTATGCGAGTTTTGCCAAACGCATCGCACCGCACATTCTGCTGCCGGCCGTCGGCCAAGGCGCCATCGCGATACAGGCAAGGAGCGACGACGCCGAAGCCCTCCGTTTGGCCAAGGCTATCCATCATCCGAAAACCGCGATCCAGACCCGCGCGGAACGCGCATTTTTGGAAACTCTGCATGGCGGATGCCGGGTTCCTCTGGGCGTCCACACACGGATCCGGAATAAAAAAATCCGGATGACAGGCGCTGTTTTTTCAGTCCGAAGCGATGCGTCGCTCAAAGCGTACGCCACGGGGCCGGACACAAATGCCGAGGCCGTCGGGCGAAAACTAGCCCAAAAGTTGTTGCGCCAAGGCGCTAGAAAACTCTTAAAGGAAGCGAGGGAGCTTTGAGAGGCGCAGTATCCCTTGTGGGGGCCGGGCCCGGAGACCCGGGGCTTCTGACGCTGAAAGCCAAGCGCTTGATCGAAAAGGCGGACCTCATTGTTTATGATTATCTGGCAAACCCCGCTCATTTGCGCCACGCCCGTCCGGACGCGGCCAAACTTTGCGTCGGACGCGGTTTTCGCCATAAAAAAATATCCCAGGAAAAAATCAACCGTCTGATCGTACAGGCCGCTCAAAAAGGCCGGCAGGTGGTGCGTTTGAAAGGCGGGGATCCTTATCTTTTTGGCCGCGGCGGCGAGGAGGCCCTTTTTCTCCGCTCGCACGGCATCCCGTTTCAAGTGGTGCCCGGTATCACCAGCGCCGTGGCCTGCGCCACATACGCGGGAATCCCTCTCACGCACCGTGATTTTAGCTCCGCCGTGACGTTTCTGACCGGACACAAGGCGGAGGACCGGGGCCTGGATTCCATTGCCTGGCCGAACATCGTCTCGGTGGCCCGTGGCGGCACGCTCGTCATTTACATGGGTTTTTATAATTTACAAAAGATCGCCGAGAGGCTCATCGCGTACGGGATGTCTCCCGTCACAAAGGTCGCGGTGATCGAATGGGGGACGCTGCCCAGACAAAAATCCTGCGAAGGCTCTTTGCCCGTTATTGCTTTAAAAGTCGCTCAAAAGAAACTGAAGGCCCCGTGCGTGATCGTGATCGGAAAAGTCGTCAGCTTAAGGGATCAACTGGGTTGGTTCGAGAAGCTTCCTTTGTTCGGAAAAAAAATCGTGATCACGCGGACACGCGAACAATCCGTTTCCTTGAGAGAGCGGCTTGAGGATTTGGGGGCCGAGGTCCTCGAATGTCCCACCCTCGAAATCAAACCGCCCGCCGATTTTTCAAAAATGGATCGCGCGATCCGGAGGGTGTCGGGTTTTGATTGGGTTGTTTTTTCAAGTGTGCACGGGGTCCATTTCTTTTTTGAGAGACTGCGAGCGCTTAAATTAGACGCGCGTGTTTTCCAAGATTGCCGCGTGGCCGCCGTAGGCCCGCAAAGCGGCGCGGCGCTGGAAAAAAGAGGGATCCGGCCGGATCTGATCCCGCTGGTATTTGAGACAAAAGCGATCGCCTCGGCGCTTAAAAAGAGGCTTACAAACCTAAAAGCAAAAAAGATCCTGCTGGTACAAGCCGCGATCGCGCCGCCGGATCTTGAAAAAAATCTAAAAAAACAAGGCGCGCTCGTCGAGCGGATCGCCGCTTACCGGACCCTTTTGCCAAAATCAGTGCCGGCGGGATTAAAAAATTTTATTTTAAAAGAACCGATTGACGCGGTGACATTTACCAGCGCGTCCACGGTGGATCATTTTATAAAGATCTTTGGGCCACGCGCGGTGAAAATTCTCGCGCGCCAGGCCGCGTTCGTGAGTATCGGGCCTGTCACGTCGGGCGCTCTTAAAAAATGGGGCCTTCGCGCGGCGGCCCAAGCCCGGGTCTTTACCGTGGACGGCTTAATTCAAGCGCTTTGCGCGTGCCTTCGTTCCAAAAGGAAGGGCTGATATGAAATACCCCCACGTCCGCTTGAGAAGATTGAGAGAAAACCCTAAACTTCGCGAGATTTTAAGCGAACACCGTTTATCCAAAAAAGATTTGGTCCAGCCTCTTTTTGTGAAAGAAGGCTTGACTCAGCGCCTGGAGATCGCCACGATGCCGGGCCAATTTCAGCACTCCCTCACAAGCCTTGTCGCGGAGGCCCAAAAAATTGAATCACTGGGGATCCCGGCGGTGATTTTGTTTGGTATCCCGGAAAAGAAGAATCCCGCGGCGACGCAAAGTTTCGCCAAAAGGGGGGTTATCCAGAAAGCAGTTGGCATCATCAAAAAACGCTGCCGCGATCTTCTGGTCATCACGGATGTGTGTTTGTGCGAATACACGAATCACGGGCACTGCGGGCACGTGATCAAAGGACGTATCGAAAACGACCTCTCCGTCAAGACCTTGGCGCGCGTAGCCCTCTCTCACGCCGAAGCCGGCGCCGACGTGGTGGCCCCGTCGGACATGATGGATGGGCGGGTCGCCGCGATCCGGAGTATTTTGGATCAAAAAGGGTTTAAAAATCTTCCGGTCATTTCCTATGCCGCGAAGTACGCATCAAGCCTTTATGCGCCGTTCAGGACAGCCGCTGAAAGCGCGCCGAGTTTCGGAGATAGGGCTTCTTACCAAATGAGTCCGGCGAACGCCAAAGAAGCCCTTCGGGAAGCCGAGACGGACCTGACCGAAGGAGCGGATATTCTTTTGGTCAAACCCGCGCTCGGTTTTGGGGACATTATTTTTCAAATTAAACAAAAATTTTCATGCCCGGTCGGCGCCTTTTGCGTCAGCGGAGAATACGCGATGATCAAGGCAGCCGCCGAGCGCGGATTCCTGGATGAGAAAAAGACGGTTCTGGAGACCCATCTGGCTATCAAGCGTTCCGGGGCGAATCTTCTTTTCACGTATTGGGCCAAGCAACTCGCGGGATGGATCAAAGGATGAGCGCTCTTTGGCGGCAGGCCCAAGCGCATCTGGCCGGGGGCGTCAACAGTCCCGTCCGCGCTTTTCAAGCGGTAGGCGGCAAGCCGATTTTTATCCGACGGGGAAAAGGTGCTTACATTTTTGATAACCGTTCGAAACGCTATACGGACTTTTGCCTCTCCTGGGGAGCCCTGATCTTCGGCCACGCGGATCCACAAACGATCCGCGCCATTACTTCACAAGCGCAAAAAGGCAGCACCTTCGGGACGGCCACGGAATATGAAACACAGCTGGCGATGGAGATCAAAAAAGCCTTTCCCGGAATGGAAAGAATCCGATTCACCAGCTCCGGCACCGAAGCCGCCATGAGCGCGATCCGGCTGGCCAGAGGCATCACCCAAAAAAACAGGGTCGTGAAATTTGAAGGGTGCTATCACGGCCACTCCGACGGCCTCTTGGTCAAAGCGGGGAGTGGGCTGGCCACCTTCGGGACGCCAACCTCCGCCGGAGTGCCAAAAGAAATCACGCGCCTCACATCGGTACTGCCCTACAACGATACGAGCGCCCTCGAATCATTCTTCGCGCGGGAACGGGACATCGCCTGCGCCATTGTGGAGCCCATCGCGGCCAATATGGGCGCGGTCCCGGCCACTCACGAATTTTTGGAAACTTTGAGAAGAGTGACTCGAAGGACAAAGTCGCTTTTAATCTTTGATGAGGTGATTTCGGGATATCGTGTCGCGTACGGCGGAGCTCAGCATCTTTACGGGATCAAACCGGACCTGACGCTTCTGGGAAAAATCATCGGCGGCGGCCTGCCGATCGGCGCTTTTGGGGCCTCGGCCCGGATCATGAATTATCTTTCGCCGAAAGGAAAAGTTTATCAGGCGGGTACTCTGTCGGGAAATCCGCTCTCCATGGTCGCGGGCCATAGTGTCCTTTCAAGGCTTTCAAAAAAATTTTATTCCGAAATGAACGAACGCGCTCGTATTTTTACGTCAGAGGCTTTGAAAATATTGAGAAAAAATAGCGGCGGGGGCATAAGTATTTCGCAAATCGGCGGTATGTTTACGGTGTTTTTTAGCGAGCAGCCTCCAAAAAATTTTAAAGAGGCTTGCCAGACAAACCCCCGGACCTACGCGCGGCTATTTAAATCTCTTTTGAAACAGGGGGTCTACTTTCCTCCTTCATCTTTTGAGGCCTGTTTTATTTCCGAGGCGCACCGTCAGAAAGAATTGGATAAAACTCTTGGCGCGTTATATCATACCCGTCTATGACTCTTTTACGGCAAAGCTTGAACGATATTTATGCCCCGGTGAGCGTCGAATTGAACGACTTTTCGGGGCTTCTTAAAACAGAACTGGCTTCCGCTGATAAACTGATCGGAGACATTCACGGCCATATCCTCAAAATAGGAGGAAAGTTCCTGCGGCCGGCGCTTTCAATCTTGTGCTCAAGGAGTTTCGGGCAAAAAAACCCTTTGGCCATCCGCCTTGCGGTCGCCATCGAATTGATTCACACCGCGACCCTCGTTCACGACGACATCATTGATGATTCCAAGCTTCGCCGCAATCAACCGACGGTGTACTCCAAATGGGGAAGAGAAATCTCGATCGTCTCGGGAGATTATTTATATGCGAAAGCTTTTCTTCTTCTGGCTGATTTCGAGGATTCCTGGATCAACCGCGCTTTTGCCGCTTGCGCGCACGTCATGTGCGAAGGGGAGATGAAACAGATCGAGAAAAGAAACAATTTTCTCATGAGTGAGGCCGAATATTTAAAGATCATCCATCAGAAAACCGCCGCGCTCTTTCAGGCAGCCACCGCCGGCGGAGCTTACCTTGGGGGAGCGGACCGGCCCGCGATTGAAAAACTTGGCCGCTATGGCTACCATGTGGGGATGGCCTTCCAAATCATTGATGACTGCCTGGATTTGACCGGCGAGACCAGGCATTTGGGCAAAACCACAGGTTTGGATCTTTATAAAAATGACGTCACACTCCCACTTTTGTATTTATTTCATGAAATCGGCGAAGACCGCCGGCACTCGATCCTGGAGGCTTTGAAACACGAAACCAACGGGATTTTTGAAGAAATTAAAGTGCTCGCCCTCGAAAAAAAAGTGGTCGAACGATCCATGGAAAAAGCTCGTGAATATGCCGAAGCGGCGGCCGGGGAATTGGCGTGTCTCGGCGATTCGGCCTATAAAGAAAGCCTCACAAGCCTTACTCAGTACTGCCTGGAGCGTGTCCGTTGACACCTTCCGAAAAACAGGTTATTCTTTTTAACGTTGTCCATCAAAGAATGAGGGGGTTATGTTCGGAATAGGCTTATCGGAACTTTTGGTAATTTTACTTATTTGCCTTCTTCTTTTCGGAGCTAACCGCCTGCCGGAAATCGGCAAAAGCCTCGGAGAAGGCATTCGTGAATTCAAGAAGGCGATGAAAGAAGCTTCCTCGGAAGACCATTCTCCCTCCAAACCTCCTAAAGAAGATAAAAAGAACTAAGGACCGCTTTTTTTGAAACCGGATCATGCCTAACCCTTGCAGAGTTGTCGTGGCTATGTCCGGCGGAGTGGACAGCTCCGTCGCGGCGTATCTTCTTAAAGAACAAGGCCATGAGGTGATCGGCGTCACGATCAAGACCTGGACCAATGACGAATGTAAAGATGAGAAATCCAAAGGCTGCTGTTCGATACGGGATATCCAAGACGCCCGCTCGGTGGCGGGAAGCCTGGGGATTCCCTACTACGTCATGGATTTATCCGCTGATTTTAAAACCCAAGTCATTGATTACTTTGTGGACGAATACCTGACAGGCCAGACGCCAAATCCTTGCATTGAATGCAACCGCCACATCAAATTCGGAGTCTTGCTCAAAAAAGCCACGGAATTGGGGGCCTCTTTCATCGCGACGGGGCACTACGCCAGGATTGGTTTTGACGCCGAAGAAAAACGTTATTTTATCCGCGAAGGGCTTGATCGTTCCAAAGATCAATCCTATGTGCTTTTCGGCCAAACCCAAGAACAGTTGGCCCGAACCCTGCTTCCCGTCGGTGAACTGCAGAAAACCGAAGTCCGCGCGCTTGCCGAACAAATGGGCCTTCGGGTGTTTGACAAGCCTGACAGCCAAGAAATTTGTTTCGTGAAAACTTCCTACGGCGAGTTTGTCAAGCAGGCCGCCCCCGAAAAACTCCCGGGCCGCGGTACTTTCGTGAATAACCACGGGCAGGTGGTCGGAACTCATGAAGGAAGCCATCTTTTTACCATCGGCCAAAGAAAAAGAATCAAAATCACCAACCCAAAACCTTTTTTTGTGACGGCGATTGATGCCCAAAAAAACCAGGTCAAGATCGGCGGCGAAGAAGAGCTTTTTACCCGCTCCATGGAAGTCCAGCGAGCCCACTGGCTCCTCGGCCCACGCCTGGGGCCGGTCGAAATAAAAATTCGATCAAAAGCCGAAAAAGCCGCCGGACGAATCGTTCAAATCAAAGAGGATCGGGTCAGTATTCATTTCGTGGAACCCCAGAAAGCAGTCACCCCCGGCCAAATCGCCGTCTTCTACGACAACGACCGCGTCTTAGGCGGCGGTTGGATCGCAGGAAAGACGTAGCACAAGAGAAGTTTTTTTTGCGGAAAGGGGTGACAGGTCGCCTAGGCGACCGCCATGGAGGGGAAAACCGCAGGTTTCCCCCTATGGAAAAATTTTCTAAAAGAAAATTTTTGGCGGCGTAGCTCAGCCTGGTTAGAGCGGCAGTATCATAAACTGCATGTCATAGGTTCAAATCCTATCGCCGCCAATCTTTGAAGAGGGCTTGATGAGAAAGATAGAAAAAATCATATTCGGCTTATTGCTGGCCTTTTTTTGTTTTGCGGCGGCGGCTCCTTCAAAGATCGTCAAAATACCTACGGGCCTGGAATGGCTGGAAAAATCCATCGGGGAACGGTTCGATGATGTCCTGGCCTGCATGGCGCTTCTAAATCAAAACAACGTCCCCATGAACCAGACTCCTGACGATTATTACAATGACCTTGAAAAAAAGTTGAAAAGAAACCCCGGCCTCAACGACGTGGAGATCACCGTGATTTTGGCGGATTCTCTTTATGAAAAGGAGCCCAGCTCCCGCCCGGCGGTTGACCGTTTAAGGAGCGAAACGAGTCCTTAGGCTTATTTGACATTCCGGCCGTAGTTGATATAATGGCACAAATTGAATATTACCAATGGAGTCCAAACGATGAATAAGCATGGTTACTTGGTTCTGGCACTCGCGATGGCGTTGTTAGCGCCCGCAAAAGGTCTTTGCGCCGATGAGACGAAAATAGCGCCTGTTCAAAGCGCTGAGGCGCCTTCACCGGCCCCAGCGCCTGTCGAAACGGCGCCCGTAGCCGTAGAGGCCGCTCCTGCGCCCGCCACCACGGTGGCTTCCGCGGAAGAATCCGTCCCGGCCACGGCGGCAAACGAAAATCTTGAATTTGTTTCCGGGGAAGTCAGCACGGTAGATCCCGTGACAAAATCAGTCACGGTCAAACTCTATGGAGAGACGGAAAATAACACCACGGATAAAACTCTTACGGTGAGCACGGATGCTTCCACGGATATCACCGATGGAGAAAAAGACCGTGAATTAACTTCTTTGAGCGCCGGAACTGAAGTGGACGTCGAATACGACCCCACGACCAAAAAAGCGACCTATATTTTCGTTTATTGAGCGAAGTCTAAGTCTAAAAAACACACGGGCAACACGGCGGCCAGAACTTTAGCCGTGTTGCCCGTGTTTCTTTTTCTTTAAGAGAGCCTGACATGAGCGCTTCAAAACAAATTTTACAGAAAATCGCCCAGGCCAACCGCGGCCGCGGGCTCCTCCGAAAAAACGATTCCATTCTCATCGCCCTGTCGGGAGGGGCTGACTCCACAGCGCTTCTTTGGGCGCTTTCAAAGTTGAAGCGTAAATACCGCCTTCGTCTGGCCGCAGCCCATTTGGATCACGGCCTTCAAGAGGCCCAAAGCCTCTCTTTTTCAAAGCACGCCGAAGACATCAGCAAAAAATTTGAAACCCCTTTTTATTCCAAAAAAGTCCGCGTCGGCGCCTTGGCTAAAAAATACAAGCGGTCACTTGAAGAAACCGGCCGCATCGAACGCTACCGTTTCTTTCTGGAAGTTGCGGCCAAAACCGGCTGCCGAAAGATTGCCACTGCCCACACGCTCGATGACCAAGCGGAAACTCTACTGCTTCGCCTTATCAGAGGATCGGGCCTTCGCGGACTGAGCGGGATCCCTTACCGGCGCAGGGAAGGCCGGGCCTGGCTTATCCGGCCTTTGCTTTTATGCAGGAAAAAGGAACTTCTGGCGGCACTAAAAGAAAATCACATCTCTTTCTGCGTAGATCCGACCAACCGCGATGATTTTTTTACCAGAAACCGCGTGCGGTCGCGCCTTCTACCGCTTTTGGAGCGATCCTTCAACCCAAAAATCAAAGAATCCCTGTCGGGCCTTCAAGCGGCTTGTTCCGAAGCGCAGGACTTTATCGAAAAAAAAGCCCATACTGCTTTCAAAAATTGCCTGGCAAAGAAAATCTCCAAACAAAAAATTTCCCTAAGACTGGATCGTCTAAAACCACTTCATCGCGCCATCCAAAGCGAAGTTTTTAGCCTAGCGCTAATGGCTACAAAAGGGGACCTAAAACAATTCACACACCGGCACCTGGCCGATTTAGAATCCCTCTTAGACTCCCCCGAATCCAACCTCCGCCTCTCCCTCCCCAAAGTCCGCATCCACAAAACCCGCCTCACGCTTGATTTCTTTTATAACTAACCTTCGATACGCTGCTTACAACACCCTCGCTAAGTAGTGTAGTCAGTACCATGCCATCGCTGGCGTGAGGCGCCTGGCAGGGCTTCCCTCTCTCACTCACTTAGAGAGCAACGGCTTTACAGTTAGGCAATAGCTGGACGTTCGCTGCGAGAGGGAAGCCCTGCCCTCGCCGGTAAAGCTAGTTATCAGGAAACACCTTGATTCAGACTCTGCGGACGTTATCGGTTAATGTCTTTATATAGCTAACAAAATAGAGCGTCCACGGAATTACCCCTCGAAGAGGCACGCTGATGGCCGAGCACCACGGAAACACGGGTCCTTTGAATAGCGCAGGCCATCTCCCGAGCACGATTTTCCTCGGGAGGCGAGAAAATCGTGCGGTGACTCTTCGAGGGGTAATTCCGTGGACGCGGCGCCGGGCACGAGCGATAGCATAGTGAGGGGAGCACACCACTCTGATTGACACTCGGAAGGAATAGGACTATAATTCCACTGAAATTACAGAGGAAAGGAGGAAAATCCTGAATGTCTAAAGTTGAAATTGGGCCCAATGAGCCGCTTGAGAAAGCGCTTAAGCGTTTCAAAAAGAAAATCGAGCGCGAGGGGATTTTAAAAGCGCTCAAAGCCAGAAAGCACTACGAGAAACCCAGCGAAATCAAACGCCGTAAGGCGCGCAGCAGCAAAAACCGCAAAAAATTCTAGAGTCCCCATGGCTGATAAAAAAGTTGACGAATCGTGGAAAGATTCCGTCACTAAAGAGAAAAAAGTACCCGATTCCTCCCAAAAAATAACACGGGAAGACGAGCCTGTGCCGCAGGGGGCTCCGGACGCCGGCTTTCCTTTTTTTATCTCCACTCTTGGGATGCAAGCCCTTTCAGCTCTGGGGGCACTCCCGGACCCCGTGACGGGTAAAGAAAAAACCACGCTCACCTCGTCAGACCTGGGCCATGCAAAACATCTTGTTGATATCATTGAAATGCACTCTAAACCAACAAAGGGCAACCTTAGCGAGGAAGAATCCTCCATGCTTCAAAATCTCCTTTACGAACTCCGCCTTAAATTCGTCGAAAAAAACGGGCTTTAACTAACCCATGTTCAATTTTTTGATCGGCCTCGCCGGCGGCGCGCGCCTGGGGGGGGCGCTTGTTTATTTCATCCGCCAAATCGCGATCGCTTCGCGGGACGGGCGCATCTTGAATTATCAGCATTTGCTTGAATCAGAAAAATCTACCCGCGAAAGAATTGAGAATGAATTCAAAGCGGCTGCCTCCGAAGCTCTCCAGCGGACCGCCGAGCAATTTTTAATCACGGCGATCAAAGACCTCCGGCAAGTGAATACCGAAGCCGGCCTCGGCATCGCCGGCGATAAAAAAGACATCGAACACGCCGTGTCCGACATGCGATCACGCCTTGAGGACACTCAGAAAGCGTTGAAAAAAATCGAAGAAGACCGGCTCCTCATGTACGGGAACCTCGAGAAATCCCTCACTCAGGTCCTCGAGGCCGAACAGTCCATCCGTACCGAGACTTCCGTGCTCAAAAAAGTACTGACCTCCAGTCCCGGAGTCAGGGGTTCGCTCGGAGAAATGGTGCTTCAGCAAATCTTGGAACAAAACGGGCTGATCAAAGGGATCGGGTTTCAGACACAAGTGACCACCACCGACGACTTGAGCAATGATTTTCGGCCGGATTTTGTGATCAATCTGCCCGGCGGCAAACGGCTGGTCATTGATTCCAAGGAAGTCTCGGGCGAATACGTACTGGCGATGGAGTCTGACGACGAATCCAAACAAAAAGAACACACCCAGAAACTCGTTCAAAATATTCGAAATAATTTTAACCGGTTAAGCCGCAAAGAATATCAGGCCCAGGTGGACCCGGAAGTGCCCTTTGTGGTCATGTTCATTTCCAGCGAAGGGGCAATCCGGGCCGCCTTCGGGGCGGACCCGATGCTGCACAAAGAGGCGCTAGAAAAAAAAGTATTTTTAGCCAGCCCCATGACGTTGATTCCGCTGATCCAACTGGTCAAATACGGCTGGCAACAGTACCGCCTGGCCAACAACGCGAGGGAGCTAGGGGAAATCGTCGAAGAACTCGGCGGGCGGCTTTGGACGTTTATGAGTTATCTAAAAACCTTGCGCGACAGTGTCCAAAAATCAGCCGATTCGTGGGACAACGCCATCGGCTGCTGGGACAAACGGATTTTTCCTCAAATTCAGAAAGCCAAAGAGGCGGGGGCCAAACTCAAAGACACAGAAAACCTGACTCCGATCGAGGCCAAACTGAGAAAGTTGGACGAATCCCGCGGCATCGTGGAGACTAAAAAACTAAGAGTTTAAAATAGTTAAGAAAACAATAAAAGATATATTGCAACATCAATTTCTATCTGTTATAATTTCGTTCACTTAAAAATTAAAAGATTTTTTTGAAATTCGCAAGTTGCTGAAATGTTCGCAAATTAACGCGTTCAAAAAGAATCTTGGTGAGAGTGGCAAACGAACTGACCACCGGTTCATTCTTTGATTTTCCTTCATCCCTTAGTTTTTCAAGACGCCCCGACATTTTCTCTTACATTATAAAAGTTTTGTACGCATCTTTTCTTCTGAATCCAGAAGGAGTGGCAGTGTGAATCAACTTGTCACCCGTTTTTCTAAAAATAAATTTGAAGAAGTCCGTGTTCAAGTCAAGGAATTCAAAGGCTATGACCTTTTGGACTTGAGGGTATACACGTCGTCAAAAGACTCGCCTGAAGAAATGATTCCCACAGGCAAAGGCTTATCGCTCAATGTCTCACATTTTGAAGATCTAAAAAAAGCGATTCTTGAACTTGAAACAGTCTTAAAGGAAAATCATCTCATCGAATGACAAATCTCATCGAAACTTTTAAATCGGGAATAAAATCTCAAAGCGCCGACGATTCCCCAAAGAAAAAAACCGGTTATGAGTTTACTCAGGAAGAACTGGCCAATATTTATTTTGCGGCCGGCGAAAAACCCAGAACCTCAGGAGAACTCCCGGTCGTAATCAAGGTGGTTGAAAAGCCGGGGTTGGCTCCCGTAATTCCATGGATCATCACCTCTGTGGCGTTTCTCATTACCGCTTTTAGTCTTTTCTCGACCAAGCGCGTTTTTGTGGATATCAAAGTCATTGACGAAAAAAACCCGTATTACAACGGGTCCCAGTGGGCTCCGCCGCCGCCATGGGCCGCCCACGAAGAAGCCCGTGAAGCCCCTAAAAAAGAGGATAAAGCGTCTTTTGGAGAAGCCGAAAAAATTATTCTGGATGATGTGATTTTCGACGGAGCCTCAAAATTAAATAGCACCTTTGACCGTTCTTCGATGACATTGGTGAACAGTTCCGTCTCGTTATTTGCCAGAGCCACGGTGCATTTTGAGTCTCCGGCCAACCTGAAGAACGGAAAAATTATTTTTTATGCCAAAGGGAGCAAAGGCGGTGAAAATTTAGGCCTTGCCTTAAAAGACAAAAGCAACGTGCTGGCTTTCGAGCAAGGGAAGGTTAACCCTTTTCCAAGGAGATTGACCACCGAATGGCAAAAAGGGGAGGTCCTCGTCAAGGATACTCTGCAAGCTTTCGATCCGGCCAACGTGACGGCTTTACGCTTTGAATTTGGGTCCAACACGCAAAACAAACCGGGCGACACTCTTTTTATCAAAGACATTCAGATCGTCCCGGGCCTTTAAACCTGATGCAAATCATCGCCATCTCAAACCAAAAAGGCGGCTGTGGAAAAACAACCAGCGCCATCAACCTCGCGGCGGCGCTCGCGGCGCTGGGCAAGCGCACGCTTTTAGTTGATCTGGACCCGCAGGCCCACGCCACTTTTGGGCTTGGGGTGCGAGGCGATGAAGCCGTCAAGCATTCGATGTACAATGTCCTCACCGGCCACACTGAGAAGAAGAAGGATTTTATTGAAAGCGTTCTGATCCCGATTGATGACCATTTGGACCTGGCGCCTTCGCACATCCTTCTAAGCACGATCGAGCAGGAGTTCACCCACAAAGATGAATCCGTCTCCAAGTTGCACGAAGCGCTTTCGGCGCTCTCGTTTCCCTATGAATTTGTGCTGATTGACTGCCCGCCCAGCCTCGGATTTCTGACTTTTAACGCCCTTCGCGCGGCCCAAACGGTCCTGGTGCCGCTAGAGCTTGGCTCTTTTTCACTGATGGGGGTCGGTAAACTTCTTAGCATGATTGAGATTTTACGTGTCAAGCTTCACCACGCTCCGAAAGTTTATGCCCTGCCGACCATGGTGGATCTAAGAACCCGCTTTTCTAAACACATGGCCGAGGAAATTCGCCATACTTTTGGGGATTCTGTCTTAAGCAGCATCATCCGACAAACCGTCGTTGTCAGGGAATCGCAGGCCAAAGGGGTGAGCCTTTTTAAGCATAGCCCGAAATCCAAGGCGGCGATTGATTACATGATTCTGGCTCAGGAGGTGATCAATAAAACCGCCTTAGCCTCTTCCTCCGCTCAAACGCAGGATCGTCAAGATGAAAAAGAGGCCGTCTTGTCCCTGGGAAATCAGCTCCGTGATTTTATCTTTAAAGCCTCAGGGAGGGCGCGCGAAGTACATTTGGTGGGAGACTTTAACAATTGGTCGCTTTCTCAGGATTCTCTTCTCTGGCAAAAAGAGGAAGGGCTTTGGCAAAAAAAACTTTTTTTGAATCCCGGGCGTTATCGCTATAAATTTGTGATTGACGGGGAATGGAAAACAGACCCGGAAAACCTTCATCTGGAACCCAACTCTTACGGCGGGATGGACTCCATTTTGGAAGTGGCGTAAGCTCCCTTACCGCATCAAAAAATCTTGAAAATTTCTCGCCGAAGAATTTTTTTTCGAATATTCATCTCGGCCGCCGTCTTCGCCGCCGCGGCCCTTTGTTTCTTTGAAGCCGCTTTTTCCTCTGAAGCCACGCAAGAAGGGGTGGTGGGCCGCGTGATTGACGGGGACACCTTTGATCTGGACACCGGAGAACGCATCCGTCTCATCGGCATTAATTCTCCGCAGTATCAGCCCTG
>OBEQ012906238.1_pt1 | contig 13830 bp, 21 predicted proteins | sample 1670901 | NCBI WGS metagenome assembly OBEQ01 (sample SAMEA104232315, study PRJEB22302) | groundwater metagenome | biome: forest; feature: aquifer; material: groundwater | place: USA | collected 2011-08-07 | depth 5.4 m
ATACTCAAAGGAAGTAAATATTATCGAAGTACAGAGAAAGATATTGAAGGTTATTTGATTTGGGACTGGAAAGAACATATGACTTGTGAAGTGGAGATAGCTGTAGATGGTAGAAAAACTTTATAGATATGATTATTATAACACAGGATATGATGTAAAACTATCTTGTTCTGAGTATATAATCCTTAAAAGAACTCCTTGTGGGGTATGGATACAAGATTATTCTAGAAAGGTAGGCAAGAGATTTGTAAATTTAAATGCAAGAAAACAATTTGCCAGTGAGAGTAAAGAGTTAGCTATGATTGGATTTGTTAAAAGGAAAGAAAGACAACTTAGTATATTAAGAGGACAAATTTGTAGTATTGAATTGGCTATTGATAAAGCCAGAGTGGGGTTGAAGGAAGATTGTAAATTGTAAATACAAAACCTCTAAAGTTGTTGGGACAATAGAGGTTTCTTAAGATATAATAGATATTATACTGTTACTGTTACCCGACATACTCCACATAAATGTTATTATTTACAATATTAGCCTCAGTACAGTATATTGGATGAGCAGAATTTAGATCAGTATAACTACTTACATTTATTTGTGGCCTATAGATCCTTATAAATTACATTAACTCGCGTTTATTCTAGCTAATTCTGCTTGTTTTATACCAAAAGCAGTTTGAAAAGCTTGTGAAATAGTTAAAACTACTTGTAAAACCTCAGCTAAAGATAAAACTCTGGGTAAATGACTTACATCATGTAACGTAACAGTAGTTTGTCCCGCTGCTTCAGCTAATCTTCTAGCAGCATCCAACCGTATGGCACTATCATAACCTCCTTGCCAAGTATAACCTAAAGCAGTTATATCCTTAACCACCTCAGTATTAAAAATATCTCTAGCAATATTCCTAGAAATCTCTTTAACTTCTTCAATTTCTAGAATAACTTTAGCAGAAGCTACTTCTGTTGCGGATGGTTTAGTCTGTATAGTATCTAACCAATTAATACCTTCATAGGTATCTCCAATAATTACCCATTCTGCCCCTGGACGAATAGACTTTATAATATCTTTTATGGTCGCCATTATCCTACCTCGATTAAAGTTATAGATGATATTGCACTAGATGTTTGCACACCAGTTTCTGTTGCATTGGCGGAACTATTAAATTGTGTTTTGTAGGTAGTAGCGGATGTTGTGGCTGGGGTATCTAATATATCTACACCACAAGTACCAATATAATTTGTACTTGTGTTGCCTGTGTATGCTCCATCAAGCTCCCATATACCTAATGAAGTGGCTCCGCGAAGTATTTTAAGACCTAAAGTAGTATTACTTGTATCCTTACTACACCCATTTTGCTTTATCATTACAAGTACTTTACTTGTTGAAGCTGTAGGAGTTATTGTAGCTGTAAGACCTGTGTCTGCATAAGTAGCTGATGATGAATGAGTAATAGTATTACAAGTAGCACTAACTACTTGAATAACTCTTCCAGTACCATTCAAAGCTGTAAGATTGGCTTTAAGAGCTAATGAAGCGGTTAGCCCAAGTTTAGCATTTAATGTTGCTGCTGTTTCTGGTGAAAATAACATATTAACTCCATTCCCTAGCAGAATAAGCTTGTGCTGTTGTAGCTCCAATAATACTTATAGCTGCTGTAGTACTGTAAGGAGATTCATAATAAGCTCCTGGCATAAGTTGAATAGAAGGTTGTGAACCTGCTGCTATGCCTATATCAGAAAACCATAATGAATCAACAGAATGTAAATTCTGTATAGAAAAATGTCTACCAGTAGCGTTAGCGGCAGAAAGAACTTGTGCAGCACCCCCAGTTGTAATAGTTCCTGATATATTAGTTACTGTTCTTGGTGGTAGATATATGGGGATTGGATTTGTTTTACTTAAATCTCCATCATTTACACCAGTATTACCTAAAGTTAGTTTAACTCTTTGATATTTAACTCCTGGCCCAATATCGTCAGTAGCTATTACATCTCCACCAGCTACGGTAGCTAGGTTTAATGTGGTATTAGCAGTCATTTTGTACTCCTATGTTTGTTGTTTAAGCTGTAGCTAAAGTATTAAAAGGATGTAGAGTCTGTTTAGCTAAGAGATAGGCTTCATGAGCTTCAATAGCAGTTTTAAATGTACCTAATCGGTATACTATACCCTCTAATTTAATTTTAGCTCTATAATTTCCAGTATTAGTATCATAATGTGCTCCTAATAAACCAGAATATTTATTATGTGAAGGGGCTTTACGTTGATTTTGTGAATTTTCAGATTGAGTAGCTAAACGTAAATTAGAGTAGACATTATTTGATCTATTTCCATCTATGTGATCTAACTGTTTATCTGGAAACTTACCTTCCATATAGAGATAGGCTAAACGATGGGCTTTATACAACTTACCATCTAATTGTAGTATTACATAACCATTTGTATCTATATGACCTGATTTCTTTCCTTTAAAATTACAAGGAGTAGTTATATTTGTAGTAAATATCCCTGTAACTTTATCATAAGTTAATCTATATTTTAATCTTTCTTGTGTTAACATTTTAAACCTCAGTTTGATTTGCAGTAAAAGAATAGTGACAATACTTACTGAAGGTACTTTCGGGTTCGATGCCCTAGTCACTATAAACTAGCTAATTATTTGGAATTTAAACAGGTTGTGCGATTTCCTGGGTCCAAGCCGGTATAGTAACTGTACCCCCTGCTGTCAACGCTTGAGTAGTACAAGTAGTTACTAAATAATCTGTACCATTATCTATTGCAACGTGTGTCGCAGAACCTGAAGTAGTAATAGATATTGCTGTAGTTTGTGAAATAGTAGTTTTTCTATTTGTACCTGTGCCTGCTGATTTAACAAAATCTCCTGATACTTTAGATGTAGTAGCTAAAACATATGTTGTAGTTATATCAGCTAAACTTGCTGGTTGTGCTGATAATACAGTAATTCTTGTGCAAGTGCCCGTAGTAGTCAAACCACCATCTAACATACCTGCTGTTGCTAACTTTGCCATATTATATTACCTCTGGGGATTCTGTGAGTTGGATAACACTATGTGTTTCCAATGTTATATCTAATGAATTGGGTTCGCCGGTTGGGGTAATACCCGCTAAATCCTTACACCATCCTGCTTTACAAAAGTATTCCCCTAAAGTTATATCTTTAGTAGTTACATCCCCAAAAGCATAGAAATGTTTCTCATGTGTAAATCCATTAGGAATTACTACTTCTAATCTCATTGTCATTTTAAATCCTCTATTACATTAAAGTATCTTTTAATTTAGCCCAAGCATCTGTAAGGCTAATTCCTGTTGCATAAGATAAAACAATAACACCTACAATTAGGAAAAATTTATCTCTTATTGCTCTTCCCATTGATCTTCCAGCACCTACACAAAAAGTATCAATAACACTTTTAGTAGTTTTATCTGCTATTTCAGGAATACTATCATCTATCTTATCATCTATATAGTCTTTTGTCTCTTTAATTAATTCTAGCTTAGCGAGTTCTACCGCTTTCATAGTTATAAAGATAATTTGCTCTTCAGAAAAGACATGAGAATTATACATAGGGCAGGCCGTAAAGTCAGAGGCATTAGAACATAATTTAGGATTCTTTCTTTTTTCTAAATAAGTTTCTGTGGTAATTTCAGGCATAGATAAATCCTTGAGATTAATAATTGCTAACAGGAGTTATATCTGTTATACTTTGGTTAGTGTAGCAAATTTAACCAAATAAAGCAATAGATGCTTGATTTATATAATATATAAGGTAATCAAGGACTTATGGATAATCCAACTAAAGAAGTAACAAATGAGTTAATTATTGATTTTAATGCAAAAGTGAGTCCGATAGTTCTAGCAACTATTCTGGGTTGTAACATATCACTTCTATACCAAGAATCGCAGTCTGGCAGATTGCCTATCTCGTTAGTTGATTCTACCTATAAAGAGTGTATACAAATGTATATCGCTCATTTTAAAAAGAACCAAGAATTAAAAATTGTAAAAGAACAAAATGAACAAGAGCTTAGATTAGCTAAAATAGAAGAAAATAATAAATTAAAATTAGAAAAAGAACAAGCTAAAGCAGAGGAAGCAAGAAATAAAGGTAAAAGAAGTTTTGGTGGTAGTATGGATGATGAAGGTGATTCTATGCACCCATTACTAAAACAAAAGATTACACAAGAAATTCGTGTAAACATAGCTAGAGAAGCTCAAATGTGGCTAAAGATAGCTACTGACCGACAAGAATTTGTATCTTATAGAGATAAACTTGATCTTATAACTCCATTTATCATATCTATTCGTGATCTTTTACTTGGCATTGCTTCTGATTTTCCTGAAATACAATCTAAAGTAGATGAAGGAATGGAAAGTTTATATCAAGTAGGGGTGAAACTACTCCAAGAAGCTGATTTAGATAAAGATAGTTATGTACAAGCTATGTTAGATAAAGACATTGAGGTAGAGGATGTTTGATAAAACTTTTGAAAATATTGCTGAACGCAGATTACTTGGAGATTTATTTTCTTTCTTTAAAAAAGCTGCAAGAAGTTCTACTATAGATTGGGCAGAAAATACCCGAGTAATGACTTCTTCGGAATCAGCTATCAGTGGAAAGTTTGATACATCACTTACACCAGCCTTTAAATATGTTTATAATGTTTGTGATAATTGGTTTATCCATATTGTCTCAATGATGAAGTCAAGCCAGATTGGAGCAAGCGAATTAGAGAATAATATTATTGGAAGAAAACAAGACGAGGAACCTTGTCATACAGCCGTGTTTTTTCCAGGAACTTCATTACTTAAAGAATATTCTCGTAAACGCTTTCAACCTTTCTTTAATAATTGTAAAGTTCTTTCAGATAAGTTAAATATTGGTATACCAAAACCTTGTCATGATTATTTTACTTTCCCTGGGGGTTCAGTAGCATTAAAAACTCTTGGCTCAATTCAATCAGTTTTATCTTCTCCAATCCCTTTTATTATATTGGAAGAATTTGCACAGGTAATGGCGGAAGTAGCTAAACAAGGCGACCCGCTAGGACTTGTTATTGGTAGACAAAAATCATTTGAAATAGGTAATAAAAAAGTTCTTGCTTTCTCAACTCCTACTTTTAGAGATTTCTGCAATATGGAAAAACTCTATAAGAGAGGATTTCAATTAATTTTTAAAGCTAAATGTCACCATTGCGAGCAACTTATAGAACTTTCTGGTTGGACAATGGAATCTTTAATAGTTTATGACGAATATCAAGATAGGTACATAGATGAAACGTTTGGTAAATATAATCCTGAGTCTGCTAAGTTCTGTTGTGTATCTTGTTCTCATCCTTGGACGTTTAAAGAGAAAACATTAAATATAAAAGCTGGATTGAACTATGGTTTTATAGATCATTGTGGTGATTTTTCTTTTGGTTGGCATCCTAAAATAGAACAAAGAGAAATAATTACTTTTGAACAATATAAAGAAATTGAGACTACAATAAATAAAGCAAAGTTAAAAAGAGATTTAAAATTAACTAAAACTACTTTAATCTACTCCTTTCAATTCCCTGAGATTTTAGCTTGTTTTGAAGCTACTTCAGATGCTAAACTTCTTGCGGCTAAAAAGATACAAGCAGAAATGGGAGCAGCTAAAGGAGACGAAACATTAATTAAAGATTGGTATAACAATTCTCTTGGTTTACCTTATTCATCTGGAACTTCTTCTATGGAAGCTGATGAAATGAAACTATTAAGAAGTAATTATCAAGAACATGTGTGCCCAATGGATGGGTTAATACTTACAGCAGGAATAGATATGCAAGAGAACCGTGCAGCTGTTATAATACGCGCATGGGGAAGGAATAATAATTCTTGGCTTGTCTCCTGGTTTGAAATCTTTGGGAATGCTCTAGTACAAGAAGTAGACGAGAGAGGTGAATTTATTGGTTTATGGGGAGAGATGAGAGATAGAATTGTTAATGTAACTATTCCACATGCTTCTGGAAAGTCATTAAGAATTTCTGCTATCTCTGTAGATACAGGTGATAATACCGAATTTGTTTATAAATGGGTATTAGGTATGCAACAATACAATCCTCATGTATTAGCTACTAAAGGTGTCAGAGAGTTAAAACACTCTGATGATGAAATATATCGTATACCCGGATTATTTGATATAAATAATGATACACAAGCTAGAAAGACTTTAGCAGAAACATTAGGAGTTACTTTATATCAAGTAGGGGCACATAGAGCACATGAGGAAGTATTGAATCGTATAGCTTTAAATAAAAATAAAGATGCAAGAAGTAATATACATTATTTTAATGAGCAAAGTTATGGTATGTATGAGGAACAGGTAACATCTTGTAGAAAAATTATTGATACTAATGCAGGATATAATAAGAGTGTGTTTAAGTTAATACCTGGAAAAAGAAAAGAAGCTCCAGATTGTGAGAAATTAGCTCTTCATGCTAGTTACGCTGTGGGTATTAGGAGTTATACACATGCTCATTGGGTAGAATTAGAAAATTATTTTTATAATTAAGGAAATAAAATGGCTGATATGAATTTAGCAGATGCCGAGGCAGCATTACTTACTGTAAATGTAGCTATTTCAGATTTACTTTCTGGAAAAAGAGTTACTGAACTTGATATTGGTTCCGGTACATTTAAACGTAGATATAAGTATGCTGAAATAACTTTAGATAATTTATATATGCTTCGCAATGAATATAGATCAATTATTGCAAATCTACAACCAAGCATAAAACCAGTATTTCGTATAAATTGCAATATTCCTATTATCGTAGAAAAAGGAAATTATTAATGTATTTACAACCATTCGATAATAAATCTAGTATTACTCCTTTTACTGTGGGCATGGTATATAAGCCTGTACTTCCAATTATACCTATTGATATATCTACTGTGAATATTTCTATCAAGAATAATTATAAGTTTGATAAAGAACAAATAAATTCTTTAAAGGAATATTCTATATGAAAATCAATAAAAATCCTAAACCTATTGGCCCACCAAACCAAAGGGAAAAATTAGGTAGTGAATTTCCATTGTCCTATCTTGAATTAGTATTTCTCGCCATTGCAGCTATTTGTTTAGCTATTTTAATTTTTTAAAGGTTTATTTATGCAAGAATTAAAAGATGATTTAGAACTTTGTAAAGATATGATAGCTAATATGTGTTCAGAAGGTAGGCCACCTAAAATGAGAATCCCAGCGGAAGACCGTGATGAAGATTTATTCATAGTCAATACTATAAATAAAGTGCTACTTTTATTGGATAAATAATATGACTACTACAGTAGACCCAGCCCAACCTAATTATATGTATGGGCCAATAAATCAACCTGTTTCATATGAAGGTGCCAGTACAAACTTTAAAAATGGTTATAAAGGTTTATTTTCTGGTGAACCAGACCAATTAGCAGCCAGAGAAATTAGATTTTTACAACTTCGTTCTGCCCATGCTGTTAGAAATAATGGTTACGCACGTATTGCTCAGAAGAAATGGGTAACAAATGCTAATGCACTTACTATCTTATGGAAAGATAATAAAGGTAAAAGCCATAAAGTTATGCAAAAGCTTTGGGATGAGTTTTGTCTAAACCCTAATTATGATGGTATGGGGGATTATAATGTTACTCAAGGAGTGTCCAACTCCTCTATCTTTCTTAATGGTAATTCTTACATACGTAAGTTAATTGTTAGAAATGGTAATACAAATATAGTACCGCTAAAACTACAATTAATACCAGCACAACTTCATGCTATAGGACAAAGTAAACCATTAAACCAGCTAAACCCGGGAGAAATTTCCCGTTATGGTATGGTTTTTAACAACGGTATACCAACAGAATATGTTTTCCGTAAAGGTCAACTTGATTTAACTATTGAAGGTATGAAAACAGGTATGCTTACTTATGTACCTGCAAATGAGATTGTTCATACATTTATTCGTGATGAGCCAGGACAATGGATAGGTATTCCAATGTTATCATCAGTTCTTTTATCTTTATATGAACTTGATGAATTAGTTTCAGCTACCGTAGATAAACAAAAAGCTGCTCAAGCTATATCTATGGTAGTAACAAATGCTGCTAATACAGCTAATATGCTGGCAGTAGGTAGTCCGGTATATAGACAGGATTCTGAGCCAGGAGTAGAAAAACTTGTAATGCAAAATCGTTCTACAGGTGTTCAATATGTAAACAAAGGCGAAGATGTTAAATGGTTTCAAGGCGGGGATATTGGAAATAACTTTCAACCATTGATTGTAACGGAACTACGTAAGATTGCTTCTGTATGTGATTTAATGTTACATGAGTTAAATGGGGATACAGCAAGTTTGAATTTCTCTGCTTTGATGGGTTTATCTATTCTATCAAGAAATAGATTGGAATATTTACATAATTTTTTATTTATACCTTTACGTGAACGTCCTATAGCGCAAGCATTTAAGGAACTTGCAGTTCTTTACAATTCTAAAGTAGCTAATGCTAAACCTTATTTTCAATTACCCCGTTGGAGAGGTTTAGATGATCTTAAGGACACGCAGGCAGATGTATTAGCTATTCAAAATGGTTTATCTACTTATGAAGGTGCTTTAGCTGAAAGAGGTTTTACTCCTGAAGATATTATAGCAGATAGAGAAACAGTTACAGAGTTAGAAAGATTTGGTATTCATATTAATTCTGGTGCTATTAATCCTTCAATGAGTCAGGCAAAGAATATAGCAGCAAATTCAAATACTGTAGGAGTTTAGATGCTAAATAAAATTAAATTTATTTTTGATATACTGATTCCTAGATTTATTACAGAAGATATAGCAGTTATCTATAATGAAACAACTGAAGATATTTTCATTATTTGTGCCTTATCAGATGTACGACTAGGAGAATATTATAATTATATAGCTACCTCTAGAGGATTTAATTTCTTTGGTTTGTCTCTATTTAATACTATAAATAATTTTAGAGAAAGGGATAAATAATTTGACATATATACATACCTTATGTTACACTGTACCAACAATTAAAGGAGACACCTATGCAACTCTCTGAATTACAAGGAGAAAAGCTCTTTAAGTATCTGAAAGAGAACAAAGAAGCCCTTATCTCAGCTAAGAAATCCCAGACAAAATATACTGATTCTTTATCTCACCCAATTATTTCGGCTAAACGTGAAGTAGCTACACCAAAGAAGAAAGAAGAAACTTCTAAAGATTCTTCTACTGTTCCTGAAGTTGAAGTAGTAGTTGCATCAGATTCCGTAGACGTAACTGTAGTATGTAACACAGCATGGTTCTGTGATTCCCAAATGGATGTTTTAACTGGAACTAGCTATGATAACTCAGTTAAAGCTAAAGGTATTTCAATACCCCATATTGCCGATCATAAACAATCATCTACAGCTCATGTTGGTGATGTAACTGCTGTATATACTAAAGAGTTACCATTAAAGGAACTTGGTTTAGATCAATCTGGCTCTACTGTAGCCTTGGTTATGGAAACAATTATACGTAAAGATTATAATGAAGATGTTTATAAGTTTTATGACAATGGAAAAATAAACCAACATTCAATAGGTTTACGTTATGTTGATATACAATTAGCAATTAATAACCATACTGAAGAGTATAAAGATGAATTAGCTATTTGGGATGAGTTCTACCCACAAGTTATTAATAAGGATTTTGTAGATGCAAGAGGTTATTTCTATCTTGTATCTGAAATAGATATTATTGAAAATTCCTGTGTATTATTTGGGGCAAATGCTTTGACCCCAACATTAAATGTAAAAAGCGAAACAATTTTACCTATTGAAGAAATAGTTACTATTGCCCAGCAAGATGTTGTAAATGTAGTAAAAAATGATGAAACCGTGGTACAAACTGTCTTAACAAAAGGTGCTTATATGAATATAGAAGAGTTACAAGCCGAAGTTATTAAACTCGGCGCAGAATTGGAAAAAGCTAAGGCAGAAACGAGTCTCGTTATGTCCCAAGCTACTTCCAAAGAACAAGGTAGAATTTTAGGTATTATTGAAGCAAAGAAAACTTTCTCAACTCCTTTAGAAGCTGCTATTAAATTTATTAAATCAGGTTCTTCAGTAGATAATGCTGTAACTGCTTTTGAAACTATTAAAGAGTTTTCACAAGTAGAAAATAGGGTAGATGTTGATATTGTTGTAACTCCTTCAGTATCTACAACTGATTTTCCAGAAAAGGAAAAAACAGCTATGGAATTGTTGCTTGCAATGAAAGCAGCAGGAACCGATAACCCAAGTAAAGGTCTATTATAATGTCAGCAAGAGAAGAGTTTGACGGTAACAAGAACGGTGGTTGGAATAATTACCCTAATCGTGTAACAAAAAAGATTTTCTATGATAGGGACCGTCCTGAAACACGTCCTGGTGTTATTGCATCTGGTCAAGTACTAAAAGCATATACTTTCTTAGAAAGTGATGTTAATGGTAAATTGATTGCTCATGGTGGTTTAGTTGAATCGGCTACTATCGTATTTGGTGCAGCTATCACTACTGGACAAACATTTATTGCAGCTGGTTTAACATTTACTGCCGGTTCTGGTTCTGTAACTGCTATTCAATTAGCTGATATTTGGTCTGGTCTTACTGTAGGTGATACTGCTGCTGTAGCTAGTGCGAAGATCCTTGCCAAAGGTTATTCTGCTACTGTTGTAGGTACTTTTACAAGTGGAACACTTGCTGGTTACTCAACTACTAATGTATCTATTACTAAAGTACGTTTTGATGCTGTAGGTACTGGTGCTGCTGAGGCACCTGACGTAGTTATTACTGGTACTGGTGCTGCTGCTGGTACTGCTGCTATCACTCAGTTTGCTGCAATGAATAAGATTGCTGGTGTAACTATGTATGATGTAGATGCTACATCTGCTGATGTTCCTGCTGAAGTATATATGGAAGCAAGTTTTTGGGCAAATGATGATGGTACTAATGCATTAGTATGGGCTGTTGATACTACTGTAGATACTATTCTTAATGCTGCTGGTACTGCTCAAGTAGCTGTTACAGCTTATAATACTGGTTGTGCTGGCACTTCTGCTGCTGCTGATCTATTAAAACGTAAATTTGTAGAATATTCAGATTTTGAACTTGGTTTTGTAAACGTAGGAGATAGATTCTAATGACAGCATTAACTAACGCGGACTTCATGAGTCCATATGACGTAGGTAAATATCTTACTGGCGTTATTCCTGGTAATAAAGATATTAGACAGAATTGGCTCCAAAGTCATTTTGGTAATAGAGATACTACTGAATTACCTTCTATTAACTTAGATCGTGAATTTGACCAAGCTAATATCATGGGACAATTTGTACATCCTAGAGCTAAAGCAGGACAAATTGAGTTACCTGATTATGGTTCAACTGAGCTACGTTTTGCTTATTGGAAAGAAGGTTTGCAAAGTGATGATTTTATTACTTTGAACCAACGTCAAATGGGTGATCAATTTGGTCAAGTAGATGTATTAGCTAATGATGCTAGACGTTTAGATCAAAAGTTAGGTTTAGCCCTCGGCACTAAAGAAAACTTGATGGAACTTGCTGCTGCAAATATTCTTGTTTATGGTAAGTTTACTGCTCAAAGCCCTAAACATGCTGCTGTAGTATGGGATTTTAATCGTACTAAAGTAACTACCGACGCTGGTTATATTAATGGTTATGCTCCTGAAATGGATTTAACTACTTTAAATGGTAATGGTGGTGTAGGTAAACGTGCTTGGAATGCCACTGGTGGTACTGCTGCACCAACTCCATATAAAGATTTGATGAAGATGGTTCAAACAGCTAATCGTCGTCAAGGCGTAGAAGTTGTTTGGATGAGTGATGCTGCTGCTGATGCTTTAGAAGTTGATATTAATACAAATTATAGAGATGCAGCTGTATTAACCTTAGCTGTTGAACAACGTATCTCTTTAAATATTTTACCAGTTTATAAAAAGTTCCAAACTTTGAATTATCGTAGAACTGTTATGATTGGTCAACAATCTATTGATATTTTCACTTATGGTGCTGCATATAAAGATCGTGTAGATGGTACTAAGAAATATTTTGAACAAGCAGGTTATGTAGTTTGTATTCCGCCTGCTAATAATCAAATTGTTCGTTATGGTCGTATTATGCACCGTAAAGCTAATTGGGCAGCAATGCCTATTTGGGTAAACGTAACTACTGACCAAGAAACTGGTGAAATTGAGCAAACATTACAAAGTAATTTCGTAATGGCGCCCCTAGATATCGACAGTATTGTGTCTTGGAAAGTCCTTGCCTAATAGCTAAAGATTCTATATAATAAAGTAGTAAACTAATACGGCTATCCTTGCTAGAGAAAAGTGGAAACCTACCACCTGCCGTATTATTCTATTAGGTATTTTATAAGGTATAGAATGATTACTCAAAATAGATTAAAGGAATTATTTAGTTATAATACTGAAACAGGTGTATTTACTAGATTAATTTATAAACATTATAATGCTAAAGCTGGGGATATTGCGGGTAGTCTGGATAGTAGAGGTTACTTAAATATTGCTATAGACGGTTTTCAGTATAAATCACATAATTTAGCTTGGTTATATGTTACAAATGAGTGGCCTGAATATATAGACCATGAAAATCATATTAAACATGATAATAGATTTTGTAATTTAAAATCAGTAACACACAAAGAAAATCTATGTAACCAATTAAGAAGTAAAGCTAACACTTCTGGAGTAACTGGAGTTTACTGGGATAAACAAATTAAAAGATTCAGAGCTAGAATTAAAGTAAATCAAAAATATATTGCTCTTGGTTGTTATGGTAATATCGAAGATGCAGCAAAAGCTAGAAAGGAGGCAGAAATTAAATATAATTTTCATGAAAATCATGGTAAGTTATTAGCACAAATAGTTTAGATATAAAAAAATTACCTTAAGTGAAAATAGGAACATTAAACTAACTTATACCTAAAAGACTCAAAGGTAATTTTTTATATTTAAATAAATTTATAGGTAGATGTATGACTGGATTTGGTATATCTTTTGAAGGTTTAGATGAATTAAAACTCAAGTTAGATTCTAAAACTATAAATAAAAATATCGGTACGCAAATGGGTAGAGCTATCATGCAGATACATGGGGCTATTCGTTTCGATATTATAAAAAATTATGCCTATAATAAATCTAATTTAGACTCTGTGTTAGTTGGTGGTACTAGAGAAACCTCTATTGCAAAACCAATACAAACAACTAATGTTTTATCTCTTGGACTTGTCTATAACTATAAAGCTATTGACTTATCTAAGTTTCCTGACCCTAATAATTGGGCATGGGGAAATATTAACCCTGGCGCAAGACAAAAAGGCAGAGTTCAATCAGTATCAGTTAAACGTGGCATAACTAAAGTAGTTTTAGGTAAAGATCATAGAGGTGGATTTGTCCCTAGAGATAAAGAAGGTACTTTATCTAGAGGATATAATGGTGGAGCGCAAATGTTTGAACGTATTGGTGCTAATAGAAATCATTTAAGACTACTTTTTGGCCCAAGTCTCTCACAAATGGCTGCATCAGTAGTTAAACAAGGTTCCCCCGAACTAGATAAAGCAATGCAAAATGTAACTTCACTTATAGCTGAGAATATATTTAATGATTGAGAATATTGTAGGTACATTAGCTATTGTAGGAGTACCAATTACTTTTGAAACTGTGGGTATCACGCCTTCCTTTACAATACAAGCTATTCCTGGATTTGATTTAACAAAGTTTTACGGTGGTGAAAATACAATATAT
>OBEQ011275158.1_pt1 | contig 13825 bp, 12 predicted proteins | sample 1670901 | NCBI WGS metagenome assembly OBEQ01 (sample SAMEA104232315, study PRJEB22302) | groundwater metagenome | biome: forest; feature: aquifer; material: groundwater | place: USA | collected 2011-08-07 | depth 5.4 m
CCGACTTTTCTAGCTTGAGTACCGCCGATGTCAATCTCATGGAAACATGGCTCAATAACCGTCCGAGAAAATGTCTTGGCTTTAGAACACCCATCGAAGCTTGCCTGGATGAGTGCTGCACTTAATCATTGAATGTAGGGGGTTATAATTCCCGTTCGGAACCGGGAAGGTGTATTTCATCGGGGTTTTGGCGGGATCGTTGTAGCGCTCGGATTGGTACAGGAGCTGCATATCCGTGCCTTTGATTTTTCCGGGATAGGAGATGGTGCCGCCGCCGACGAAATGCGCGTCGGCCTCCCAGGCTTGGCCTCGGGAATCGGTAAATGCAGGACCTCCGCAGTCCACCCGTAAGGATGTGGTATCAGATTGTGGAAGAATCTGGTATAGGTCGCCGGCATGTTCTCCGGGTACTTGCGCGGTTACCGGCAACCTTCCAACCAAAACGAAGAAAAAAACGGAGGGCAAAACGAATCGGGCACAGGACATCGGAAACCCCTTACAGTCTCCCCCCTAAAGTGTTGGTCTGGAAAGGTATTATTTCCGGAGTAAAAAGGCACATCCGCTAAGGCGCGGTGGGCGCAGCGCTGCTGGCCGCGGCCCGGAAGTTGAGGTTGTACGAAGGCAGGAACCCGCTGAAGCTTCCTTCCGAGCGCAGGTTCTGGGTGGGCGCGCCGGGGCTGCGTACGCCCATGGCCGGGAACCATTCATAATTCGGCAGGGCCAATACTCCGTCCGTGAAATTCACCCAGGAACCGGGAATGGGAACTTGCGGTGCGAGGACTTCCAGGCCGACCAGGTCGCCGGCCGCGATCGTCACCAGATCGCTGGGTGCGGGCGGATGATCCGCAGTCATCACGAAATTGAGCGGGACGGTTGTGATGGCATTGACCTGAGGGGTGAAGACCTGGCCGTATTCCTCTACGGAGCAGCAGGCCCGGTTGGGGCCGCTCAATAGGTTCTGTTGCAGAATGCGCATGCGGACGAAGCGCATCGGACCGGTAGCGTTGCCGATACGGATGGTGGCAGAGACCACCAACCCTGCGGCGGGGGGTTGGGCTCCCGGGAAGAAGGTGAGCAAGGTGCAGGAGGTGAATCCCGTCTGGTAGAAGAACGGCTGTTGGCCGCCGCCCGCCTGGATCGGGAAGCCATCGGGGCAGGTGATGACATTGGCGGGAAAGACATTCAGGTTGTCTCCGACCTGGACTATGGATCCGGCCCCGCCTCCGCCGTCCGAATTGTTGCATCCCGAAAAGACCGCGAGGGTGGGCAGGAAGGCGAGAACGATGGGGAAGCGCATGCTGGAGCGCCTTTGCTGAAGGGGTGATCGGAAAACGGCTCGGCCTGGTGCAAAACCAATGGATGGAAAACTAACAATGGACGGCAAGCCGCCGCGACGGAGGGAATTAGATTTTGCGGGACGGCGCGGCCTCGGAGCTCCGATCCCGGGGTTTTGATGAACGCGGGGCGCGCGGGAAAACTCCCGGATACCCAAAAAGAACAAATGGCGCGCGGGAGAAGTTCGTGAAGGAAAGGGAATAGGGCGCGGACGGGCATGGGCATACGGAAAGACAAATTGACCGACGATCAGAAAAAGGAAATCGAACGGCTGCGGCAATTCGTGGCGCGCAACCGCCTGGACGCGCGGATGAACGGGACCAAATGGCGCGCCGCCATCGATGCGGTGATGGCGATTCCCGGATATAAAGCTTCCTTCCGGGTGAAAGGCGTGACCGATTCGGCCGAGCCGCCCGTCGGTGTTTGGGACTTCGCCTTTCCGGAGAATGTTCCTCTCTACAACTCCATCGAGTGGTTGGAACTGAATGGTTCCGGCGACTTCCGCGAGGCTTTGAAGCGGGAGCTGGGCGCGGCGGGTATCCCCATCGAAGAGACCGCTGGGGGGATCAGCATCATCGGATACGCGCGCGCGGGCCGGAAGTAACCGTGCAAGCCGCGGCCGCGATGGAACTATTTTTACAGGCAACATGAAAATTCTGAAATGGATCCTGATCGTCTATCTGGGCGGATGGTTCGGCATCTGGGCTTTGCAGAAGCTGACGCGGCGCGATTGCATTCCCATCCCCGGCGTCACGCGCAGGAGCGCGGAGGTGCGCATCCAGACCCTGTCGCCCAACGAGGCGCTGCTAGGGCGCGAAGCCAAGGTTTCGTACAACCTGATCCTTTCCGCCGAATTCCCCTGGTTCCTGCCCAAGCGATCCTCCACCCACTGCCGATACGACAATCTCGCCGACATCCGCGGGCTGAACGTTTCCAAAGCGGGGGACGAGGATCTCCGCGTCGCCTGCGTGGGCGCCGGGGAAGGGACCCTTCCTTGCGCGGGCGCGCGATGGATCTTCACCTGCTCGCCCCAAGGCGAATTGCGCATCCAAATGAAGTGATTCCGTCGGCTTCGCCCTCGCGCTTCCCCCTACCCTTTCCCAGCTCCCGTCATCGGCATGTTACCCTGGGCGCCAAGCGATCCGCCGCCGCGCAGGAAGGTCCGTCCGGCGACACCCGGGCCGGATGGTGGGCCGCTTTCTGCTTCCTATCCGCGAAGCAGCGCTTCGAAAGAGGAAGCAACGCTTCATTTTCTGAAGCAGCGAAAATTGTTTCCCGGCCCGTATTCACGGGCCTCGCGTGCGGTCCTATTTGGGGAAATCGCGATCGATTTTTGGGCTTTCACCGCGACTTTTGTCGCGATCAAGCTTATCTTTCCACTGGTCGGTCATCGTACCTGTGGGGGGTCCATGTTTTCCAATCCGCGTTCAGCCGCAGTCGCATTCATTTTGATCTTGGCCGCATCCGCAAGGGCGCCGGCGCAAGGCCCGGGCGATCGCGATCATCTCAAGGCCGTGCATCCCGGCTACACGCTTTCCAGCGTAATGCCCGCGGGACTGCAGCCCGGCGTCTCCGGCATCGATTTCCTTTCCGATGGCCGCATGGTGATCTGTACGTGGGGCGGCGATCACAAGGTGTTGGTCCCGCCTTCGCAGAAGGGCGAGGTCTATATCCTCTCCAACGTGGCGCAGGATGATTCCACCAAGATGACCTTCAAGAAATTCGCCGGAGGCCTGCAGGAGCCTCTGGGCCTCAAGGTGGTCAACGACACCATCTACCTCTCGGAGCGCCAGGCCCTGTCCGCGCTGGCGGACAAGAATGGCAACGGCGTGATGGATTCGGGCGAGTACCGCAAGCTCGCTTCCTATACTACCGGCGGCCAACGGCACGAATTCTTCTTCGGCCTGGTCTATAAGGACGGCTACTTCTACGGAGCGCATTCCCTGTCCCTGGCCGTAGGCGGCACGGCCGCGCTTCCGCAGCCCAACGCGAACCGGGGCACCTACGTCAAAATCGAAAAAGCCACGGGCAAGACCGAGTTCATCGCGGGCGGCAACCGCGAACCCTACGGCATGGCCATGAATCCTGCCGGAGAGATCTTTTCCACCGAAGTCCAGGGCACTTGGAATCCCGCCTGCGCATTCACCCAGGTACGCGCGGGCCGCTTCTACGGCCATCCGCAAATCGGCCAGAATCCTCCCAACCCCTGGGATACCAAGCCCTACAATGCCCCGGCCGTGCTGATGCCGGAAACGGAAATCGCCAATGCTCCGGGCGAGCCGGTCTATGTGCCGAGCGGGATCTTCCAGGGCCAATATCTTTATGGCGATGTGACCTACGGCGGCATCCAGCGCATCTTCCTGGAGAAGATCGGGGACGATTACCAGGGCGGCGTGGTGCGCTTCTCCGCCGGCTTCATGGGCGGCGTGGGCCGCCTCAAGTTCGGCCCCAACGGGGATCTGTATGTCGGCCAGATCGGCGACGCGGACGGGAATTGGAACGAACCCAACCGCAAACTCTATGGCCTGCAGAAGCTGAAGGCCAACGGCAAAACCGCCTTCGAAATGCTCAACGTGAAGTCCCGGCCCAAGGGCATGGAAATCGAATTCACCGAGCCCGTGGCCCTGGACGCGGATCAGATCGCCAAGTACGAAGTCAAGAGCTGGACCTACACGCGCACGGCCGCGTACGGCGGCAACCCCGAGAACAAGAAGACCCTGACGGTCACGAAGGTCCAGGTGGATGCGTCCCGCAAGAAGGTTTATCTGGAAGTGTCCGGTTTGACGGCGGGCTATCTCGTCTACATCCGCCTGGTGGGTCTCAAGTCCGCGACCGACGGCGCGCCCTGGTCCACGGAGGCCTGGTACACGTTGAACGCTTTCGGATCCGGCCAGCCCTTCGATCCCACCGTGTCCGTTGCACCGTCGCCGGGACGACTGGCGGCCAACGCCTTCTCCATAACCCGCGCGGGCGGCCAAGTGGGCTTCCGCGTGGATGCCGCGGGTCCATATGTTCTAAGGGTCACCGATGCGCTCGGCGCCTTGGTGGCGGAGCTTCGCGGAGAAGCTTCAGGTCGGCGTGACTTGCCGGTCCGCAGCCTCGCTCCCGGGCTGTACACGGCCACCCTGATCTCCGCGGGCAAACGCCTCAGCAAAGGCTTCGCAAGCTTATAAAGGTTCGAGGCCGAGCACCCGGCTTCCGGCCATGGCAATCGGGCTTCGCTCCCCAGCGTCCTTCCATTCGGACGCCCGTTCCGGGCGGCTCTTTTGTACGCCCGGCACGGGCGACACCTTGAGGGTGGAAGTCCCTCGGAAAGCAAGTCATAGCGATCCAAGCGAAGCGCAACTGCGGAAGGGTGACCGACCGTGGGGAGGAAGCGTGGAGCGAAAGCGCGGGCCGACGAACAGAAATCGGATATCAGGCGGTGCCATATTTCCTGGAGGACTTGCGTTTGCTCGGAGGGGGGTTCCCGCGACGGCCGCAATGACCGCCGCGCGGGCGGAAAGCCCGACTCGGCGCGGGGTCGATTTAGCGCCGGGCGCGCGAGACCGGAAAGCCTTTACCCTGCACGTCGAACATCATCGGAGGAACCGCGTCCGCTGCTCCGGCGCGCGCCCAAGCGGCGCTCAGGCCCGGAAACAGGATTCCGTGCGCGGGATGGAACGCGGAAAGGTTGGCGAAGCGGAATTGGGCCTGTATGGCCGGAAGGGCCGACTTACCGGGACGCAAGGGCACGGGCGCTTCCGACTTTACAGCAGTGAGGCCCAGGTCGATGTACTGTCCGCCCACGGTCTGATGGCAATAGACGGCGATGACGTTCTCCCCGGGCGTCATCACGGCCAGGGCCGGATCGGTGATGTCCACCTGCTGGTAATCCGAGGTATAGCCGACCATCTGCAGCACGGTGGTGCCGTTGATGGCCACCATGACGTTCTCGTCGTGATGGATGTTGAGATAGACGTGGTTGAAGGAGACGTCGGCGAGGTTGAACTTCTTGCGCAGCCAGATGTCGCCGGTGTTCCACTCGGTGTTGACGAAGCTGCCCGGCGTGCCGCTGGTGCCGAAACCGGCCGAACCCACGTTCCAGCCCGCGTCTTCGAATGCGGGCGTGATCCAGTTCGACGTGCCGGGGTCTTCCGTGGTCCAGCTCCAGTTTTCCGAAGCGAAGCGCGCGTCGTTGACGATCGCCGTGGGCGTTCCCGAATAGACGTATTCCACGCCCACGTCGATGAACTGCCCGCCGGTCGTCTGATGGCAATGGACCGCGATCAGGTTGTCGCCGGTCTTGAAGGCGGCGCGGCCTTGCGCGTCGAGCGCGGCGGAATAATAATCCTGGCTGTAGCCCGTGTCCTGCAGGACCAGCACGCCGTTGACGTAGATCTCCATGGCCTCGTCATGGTGGACGATCAGGCCCAGCCCATCCAGGGTGGCGGGATCGGGAAGCGTGACCATTTTGCGGAGCCAGATGTCCGACGAGGTCCATTCCGTGCCGACGATGGCGGAAGGCGTGATGCGCGATCCGAAGCCGCCCGGCCCGCTGGACCAGGCCCCGTCGGCGAAGTCCACGGTCTGCCAATCCGCGCCCGGATCGTCCGTGGTGAATTTCCATATCGACTGGATGGTGCGCGCCGTGGGCACCAAGGCGCTCTTAAAAACCTGTTGGCCCGAGGCCGTCGTCGCCAAGGCCGCCGCGAGCCACAAACCCAATGTTGCATTCCGATTCCAAACGTGCGTCATCATGCGAATCCCCCTGACCGATAATTACGGATACGACCCCACCGTGTTCCAATCTAATCCGGCCCGTTTTCCGGGGCTAGGAAAATGCCGGTTCCGGTTATGCGAAAAGCGACATGGCCGGCCGTCCACGATTTGGGCAGACGTCCAACTCTTGTACGGTATCGGCTTTACAGATTACAGTGATATCAGGGTGGTGGGGCGGTTTTGGGGATTGCCTGCAGGCATTTAATCGGTGAAAACCGTCCCCGGGGCGGGCGCGGCCCCGGGAAAGCGCGGGAGATCGGACCAAGCCGCCGGATTCCCGTTGCCAGGGGACGCGCCGCAAAACCGGCAGCCCTTTTGCTTATCGAACCCGGACGGGCGCCGCGGCCGGATGAACCGGTCAGCCCCGTGAAAGGCGAAACATGAATTCCTCAAATCGGATCCCCGCGAAGTTGATCATCCTCCTGCCCGCCGTGGTTTTGTTCCTGGGGGCCTGCGCGGCTTTGTTCCCTCCCAACTACCGCCCCTACTCCAATCAGGAGGGTTACTCGGACACGCAGCTGGCCAAGGACCGGTATGAGGTGAGTTACGTCGGGCCCGCGGAGTTCTCCGAGATCCAGGCGAAGAAGCTGGCCATCCTGCGCGCGGCGGAGCTGACGCGCAACGCCGGTACCCGGTGGTTCCGCATCGTCTCGGAACAATCTTCTTCGCGCAAGATCCGCCTGACGTCCACGCAGCGGACGAGCGCGCCCTTGCAGGACACGGCCTTCGCGCATGCGGACGCCCCCAAGGTGGTGCAAGAGGTGACTACGCGCCAGGAAGCCTGGATCCCCATGGTCGATCTGGTGATTGAAGTGGAGCCCGCCGAAAGCGCGGAAACCCTGGACGCGGACACGGTGCTCCGCGAAGGCCGCGCGAGCGGCCTGCTACCGAAAAAAACCTAGCGGGGATTTTTTCCAGGACGACGCGAAGCGCCGGAGGCGCCCTGTGCGTTACTCGATGATCCTGGAATCTTCGCCGGACCTTTGGGCCGCGGCCCCTTGGTCCGCGGCTTCGGGGCCGCCGCCGCGCAGCAGGCTGTTGCCTTCGAACTCGCGCTTGGGATCGATCGCGGTTTTGTCCAGCCAGTCCGATTCCTTCATTTGCCCGCTTTGCCCGTAGGCCAGCAGGGCGTTGCCGTAGGTCATCGCATGCACGGCCGCTTCGCTCAGGCCGTTTTCGATCATCAGATCCGCGGTCTTGGGCACGGCCAGGGCGTCGCTGATGCCCCAGTCCGCGCTGGAGTCCACGATCACGCGATCGGATCCGTATTGCTTGGCGATCTCGACCATGCGCTTGTTGCCCATCTTGGTCTTGGGGTAGATGGTGAAGGCGGCCCAGAAGCCCCGGTCCAGCACTTCCTTGCAGGTCTCTTCGTTGTTGTGATCGATGACGACCTTGGACGGCGCGATGCCGTGTTCCATGCACACGTCCATGCTGCGCGAGGTCCCGACCTTTTTGTTTCGGTGGGGCGTATGGATCATCACGGGAAGATCCATCTCCTTGGCCAGCTCCAATTGGATGCGGAAGAATTTCTCCTCCGCCTTGGTCATTTCGTCGTAGCCGATCTCGCCGATCGCGACCACGCCTTCCTTGCCCGCGAAGCGCGGCAGGAGTTCGATCACCTCTTCGGCCAGGGCTTCGTTGTTGGCTTCCTTGGAGTTGAGGCCGATGGTGCAATAATGCTTGATGCCGAACTGCGAGGCGCGGAAGCGTTCGAAGCCGACCAGGCATGAGAAGTAATCCTTGAAGGTGCCGATCTCGGTGCGGGGCTGGCCGGTCCAGAAGGCGGGCTCGATCACGGCGACCACGCCGGCCTTGGCCATCGCCTGGTAATCTTCGGTGGTGCGGGAGACCATATGGATATGCGGATCGATGAGCATGCGCGGTTTGCGGGATGCGGAGGCGTTGGTATCGGCCATGTCAGAGGGTCTCCCAGGTGAGGCTTCCATCGCGCGCGGCTGTATCCAAGGCGGGTTCCGCCGCCAGGATCAGGGTCGCCCGCGGATCGGGACAGGATGCGAGGGCCAGGGCGGCGGCGCGTTTTTCCGCGGAGGCACCTTGGCTCAGGGCTTTTTGCAGATTGGCCAGGCCATGATCGTCCGCGCAGGGGCCGACGCAACGCCAGAGCTGCGGGCTGAAGCTGCGGCCCGCGGCCCAGCGTTCTTCGGCCAGGTCGGAAAGCATGCGCGAGAGGGCGGGGTTGACGCGGCTGTCGACACCGGCGATTTCCGTCAGGGGCAAATCCACGAAGAAGGTCTTGGTCACCATCTGGTTCCAGGCCAGATCGTCGAAATGCAGGGCGGGATAGGGATTGCGCAAGGTGATGGCGGCGAAGACTTCCTGGATGTTGCTCCGCAAGGCTTCCCGCGAGCGGGCCAGATGCCCTTCCGGATGGGCGAGCACGGCCACGGATTTCTGTAGGGCCAAGGCCTCGGACACGTCCGCGGTCTGCCACAATTGATCCATCTGCTTTGCCGACGCCGATCCGGGCGGCAGGCTCAGCAGCAGTAGGATGCGCGCGGCCTGATCGCAGGTCCAGTCGGAAGGGTTCCATCCCGGAACCGCGTCCCGGGCGGCCTTCAGAGCCTGCGCGTCCAGATGCAAAGGCGCCTTGCCCGAATACCGGACGCAGGAACTGAAGGAAGTGAATACGGTTTTTTCCGGAGCGCCCGCGGCGAGCAGGGCCGCCTTCTCTTCCAACCATGCGAAGGCCGGGGAAGGCAGGCGGGCTTTCAGCCAGTCGTGAAGCAGGGTTTGGGCCGACAATGGCGCCTTTCCAGGGAGAAGGTTCCGTCGCTTGGAGTGGTTGTTTAAGATACAAATATGGCCTGGCCGGGCTTTTTGCAAAGGGGGAATTGCCGGTCATTTTGGCATTTCCCGAATCCTATCGGAAGGATTTTCCCATGCCGTTGCCGGCATTTTCCGGGTCCGGTGCGCGAAACCGGCGGAAATCGGTTGGGCCATGGGATGCAATTTGTAAAACTTTCAAGCGCCTAAATCAGACAAAACAGGTAGGTTTACCATCGGATTGGCGGAAAATACAATCTGGATTTTACATTTGCGGTGGAGGTTGCGTGGATCGGCAAAGCCCGCGACCGGCCCGGTGAAATCAGGCGGTTATCACCGTCCAATCGGGAATCCGGCGAACGCTTTTAAGTGGGGAGGAAAAGAAGAAGGGAAGCACGCCGGTACCTGTCCCTCAAGGAGGGGGACCCCGGGACTGGTGGGCCTGACGTGCGTTCCCAGTGAATAAAAATGGTTACGGCGGGTCGGATCCTACCGGAAATTGTTTTTCATAAATTGAATTTCGCTTTCAAAGATACGGGTGGGGTTGGAGGTCTTTTTGAATAATCCAGGTCGCAGCCGGGTTTTGGAAGAAACGGTCGAAACCGTGAAGGCGTTGATCGCCGACCCGGCCTGGAAAAGCCGGGGCTATCTGCCCGGCCTCCGGGACATGGCCCGCCTGGCGGGCTGCTCCCATTACACCATGTGGAAGGCCGTGAAGGTGCTGGAAGCCCAGTCCCTGCTGGAAGTCCGTCCCGGCCGCCGCATCCGCATTCCCAGGCCCGACCAGGACGCTGCCGACGCCCTGGATCCCTCGGAAGTGGATCCGTCCCAGGCCGGCGTGCAATACAAGTGGGAGCGCCTCCGGCGCCAAATCGAAATGGACATTCTCTCCGGCACCTTCCGTCCCGGCGAAAATCTGCCGACCCTGAAGGAGTTGGGCGCGCGCTACGGCGCCAGTTTCCTCACTCTGAAGAAGGCCCTGCGCGCCCTGGAAGGCGGCGTCATTTTGCATGGCGGTCCCGGCGCCTACTCCGTGGCTTCCCTGCGCCCGCCGCCCCGCAGCACCTTGGTCTATCTCGCCTGGGGCGATGAGAACGGCCAGCTCAAGTTCGGCACGCCCTTCGATCACGAAATCATCGGCGCGCTCGGCAACGAATGCGCCCGCGCGGGCATCCGCCTGGAGAAGCTGCTCTACGTGCCGCAAGGCGATCGCCTGCTGTTCTGGCATGGCCGCAAGGCCCAGAACACTTTGCCGGACTGGTGCCGCGAGGCTTTCGGGTTTTTGGTACGCACGGTGTGCTCGCGGGACGTGGTGCCCGAGATCGTGCCGCGCCTGGCCTCCCTGGGCAAGCCCGTGGCCGTGCTCGACGAAATGGGCAGCCCGCACTTCCCCAAGCTGCACGGACGTTACTCCAACCTGGCCGTTTTCCGCCACACCATCAGCGGCACGCCGGCGCGGCAGATGGGCGCGCACCTGGCGGGCCTGGGACATCGGGACGTCGCCTTCATCTCGCCCTTTCACGATACCGTTTGGTCCGCCAACCGCCTGGGTAGCCTGCAGGACTGCTTCCGCGGCCTGGGCCCCGGCTATCGCGTGCACGCCTACACCCTGACCCTGGGCTATCAGCTCCCCTTCGAGGAAGAGGACAGCAGCGCCGTGGACGCGATGTACCAGGCCCTGGAGAAGGCCAAGAAGGGCTGGAAGGAAGAGTTCCCGCCGCTCAACGGCATCATGGAAAAGCTGCGGCCGCATATGCGCTCGGTGGTGTGGCGCGAATGGGTGCTGGAGCAGCTGATACCGACCTTGGAAACCGCCCTGCGCCGCAAAGAGACCACGGCCTGGGTCTGCGCCGACGACGATACCGCGCTGTTGTGCCTGGAGTTCATGCGGCGCAAGGGACTGCGGCCCCCGCGGGATCTGACCCTGGTGGGATTCGACGATACGGGCGAAGGCGCGCGCGTGGATCTCACGTCCTACAACTTCGACTTCCCGAAATTCTTCCACGGAGTGGTGCTGCGCCTCTTGGATCCGCCATCCCTGTCCCTGGCGCGCAGCCGTCAGCCCATCGAGATCGAAGGGCGTATCGTGGAGCGGGGATCCTCCGGGATTCCGCCGGGCGGGAAGCCCCAGCCGGCGGCGGCGATGAGCGCGATGCTGGTCAGGCCGGGCGGTTCCGGGTCTGCGGGCGCTGCCGGATCTACAAATGGCAGCCGGGGAGGCCCCGTTTCGCCAGGTAACGCTGGTGATACTCCTCGCCCCGGTAAAAGGCGGAAGCGGGCGTAATCTCCGTGACGATGGGGCGGCGGTGCTTTCCTGAAGCCCGCCGCCTCTCCTTGGATGCCAGGGCAGCGGCCTTCTGCGCGTCCCCGTGGTAATAGATCGCGGAGCGGTATTGCGTGCCCACGTCCGGCCCCTGGCGGTTGAGCGTGGTCGGATCGTGGTTCCCCCAGAAGAACTCGACGAGTTGATCAAAGCTCACGCGGGACGGATCGAATTCCACTTCCACCGCTTCCGCATGACCGGTATCGCCGTTGCAGACCGCGCGGTAATCCGGATCGGCGGTGGCGCCGCCGCAATAGCCCACCTGGGTGTTCACCACGCCCGGCGTGCGCCGGAAGGTCTCTTCCACGCCCCAGAAACAGCCGGCCGCGAAGGTGGCCAGTTGCGTGTTTCCGGTTTTGGATTCATCTGTTGTCTTGCCCGTCGGCGTCGTGTTATTCAGGTTATCCATTGTGCGCTCCCTAGCCGCGGCTCAAAATCTTCATCCTCAAATTACCAAGACTGTACCAAGACCGCCGTTCCCCGTGGCCGGGTATTCCCGGTCCTTTTAGGTACTTCGGGGCATTCGGCCGGATCCGAAGGGTATGTCCCCGCAACATCGCCAATGTGACATTCCCGTTGCCCGCATCCCCGCAAAGTGGTACTTGTTGGATATGGCCCCGGACTCCCGTCATCTCCTCACCATCCGCGCGTTCCAAATCGCCGAAGGCATCGATATCAGGCGCTGCCGGACGGAATTCACCGGGGATTTGGCGGCCGCCGCTCCCGGCGAGCTGTTCTACCGGCGCAAGGCCGCGTCCCCGGAAGGAACGGGAGAACGCCTGGACGGTTACCTGTACGTGATGGATTACGGGGTGGTGATTTTCGCCGGGCATGGGGAGGCGGAGATGGACGCGGTGTTGGAGATGCTGCGACCCTTCTGCGAAAACACCCTGGCCAAACGCATGGGCGAGGACTTCCGCGTGCACGCGGACGTGCAGGAACTGGCCTTCACCTTCAACGACATCCACCTGCCCGCTTTCAACGCGGACGTGCTCCGCATCATCATGCTGTACGTGGGGCAATCGGCTGCGCTGGATCAGTACGAGGCGGTGGTGGACCGGCTGCTGGCGGAGGCGGGCAAGATCGCCCAGGAACTCGAACGTTACGGCAAGCTCAAGACCTCGCGCCGCAACGTGCAGCGTTTCATCGGCCGCACGCTTTCCATCCGCAACCGCCTGGTGGACAACCTCTACATCATGGACGCTCCCGACATCACCTGGGAGAACGAATATCTGGACAAGATCGATCGCGGCATGAAGAAGATCTTCGACATCGCCGAACGCTTCCGTTCCCTGGACTACCAGCTGCGCGAGAACAAGGAGAACCTGGAGCTCTTCGCAGAACTCCTGCAGTTCCGCCAGAGCAATATGCTGGAATGGATCATCATCGCGCTGTTCCTGATCGAAACCGTGAATTTGTTCCGCTGAACCCCGGGAACGGCCCGCATCGGCGGGAAAAAGGCAGGGAAAGGGACGGAACGGCCTGAAAAAGAGGACTTCCCACCCGTTTCCATGCTCTAAATCGGTCTGTCTTTACTCCCGCCCGGTGCTACAATAAGTGGGTTGTAGGGGAAGGATCCGGATCCCATGATCCAGAAAAAGGCCGCAGTCGAAAGCGGGGTCGGGGCCGTGGAGTCCGGTGAAACCGCCATTCTGCGCCGCCGCGTGGCGGAACTGGAAGCCGAGCTTCAGGGCCTGCGCCAATCCCTCTCCGGCATCGACGGGGCCCTGCCCGCGCGCGAAGCCCTGCTCAACGAAGCGGAAAAGGTCGCCCACCTCGGCAGCTGGCTCCTCAATCCCTTCACCAATGCGGTCAAATGGTCCGATGAGCTTTTCCGCATCCTGGGATACGATCCCGCCACGGATTCGGCTACCACGGAAAAATTCTTCCAGGCCTTGCATCCGGAGGACTTGCCGCGCTCGCTCAAGAACATGGAAGCGCTGCAGACCACGGGAAAGATGATCCCGACGGATCTCCGGGTGGTCTGGAAGGACGGAACCATCCGCGAGATCCGCTGCGATGGCGCGGTCATCCCGGACGAGGACGGCAAGATGTACCGCGTGGTCGGCACCGTGCTGGACGTGACCGAGCCCCGCCGCACCCGCCGCGAAGCCGGCCGTATCGCCCGCTTTCTGCAGGAGGCGCAGAGCGTCGCCAAGGTGGGAAGCTGGGTGTGGGAAAGCGAAGCCGCAATCCAGGATTGGTCAACCGCCTTGCGGGAGATTTTCGGCCTGCCCGTGGACGAAGTGATAACCCTGGATACGTTTCGCAACCATGTCCATCCCGAGGATCGCACCATCCTCGCCATGAACCGGGATCGCCTGCGGGAGACCGGCAAATGCGGACCCGTGGAAATCCGCATCATCCGTCCGGACGGCTCCCTGCGCTACACCCTGATGCAGGCCAAGCGCCTGGAGGACGAGCCCGGGGCGCGCCAGCGCATGTTGGGCACCATGTGGGACATCACCGATCGCAAGCACCTGGAAGAACAACTGCGGCAATCGCAGAAGATGGAAGTGGTGGGGCGCGTGGCCGGCGGCGTTGCGCACGACTTCAACAACCTGCTCACGGTCATCTCCGGCAACTCGGATCTTCTCATCGAAGACATGATGGACGACC
>OBEQ012683092.1_pt1 | contig 13825 bp, 13 predicted proteins | sample 1670901 | NCBI WGS metagenome assembly OBEQ01 (sample SAMEA104232315, study PRJEB22302) | groundwater metagenome | biome: forest; feature: aquifer; material: groundwater | place: USA | collected 2011-08-07 | depth 5.4 m
AATATTTCGCCTCGAAAGGCAAGCATGTGTTTGTGGGGTTCGACGACCTCAGCAAGCACGCGTGGGCTTACCGGCAGCTCTCGCTGCTGTTGGACCGCTCGCCCGGCCGCGAAGCGTATCCTGGCGACATTTTCTACATCCACTCGCAGATGTTGGAGCGCGCCGGCAAATTCATTCCGGAGCTGGGGGGTGGCACCATCACCTTCTTGCCGATCGTGGCGACGATCCAAGGCGACATCACCGGGTATGTGCAGACGAATATTATTTCGATCACCGATGGACAGCTCTACTTGAGCACGCCGCTCTTTCAGCGGGGATTCAAACCGGCCATTGATTTCGGGTTGTCCGTCTCGCGTATCGGCAACCGCGCCCAATGTCCGGCGATGCGGGAGCTCAGCGGCAAGCTGCGGTTGGAATATCTGCAATATCAGGAATTGCTGCGCATGACGACGATGAAGGCCGATTTGTCGGCAGACGCCGAGGCGCGCCTGCGGCGCGGGGAACTCATCACGTTTCTCTTCACCCAGCAAAAGAGCCGCCCGTCCTCGCTCGCCGAGCAGGTGCTGTTTCTCTACGCGATTCGCACCGGGCTCTTGGATCAGGTGCCGCAGATCTGGCCGCGGTTTAAACAAGACATCACCGCCTGGCTGACCGCCCAGCATCCCGAGATCTTGAAGGAAATCCAGGAGAAACAAACGTTATCCGCCCCGCTCAAGCAGGCGATGGACCAGGCGTTGGCCGAATACGTGCGCCAACAGCAAGAGGTGGCGGCGTCATGATTTCCCTCATCAAACTGAAGAAGGAAGTGCAGTTTAATGGCGAGTTCACGAAAGTCGTGGATGTGATGAAGGGCATCGCCGCGGCTCGCTACTATGTCCTGGAGCGGGAGTTGTCGCTGTTTGAGCCGTTTACGAAAGCCGCCGAAACGATTCTCTCGATGGTGGATCTGACGCAACTGGTCCATCCGTTTGTGCAGGCGCGCACGCCGGTCACGGGCGTGATTCTGGTGACGTCGGACGCGGGATTTTTGGGCGGCTTGAACAGCCAGGTGGTGAATATCGGCGTCCACGAAGGCGGGTCGCAGGGCGCGCTGACGGTCATCGGCGAGCGCGGGACCGGCTACGTGCGGGACGCGAAATGGTCGTGCACGGCGTTTCCGGGGATCCAGGACAACAGCCGCGGGGCGCTCGCCATCGGAGTCCGCGATCATATCGTGCAGCAGGTGCTTGGCGGGGTCTGCGGCCGGTTGGTCGTGGTGTATCCCAAGCCGGTGTCGTTTTCCACGCAAGAAGTGACGGTGGAAACGTTATTGCCCTGCACGGCGTGGGTCCAAGCCTCCGCCAGCGGGGCCGCGCCTTCCGAGGTGGTGTGGGAATCGCGCCCGGAAGACGTCGTGGAATACGTGTTGACGCAATGGATCGCGCACCGGCTGGAAGAAATCTTTGCGCTGAGCCGTTTGGCCGAGCTCTCCGCGCGCGCCGTGCATCTGGAGGGCAGCTTTCAAGAACTCTTGCGGTTGGGGAAGAAATTAAAGTTCCAATACCACCGCGCGCGGCACGAAATCATCGATCGGAGCATGCGGGAAATTTTTGCGGCACAACTGCTCTACCGGAGGTCTCATGAGTGACGAGCAGGGGTTCCTGGTCGGCGTGCAGGGGCCGGTGGTCGATGTGAAATTCGGCACGACCGGGGCCATGCCCAACATTTATGAAATTCTCGAAACCAAGTCTCAGGATGGGCGGCGGCTGGTCTTGGAAGTGGCCGAACATCTGCCCGGCAACGTCGCGCGGTGCATCGCGATGTCCTCCACCCTCAATCTGCGGCGGGGCGTCTCCGTGACGCGGGGAGGATTGTCCATTGAAATCCCGATTGGCGATGCGTGCTACGGCCGCCTCATGAATGTCCTCGGCGAGCCGATTGACCGCAAGGGGCCCATTGTCGGCAAAGAACGCAAGCCGATCCGGCGCACCGAGCTGCGCAAATCCACCATGGCACGCGCCACCGCCAATTCCCGGCCGGAGTTGCTGGAGACGGGCATCAAAATCATCGATCTGCTGTTTCCGATGGTCAAGGGCAGCAAGACCGGGATTTTGGGAGGCGCTGGGTTGGGTAAGAGCGTGCTGATTCTGGAGCTGATCCAGCATATCGTCGAGCGCCATCACGGGGCGTTTGTGTTTACCGGGGTCGGCGAACGGATCCGCGAAGGCAACGAGTTATATCACGAGATGAATGAACATCATCTGCTCTCGAAAGGGATGCTGGTCTATGGACAGATGAACGAACCGCCGGGCGCGCGGTTTGGCGTGGCGGCCACCGGCGTGACGCTGGCCGAGTACATCCAACAGCAAAACAAGGATGTCCTGTTTTTTGTCGATAACATTTTCCGGTTTGTCCAAGCGGGGGCGGAAATCTCCACGTTGTTGGGGCGGGTGCCGTCGGAAACCGGCTACCAGCCCACACTGTCGTCCGAGGTGAGCGATTTTCATGAGCGGATTCGCTCCATCGAAGGGGCGGGTTCCGTGACGTCCATCGAAGCCGTGTACGTCCCGGCGGACGATCTGACGGATCTGGCGGTGGTGACCATCTTCACCTATTTGGATTCCATCATGGTGCTCTCGCGTGAACGGGTCCAGTTGGGGTTATATCCGTGCATCGATCCGCTGCTGTCCTCCTCCGGTAATTTGGATTCCGACATCGTGGGCGAGCGCCATTACGCGATCGCCATGGAAGCGCTGAAGACGTTTAACAAATATGAAGAGCTGCGCCGGATCGTGTCGGTGATCGGCATCGATGAGCTCACCAAAGCCGATCGCACGATTTACGAGCGCGCGCGCAAGCTGCAAAACTTCCTGACCCAGCCCTTCATTGTGGCGGAAGTGTTTTCGGGGGTGAAGGGGCAGTACGTGATGGTGGAGCAGACCTTGGAGGGTTGTGACCGCATTCTCTCGGGAAAAGTCGATCACATGAAAGAAGAGCAGTTCTACATGATTGGAGCATTGTCATGAGCGAGACCAAGAGGATCGGAGAACTCTTGATCAGTCAGGGGTTGATTCGTCCCTGGCAGCTGAATTTGGCCCTGGAGGAGCAGCGCGCTACCCACGATTTCTTGGGCGCGATTTTGGTCAGGAAGGGGTGGCTGAAGGAAGAGGCGCTGTTGCAGGCCTTGGCCGAGCAATTCGGCCTGCGCTACATTCATTTAGTCCATGAGGAGGTGGACTGGAAGATGACCCGGCATTTTTCCTCCTCGCTGATGACAGAGCATCACTGTGTGCCCGTGCAGATGAATCGGGAGATCCTGACCGTGGCCATGTCGAATCCCCTGGATGCGTGGGCGGTGAGCGAGTTCCAGCGGGAGGCGGGGTTTCGGAAAGTCGAGATCGTTCTGGCGCAGACGCAGGAAATTGACAACACTATTCAATGGTGCCATCAGGAAGCCGTGAAGTCGATGGATGCGTCGTTGGGAGGGCAGCCATGACCGTGGCCGCCGCCAAAAAACTCGGGCAAATCCTCGTTGAGCAGCATGTGCTCTCGCCGGATCAGCTGGCCGAGGCGCTCACGCTGCAGGAGCATGAGAATCGGCAGCTGACCGCCATTGTCGTGGAACGCGGCTGGGTGACGCCGGAACAGCTCTTGCAGGGATTGTCCGAGCAATATCACATGCCGTTTGTGCGGTTGGAGGACTCCGACATTTCCAGTGACGCGGTTTCGAAACTGCCGATGAAAATCGCGCTGCACTATCAAGTGATGCCGGTGCGCGTCAACAATTCCACGCTGACGGTCGCCATCGCCGATCCGCAGGATGTGCGGCTGCTCGATGAGCTGCGGCTCGCGCTGCAGCAGCGCTATACGCTGGAGCCGGTCCTCGCCGCTCCGGATGACATTGCCCGCGCCGTCCGCAAACACTATGGGGTCGGAGCGGAAACCATCAATAAAATCCTCAGCGATCGCGGCCAGGCGCATCTGGCGGCGTCGGTGCAGGACGACGCGGTGGAGGAATTGGAGGGATTAGCCAGCGAGGCCTCGGTGGTCAATCTGGTGAATCAACTCATCTTGGAAGCCCACAATCGGCGGGCCACCGATATTCACGTGGAACCCTTTCGCGGCAAAGTGCGTCTGCGCTATCGCGTGGACGGCATGCTCCATGACGCCGAAGCTCCCGCATCGATCCGGCAGTTGTTTCCGGCGATCGTGTCGCGGATCAAAGTCCTCTCGAACCTCAACATCGTGGAACGGCGGCTGCCGCAGGATGGGCGCGCGAGCGTGAAAGTGGGCGGGGACAAACTGGACTTGCGCGTGTCGGTGCTGCCCACGCCAGCCGGCGAGAGCATCGTCATCCGCATCCTGCCCAACCAGCTGCTGCTGGATTTGAAAGAGCTCGGGTATCGCCAGGAGGATCGGCAGATTCTTGAGGCCATCATCAAGAAACCGCACGGCTTGATCTTCGTCACGGGGCCGACGGGAAGCGGGAAAACGACGACGCTCTATGCGTGCCTGAAGACCATCAACGTCGTCGAGCGGAAGATCATCACCATTGAAGACCCGATCGAATATGAACTGGAAGGGGTCACGCAGGTGCAGGTGAATCCGCCGATTGGGCTGACGTTCGCGCAGGGGTTGCGGAGCATGCTGCGCCATGATCCGAATGTCATGATGGTGGGTGAGGTGCGCGATCCCGAAACCGCCGAATTGGGGATTCGCATCGCCCTCACCGGACACCTCGTGCTCTCGACGTTGCACACGAATGACGCCGTGGGAGGGATCGCCCGGCTGATGGATATGGGCATCGATCCGTATCTCATCGCCTCCTCGGTCGAATGTTTAATCGCCCAGCGGTTGGTGCGGGTCTTGTGCGCGTCCTGCAAAGAGCAGGTGGCGGTGAAGCGGCCTGATTTGGAAATGGATCACATGTTCAAAAGCCGCGGCTGCAAGGCCTGTCATCAAACTGGATTCCGCGGTCGGACCGCGATTTACGAATTCTTCTCGATGTCGCAAGCCATCAAGGATCTGGTCATCCAGCGTGCGTCCGCCGACGCGATCCGAAAAACCGTGATCGAGCTGGGAATGCGGACGGTTCGCGAAGACGGATGGGACAAGGTGAAGACGGGCGTGACGACGTTGGATGAAGTGCTGCGCGTGACCCAAGACGAGACCTAAAGGACGCCCTCGACATGGCGACGTTTCATTATCTGGCGAAGCGCGGTCCCCGCGAGACCGTGGAAGGCGATTTTGAAGCGGAAGACCGCACGAATGTCCTCGCGCATTTAGTACAGCTGGGCTACACTCCCGTGCGCATTACCGAGGCCAAGGCCGCCGCTCAATTGGCGGCCGCGCCCAAGGCCGTGCCACACGCCGCGCCCAGCGGTCGTCCGATCCGCATTCCCGTTGCGCACCTGAATCAATTCACGCGGCAGTTCGCCAGTTTGATCCGGTCGCAGGTGCCGCTCTTGCGGGCGCTGGGGATTCTTCGGGAGCAGACCGCCTCGCCGCGTTTACAGCACATCGTGAATGCCATCATCGAAGAGATCCGGCAGGGCCAGACCCTCTCCGATGCGTTCGCGAAATATCCGTCGGTGTTTTCGCCGCTCTATGTGAATTTGACCCGCGCCGGCGAGCTCGCGGGGATGCTGGATGCGGTGTTCGACCGGCTGGCCGTCCAAGCCGATCGCGAAGAATCGCTGCGGTCCCAGCTTCAATCGGCCTTTATCTATCCGGCGTTTGTGGGACTCGTGGGCATGGGCACGGTCGTGTTCCTACTCACGTTTGTCATGCCGCGCTTGGTGAAGCTGTTCCAAGGATTTGGCAGCCGGTTGCCGCTGCCGACGCGCATCTTGCTGGCCGTCAGCCATCTGATGTCGCAGTGGTGGTTCTGGGTAATCATCATGGCGCTTGCGATCGCAGCCCTGGCGGTTTATCGTGTGTACGGCGAACGCCTGCGCGTAGTGATCGATCGGGTCAGCTTGCGGCTGCCGCTCATCGGCCAGTTGATTCGGGAGCTGGAGCTGGCGCGGTTTGCACGGGCGTTCGGATTGCTCCTGGATCACGGGATTCCGATTCTTCGGGCGACGGAGGTGGCGGTGCCGGTGGTCCGTAATCGCGTGATTCAGCAGCAAATGAGCCGCCTGTCCGCCGGGCTCAAGGAAGGCACATCGGTGGCGGCGTGCTTCAAGGCCTTGCCGGTGGCGACTCCGTTTGTCATCCACACCATCGCCGTGGGGGAAGAAGGCGGGCGGGTCGGGGAGGCGCTGATTGAAATCGCCAATTTCTATGAGCGGGAGCTGGAACGGCTCCTGCATGTGATGTCGTCCTTATTGGAACCGCTGATGATTCTCGCGGTGGGCAGCGTGGTGGGGTTCATTGTCATGGCCGTGCTGCTGCCAATTTTTGAGATGAGTCTCGTGGCTCGTTGAGCGATAATACCGCGGCTGCCTCGATGGCAGCCGCTTCAGGAGGGGTTACGATGCTGCAACAACAGACCGCTCGTAGGGCGGGGTTTACGTTGATTGAATTGATGCTGGTGGTCATCATCATCAGCGCGCTCGTGGCGATGGTCGCGCCCCGCTTGGCGGGCCGGTCGGAAGAGGCGCGCCGCAGCGTAGCCGATGCCGACATTAAAGGCAATCTCTCGCTGGCGCTGAAACTCTATGAAGTCGACAGTGGCCGCTATCCCAGCACCGAGCAGGGGCTCAAGGCCTTGATGGAAAAACCCACCTCGCCGCCCGAACCGAAAAACTGGAAAGGCCCCTACATCGAGCAGGAGCCGCTGGACCCGTGGAAGCGGCCGTACAACTACCGGTATCCTGGCAATCATCCACCCCACGATTACGATTTGTCCTCGTTGGGACCCGATGGGGTGGAAAGTGCCGATGATATCAGCAACTGGTAGCTGCACTAGTGGCTCGGCGTGTTCCCGTTGCGAGTGTGGTTCCTGCCGCCGCGTGGATCCTCCCACTTGGCGACGCGGTCTGACGTTAGTCGAACTCCTCGTGAGCATCGTCATCCTGTCCTTCGGCACGGTCTTGATCGCCCAAGCTCTCGTGCGCATTGCCCAGGCGCAAGCCATCGGGGAACGGTATGATCAGGCCTATCTCTTTTTGGCGTCCAAGATGGCGGAGCTTGAGCTGTCGGTTCGGACCGAGGGCTCGCTCACCGACGGAGAACATGGCAGTTTCCGCGTGGAGGCGCAAGCCTATCAGTGGAGGGTCAGCGCACAGCCGTTTGCGGAGGATGTGCCCGAGATGCAGGTGGTCGCCATGACCGTCTCGTGGGACTACGCGGGCCACGCGTACCAACGCCAAGCGGACACGGTATTTTTCATGCCCCCACCCCCTAAATGATGGCGCGCCGCGCGGGGTTCACATTCGTGGAATTGCTCATCACCGTGTCGTTGCTGGGCCTGGTGGCCGCGGCGATTGTCGCGATTTTCCTGAGCGCGTTTCAAGTGTGGGATCGGGTCGTGGGACAGGGAACCGATCGCCAGCGGCTTGAAGTGGCGTGGAGCCAAGTGCGGCAAGATCTTCATCGCCTGAAACGGTTTGAGCTAATCGGGTTTAAGGGCGCGTATGATGAGATGTCGTTTCCGGTGCTGCTGGATGCGACATGGAAGACCGAGCAGAATGATGTGCTGGAGTATCAGGAGCTTGGCCAGGCCGGGTATTATTTTGATCGCTATCACCGGTTGCTGTGCCGGTCGCAGGTGCCGTATCGGCTGCTCCGGAAGCGCCGGCTGAAAGATGCGTGCGACTCGGTGCTCACGGGGGTTGATTATGTCCGGTTTTCCTATTACACGCGTGATCCGCAGAGCGGACGCTACGAATGGTCGGGATCCTGGTCCGCGGACGAGGTGCCTGCGGCCGTGAAGCTGGAGGTCCGTCTGGAATCGCACACGATGAAGCAGATGCCGCGGCAGTCGGTGATTGTGCCGGTGCCGATTGCGACGATTCCCAAACACCCAACAGGATGATGCGCGCAACGCCCAGTCGCCTCATGCGGTTTCCTCGAGCCGGCAGCATCTTGATTCTCGTGGTGTGGGTGATTGCGCTGCTGAGTATTTTGGCGGCCGGGTTGGGGTCGCGGGGCGCGTTTGCCTTGGGCGTGGGGCAGCGGTTGATGTTCCAGCTGCGAGAATCGTATGTGGCCCTGGCGGCTTCCCAGGATGTGGCGCATCTGTTGGCAACCGATGCAACGCCAGAGTATGATGGGTTGAAAGAAGAATGGGCCAACAGCCGGGGCACGTTTGAAGAACGCCAGGTGGGCGCCAGCGGCCTGTGGACGATTCGGCACGCGGACAGCGACACCGGAGAAGCCATCTTCGGCTTGGTCGACGAAGAGCGCAAGCTGAATCTGAATACGGCTCCGGAAGCCGTGTTTCAGCGGTTGCTGGAGCAGGTGGCCCTCATGAAAGAGCACGACGCGCATGTCGTGGCCGAGGCGTTGGTGGATTGGCGGGATACGGATAAGAATGCCCAGCCCGAAGGGGCGGAGGATTTTTATTATGCCGGATTGCCCGAGGCGTATGAGTCCAAGGATGGGCCTTTTGAGAATGTGGAAGAATTGCTCTTGCTGAAGGGGATGACGCCCGACGTGTATTTGGCGATCGCACCGTATGTCACCACCTACGGGTCCGGGAAAGTGAATCTCAACACGGCCCCTAAGGTGGTGTTGCGAGTCTTAGGATTAAGCGAGGAAGGCGTGCAGGGATTGCTGACGTACCGGGTCGGTGAGGATGGCGCCGCGAATACGGGCGATGACCGGATGCTGCCCAGCTTGTCTTCCGTCACGACGGAGCTGGCTAACTTGGTGCCGCAGGAAGATCTGAATCGCATCCTGGCGGCTTCAGAGTTGTTCTCGGTGAGCTCGCAGGCGTTTCAGTTTTTGTTGAGCGCGCGCCTCCAAGGCGCGTCGTATTCGCTGCAGGTCAACGGGGTCATCTCGCGAACCGGCCAGCTGCTGGCCTGGAGGGAACGATAGCGCGCATGGCCACATTCCTCCAACGACTGCGAACCTTTGATCCGTTGCGGGGGCTCAATCGGATCGTGGCCGATTTTGTGCCGCGCGGCCCCCAAGGCCTGACCGTGCTCTCGGTGGACGGCCAGTGGCTGAAGCTGGTCCATGCCTCCGGCCGGTTGCATGCCCGGACGATCACCGCGCTCATGGCCAAACCCGTCCAGGGTATGAGCGACGACGATCTCATCGCCTGGCTCCAGCACGCGTGTGCCGGCAAAGGATTTGAGACCGGGTCGCTGCTCATCGCCAATCCCTCCCCGCTCACGACGGCACGGTTGTTCACGCTGCCCTCCACGGATTCGGCGGAAATCCGGGATATCGTCGAACTCCAAGCCGAAAAACATACACCCTACTCCAAGGAAGAAATTTTGACGGACTTCCGCGTCCTGGAAACGGATCGCGCCGGCTATTCGCGGGTGCTGCTGGTGATTTCGCATCAGGATGTGGTGTATCGCGGGTTGAAATTCGTGGAAGGGCTGCACTGGCCGCTGGAGCGCGTGGGGCTGGAAGTCGAAGGGCTCGTGAATTGGATGCGCGTCGCGCACGGGGCAAGCCAGGAGGGAGTCCTGCTGGTGGCGGAGATCGATCGCGCCTCCACCTCCGTCGTCATCGCGCATCACGGCAAGCCTTATTTCCACCGTAGTCTCGCGTGTGGCGTCGAGCAGATGCTCGCGGATCCGGCCGAAGGCTCCGCGAAACTGGTGGCGGAATTTCAGCGGACGCTGGAGGCGTTTGAGTCGGAGGGGCTTGGCATCGCCGTCTCCGGCGTGCTGCTGACCGGGCTCGTGGGTGAGATCGCCGATCTGCACGACCGCGTGCAAAAAACTCTGGAGCTGCCGACGACCGTTGTGCCGCCGTTTGAACGGGTTCCGTTGGCCGATCCTGCGTTGAGCCAGGACGAACACGTCAAACGCGTGTCGTTTGCGAGTTTAGTCGGGTTGGTTTTGGGCCCGAGTGAGATTGATCTCACGCCCAAGGCGCTCAAATTGCACCGCGCGTTTGAAATCCGGTCCAAGGCCTTAGTGGCCATCGGCATGCAACTCATGGCGGGGCTGATTCTCGTGTGTTGTTTGGTGATGGCCAAGGCCTATAAAAGCGAGCGCTATCAGACGCAATTGGAGCGCAACTACGCGGCCATAAGCCCGCAAGCCCAGCTCATTCGCGATGAACTGGAGCATTTGGGATTGGTCAAAGAGTGGTATGCCACGCGCAGCCAACTCCTCGATGCCATGATCGAGATGAACCGTCTCACGCCCTTGACCATCCAATGGGATACCGTGACGTACACCAGTGGAGAAGAGGTGGTGGTCAAGGGCGTGTCGGAAGAATTGCCCCGCGTGTTTGATTTTGTGGCAGCGCTCCGCCGCTCGCCGGTGTGCGCCCAAGTGGAGTCACGGCGGGTGACGAAACGGCGGGTGAACGATCGCGACATTGCGGAGTTTGAGATCATCTGTTCGTTCAAGCCTGCGGAAACCGCCGCACCCGGATCGAAAGTCGGAGGCTAAGGGCCGTCGCCATGGCATTCCAACTCAAGATTCCAAAAATGGCCGAGTGGTCGCGCCAGCAACGCCTGCTGGCATTCGGGGGTCTCTTATTGTGGGCGGTCGTGTTGTTGGATCGCCTGGTCTTAAAGCCGTGGGGCGAGCACGCCCTGCTGGTCCGCAAGGAGATTGCGCGGCTGGAAGAAACGATGCGCCGCGATCAGCGTCTGGTGAATCGCAAGGCGCAAATCTTCGGCGACATGGAAGCGTATCGGGGCGAGCTGTCCGGGGAAGGGGCCGAGGCGAAGGACATGGCCTCGCTCATTCGGGAAATTGAGGGATTAGGACGGGAGAGCGGGATCTCGTTGGGGGCGGTGAAACCCTTAGAAAGCACGGCGGCATCCGCGCCCACGGTGGATGTAGCTTATCAAGGCAGTCTTCAGCAATGGATCCACTTCCTGTATTTATTGGAACAATCCAAGTCGTTGCTGCACGTCGAGCGGGCCACCATCGGGCGGCAAGCCGAGGGGTCTGGAATGCTGCAGGGATCGCTGCGGGTGACGAGCCGGGTCGTGCGAGGATAAGCCATGCGACGCTGGTGGCGTGTCTGGCTGCGAGGCGCGTGCGCGTTGCTTCTCCTGGGGGCGGGGATGGGGCCGGCGCGTGCGGCGCAAGATCAACCCACGGCGACCAAGACCAAAGATGGTCTCCACTTCAATCTGCCGTCGGACTGGCCGGTCGAGAAACGGGACGGCGTGGTGGGTCCGGTTCCCGTTGAAGAATATCTCACGAGAAGATTCAACGTGCTTGACAGCCGGCTGCGGGTCGTGGAAGATCAGATGAATTCCTTCGACGTGCGGTTGCGCGTCTTGGAAGAACAGCTCAAGAAACAGCGACGGTTGCAATCGAGTGAGCCGAACGAAGGAGCCGCACCGACGCCATGAAGCGGGTGATCTGGGGAGTGATCTTGGCTGTGGGATTGATTGTGCCGATCTGGATGGTGGCGACGTCCTCTTCTCCCAAAGAGGCGCCGACTCAGCTGCCAACGGCCCCGGCCGCCCCGCCGCCAACCACTGCCGCCGCTCCGTCACCAGTGGCGGCGCTGCCGCCGGAAGAACAGCCAGTCGGCGAGATTTTTGGCATGCCGGTTCGCCGCGCGAATTACGAATTTGCCAAGCGGGTCGCCTTCATGTTTCCGCAGCCCTGGGGTGCTGCCGATTTGCCGGCGGACAAGCGGGAGGCCTTCATTTGGCAACAGCTCATCTTGCATTATGAGTCGTTTCACCGCAACATCCAGCCGACCGACGATGAGATGGACGCGCTCATCAATGAGCTCTTGAAAAATTCCAAGCTTCCGTTCACGCGCAAGAGTGATCCGGATGCCTATCGGCGGTGGCTGGGGGAAACGCTCTACGAAGACATCCCGTATTTTGAAAACCAAGTCCGCTATCTCCTGCAAATCCGCAAGCTGCAGGACCAAGTCTACGCGGGGCTGCAGCCGGCCGTGACCGAGGAGGAACTGCAGGAGGCCTTTTTGAACGAATCACACCATGTGGGCGGAGAAATGGTCGTGTTCGACACGAAAGCCGACGCCGAGGCCTTGTACCAGCAGACGCGCTCGCCACAGGCGTGGGAGAAGATGAAGCGGAAAGGCAAGTCTCAGGTCCGGCCGGTGAGTCTGATGACGCTCGAGGCGTATATCGACTTGTGGCAAATTCCGAAGGAGCAAATTAAGGCGTTTCACGCGATGGAGATCGGGCAGGTGGGTCCGCCGATGCCCTTTGGAAATCAGTGGTGCGTGTACCGGCTGCTGGAGAAGCGCACCGGCGATCTCAAGGATTTCCCGTCGAAGCGGGACTCCTACTCGCAGAAGCTGCTCGCGCGCAAACAATACCAGGGCTTGCACCAATGGATCGATGACCTGGTCAAACGCGCCAATCGCACATCGCTTACCGAGACTGCGGCAGGCGGATCGTGACCCGCGTGCCCTGACCGACCTGGCTCTCCAGCTGAATCGTGCCGCGGTGCCCCTCGATGATGGTTTTGGCAAGGAACAGGCCTAACCCCAGTCCCCCCGTTTTGCGATCGTCGATTCCGCCCACCTGACGAAATTGCTCAAACACGCGCGCAAGTTCTTCCGCCGGGATGCCGGGCCCAGTGTCCTGGATGGCTAATGCGATCCCATCGGGATGCTGCTGGACCTGGATCGTGACGCGGCCGTCTTTGGGCGTGACCTGGACGGCATTCTCGATGATGTTCGTCACGGCTTTGCGCAAATACTCCGCGTCGGCCAGGCAGGGCAAGTGTTCCGGCATCTGTTCCAGGACACACGTCGCGCCTTTGGCCTGTGCCTGAGCCCCAAACATCGTCTGCAGGTCCTGGAGCATCGGTCGCAGGTCCAGTGGTTTGAGCTCAAATTTCAGTTGTCCCGTGACGACGCGCGTGGCCAAGACCACTTTTTCCACCAGCGCGTCCAGCCGCGCGGCGTTCTCGTTGACCGTCTTCAAAAAATCCTGCTGATCGCTGGTGACCGCCCCTAAGGATCCTTCCAGCACCAAGTTGACGCCTTCCTTAATCGAGGTCAGGGGAATGCGCAGTTCATGGGAAATCACCATTAACAGATCGGTCTTGAGTTCGTTGGCCCGCCGCAGCTCATCTAGGAGGAACGCGTTGCGCAGGGCCGCCTGCAATTGATCCGCGACGATGTCGATCACATGGCGGTCCTCTTTGGTTAGGGCCTCGGCTTTGCCGCTGAAGACGCTCAGCAATCCCACTACCTGGCCGCTGCTCTTCATGGGGCTGGTGTAGTGGGAACGCAGATAGCCCAGCGGTCCTTGCTGACCGGTGGAGCCGCTTTGGCCCTCAAGTGAGTGCGTGATCGGTTCGTTGCGGGAGGCAGTCGGCAGCAGCTCGGCGGCTTTGGCGTCGATCTCGCGCAGGGCCGAGGTCAGATCCAGCTGAGAAATATTGGCGAATTGGATCACGACCGCGCGGCGCTGCTCCGCGGCGAACACGCCGCAGAGGGCAATGGGAAACGTGTGCTTGAGATACGAGGCGACGAGCCGAATGATTTCCGCCGGATCGGTGGTGGAGCTGAGCAGCCGTCCGACTTCATTGACGGTTTTGAGTTCTTCCCGTTGGCGTTCAACGAGATACTTCAGTTCTGCGCGAGAGGGTTCCAGCATGGGTGGATTATAACAAAAACTCCCCCTTTGTGGCATCGTTGGTTTGCGCTCTTCGACTACGACTGCGGAGCTACTCTCGCCGCACCGCTCCGGATTCCCCAGCGAGGAATCCGTCGCTCGGCGCCGGTGTTCGCCACACTTAAAGAGCCACATGGA
>OBEQ010653314.1_pt1 | contig 13823 bp, 21 predicted proteins | sample 1670901 | NCBI WGS metagenome assembly OBEQ01 (sample SAMEA104232315, study PRJEB22302) | groundwater metagenome | biome: forest; feature: aquifer; material: groundwater | place: USA | collected 2011-08-07 | depth 5.4 m
CGCCGTACCACCATCACCCCTGGGAGCACGAAGTCTTCATCGTCAACGGCAACGGCGTGGTGAAGGGCGAGCAGGGTGAACGTTCGTTCGCGGCGGGCGACACGGTCTTCATTCCGGAAAACGAGCCACACTGCTTCGTCGCGTCGACCGCGGTGCAGTTCGTCTGCGTGATCCCGTCGCCGAACGTCTGCGAGATAGGCTGAGCAAGAACTGCCGATTCTGCCGCGTGTCCCGTCGCAGTTCTTGCGTCGCGATCACGCCACACTCGCCGCGCCGCCGCGATTTCCGAACAATTTCCGTCGGCCGGTCGCGGGCATCGTCTTCGCATTTCGACGATGCTATGATCCGCAATCCCAGAAGACGTATGATCGTCGCCCACCTTCAAGAACGGATGGACCAGCGCTTCAAGATGGTCGACAAGCGATTCAAAGCTGTCGACAAACGCTTCGACGAAGTCGACAAGCGCTTTGCGCAAGTCGACGCGCGCTTCGATCGGCTGAGCATCAAGATGGACGCCGGCTTCAGGTCGATGCACGACAAGCTCGACAAGCTGACCGCGGTCCTGCAGAACCTCGATAACAAGAGCGACCATCATTTCAAGATTCTGAACGAACATGACGAACGCCTCAGCGATCTCGAAACCTGGCGTCGAACCACCCGAAACATCGCCGGCTGACAGGCGACGCGCGGTTGCCCAGCGCCGTCGGGAACGGCGAGAGTTTTACCGGCTCCTCGCTCCGCTCGACGTTCGGCACCGCAGGCGAGAGGCGCGGCGGTGGCTCGACGAGGAGACGGTTCGCATCACCAACCCGCGCTTCTGCGAGCGCCGGCCGGGCGAGCGGCTGTTCGCGAGCGTGGAGGAACGACTGGCTGTTGCGGACGCGTTGTACGACGTCTTGCGGAAAGAAGATCCCGAGTTGCTCCGCGCCGTCGAGCGCCTGCGGTTCGAGGACAGCACCCGCGACTATGACATCACGCTCGAAGAGTGGAAGACGCGGTCGGCGTGCCGGTCGGCGCGCGTCTCGAAAGTCCGAGCGGAGATGCGAGCGGCGGGGCGGATCTGAGCGAACCAGGCCATTTCAGTTATACTCAGGGTTCGGCCTGCGAGGATTTTCTCACCACTTGCGGAAGTGGCGGAACGGCAGACGCGCTAGCCTCAGGAGCTAGTTGGAGCAATCCAGTGGAGGTTCGAATCCTCTCTTCCGCACCAACCCCTAAGTCGTTACTGAACAGTCGTCTTCGGAGAATGAGCGGCGGGAGTTGACTGCACAACGGCTAGTGCGTGTGCTTCAGCCGTGTGCAACGTTTGTGCAACGGACGTTGCGTTGGTGTGGGCGGCCTGCTGTTGTTCGGGCGTCAACTTCGGTGCACGATTTTCCTCCAGCTTCTGCATCGCCAGGTGCAGGCCACGTCGATTGATGTTGAGGTAGCGACTGGTCGTGCTCAGGTTCGAGTGCCCCAGGAATGAGCTGACGTAGACGATGGCCACTCCTGCCTCGTCAAATCGTGATGCCGCCTCATGTCGAAGATCACGAAGCTGAAAGTCGCCGAGACTAGCGGCATTCCGAGCGTTGGTCCACGCCCCCTGTACCGACTTCACACGCCGACCGAGGGCATCACCAAACACGTACGAGTCGGGCGGAAATTCCTGCCCCGCAGCGTCCAGGCACCGCATCTCCAAGAGTGCCAGCAGTCGGGTCGAGGTCGGGATGATGCGTTCCCTCCGTGTCTTTTCCTTCTCGGCGCGAATGGTTATTTCTCGACGACCGAGGCTGACATCCCGCCACTGGAGCGACAGGATTTCTCCCGGCCGACACGCGGTATCAAGCATCGCGGTAATGACGCCACGCAGATGCGGGTTGGCGGCGCCGAGGAGTCGCTGTTCAGCGTCGGCATCTTCAAGTCGCCGATGGCGTGGTATTTCCCGCTCAAGGCCGATCGCGGCCTCGCTGCCGACCTTGAACGGCGTCCTCGACACGTAGCCCTTGCGGATTCCCCAGTTGAACATTTTCCGCAGGAGCCGCAGATCGTGGTTGATGGCACTCGCCGATAGACCCTTGGCCTTTCGGGCATCCCTGAAGGCTTCGATGTCGTCCGTGGTGATCGCGTCGAGCGGCTGATCACCGAGCGTTGCCGGTGGCGTACGTCCTGGCAACACGAATGCGCAGATCGTCGCCAGTCTGTACACGTCATCCTTGCCGCTCGCGAGCTGAGACCCACGACGCACCTTCCACACCTCCGCGAAGGCACGAAAGGTGAGAGTCAGTACGGGCGCCGTTGCGGGGGCTGGCGTTGGCCGGAACGTCCCTTTCCTGATCGCGGTCCGAATCCGCTCCGCTTCGGCAATCGCGTCGGTCTTGTTCCCGATCTGTTTGCCCGCCTCCCGCTCCAGCGACAGCCGATAGTGCGGCCCGCCTTTCGGTTTGTAGTTCAGGTGCCAGCCGTGCGGACACTTCGGCCAGACCTTGCGCGGGCAGCCGCAGCGTTTGCGGAGCCCGCCGTTTCGACTTCTGGGCATTCGGATTCTCCTCCTCCCTGCGCCCACCATGAGCGCAGGCCGTCATCGTAGCCGGGCTGTCAAGCCGGCTGCGGCGTGGTCGCTTGCAGGAGCCATTCGTCCACCCAAACCTGCAACAGGCGCAATTCTCGACGACCGCCGATCCGAGCGGCCCGCAGTCGGCCGGCCCGCACTTCGCGGTATATCGTCTTCACGCCGCACCGGGCGCGACGTGCGGCCTCGGTGACCGTCAGCCACGGACTGGCCTCGGCTGCTCCGACCGGTGCAGTGACGTGGCCGGCTACATTCGGCCTGTGATCATCATTCATGGTCCTATCCCAACTGCTTGTTTGGCGTGTCACTGGATCCGCCAAGATGAGCGTTGCGCCCTCTAGAGACCGGCGGCGTTGTACCGCTCGCTTCGCTCGCGTACGTACAGGGGTCGCGTGTACCGATCGAGGGTGTGACCTTCATTTGCAAGCCAGCTCGCGCCGTAGTTGGTGCAGAGCACCCTCCACCGTCGTCAGTAGTTCCCGGCTGCGCTCGGCGCTCTCGATTCGGCGACGTCGCATCCGACACCGGTCGCTGCAGTAGCCGTTTCGCCGACGACCTGTCACCGCTCGTCCACACTGCCGACAGAAAGCCGTCGTTCGGCTTTCTCCATCGAGTTGGCGACTCGGCGGCATGGTCGCCACGTCTTCGATCATCGCGGGGCCACCGACCCCTTGTTGCCCCGCCGCGGTTCCCCGAGAGCCTTCAGCTGCTCCTCGATGCGCTGCACTGCCGCCCACCTGACTCGATCCTGCGGCGTGCCGACGATGGATAGCAGTTGAGCGCCCCACCGATTCATCTTCCGAGAGAGGCGGTCTGCGCGTCGGTGGACGTGGCGACCGCGCCGCACACCGCGGCGACGTCGCGCCGACAGCGTGGCGAGGCGCTGTTGGTCGTCTCCGATGCCAGACCCGAGAAGCAGCCACGCCAAGGAGCGGCACCGGTTCCGTCTGCGATAATCAGACCGATACACGGCGCCCCAACACAGTCGACACCAGAACGGGCGATCCAGATTCGGTGTGAGCAGCACGCCGCACCGCCGGCCGCACGCGGGACAGCGCCACCACCATCGACGACCGCCCAATCGCTGTGCGGTCGAAACGACGTCCAAGGTTTCGGCTCGGCGACCGGCGGAGAAATCCAATCCCGTCACGATCAGCGAGAGCTGCGGTGGCAGCCCGAGAATCCGGTTCGACACCGAGAGGGTGGCCGACCGTGTCCAGCGCGGCTCCGCTCGGATGAGCAAGCAGTCCTCGACGAAGACGCGACCGGGTGGACGGGGGCCGAGGGGGTGTGGGTGGCTGGAGATCCGAATCATGTGCGCTTTACCTCCATCGGTCGCATTTGTCGCTTATGTCGCAGGTGCCGCGTAGTCCGCACGGACACCCGTGCGCATGATCAAGCGAGGGCGACGAAAGCGACCAAAGCGACCAAACCGCCAGTTCATGGATCCGATTTCGTCGGGGTGAGGATCGCCCGCCAAGTTTCAACAGGTCGGCCGCCGGTTGCCATCGCCTCACCGCTGGCGAGGCCCTGCGACTCAAGCAGCACTAACGCTTCCGTGATTTGGTGTTCCTTGGCGTGACGTTTGAACAGGTTTCGGATATCAGTGCGCGTTAGACCGTCGGGACTTGCGCGCAACGCATCCAAGAGACGGTCGGCGATCGGATTCCCGAGCGCGCTCCCGAAGATGAATCGTGCCGAGTCCTCGACGTACCGCCAAACAGCCATTGCGGCGCGGAGATGTTCAACGCTGATCGTGGAAGAACCATCCATGAGAGCGTAGATGCACTGGAGCCGGGTAACCTGCGCCGCCGCCCTGGCGGTTACACTGCCGAAGAGTCCAGGCCGGCCTTCCGACAGGGCCGGGTAGATCTGGTGCCAGAGCGCATGAGCGCCCTGGTCCCGCCGCAGCTCGTTAGCGGTTCGGGCGAACTCGACGGCCTCTCGGAGCCGTTCAACGAAGGGCTCCAACGAGTTGCCGAGGCATCCGCCGTCAGGCAACGCCTGACGCCTCTTCACGCAGAACCAGAGGAATCGGTTGGCAAACCCGTTCGACATCTCGGTTCGCGTCAACCGGTGGCGCAGTTCATCGACCGAGATGTGCCCGATGATCGAGATGTGTGCGCCAGTGGCGACTGCGGGTGAGTTCTTGGTCATGATTCGAAGGGTGCCCGAGTCCCACGCTTGGCGCACGGTCCCACTCAACGTGTTCCCGTCGCGCTCCATGATCGTGAGGGGGGATCCGAACTCGGTCTCTACGACAAGCAGCCGCTTGTCAGGAACACCAGAATCGTCGCCGAGCGGATCTCGCACGTGGAAGACGAGGCCCTCCCCGCTGTTGAGCCCAGATTTGATCTGATCCTGTTCCCACCCCTGATCGATATCTCGAAACAGTCGTCGCGCGTGTCCCAGGGCAGTGCCCTTTCGTCCGGTGCCGGTTGGCCCCACGAAGTTTGCGAAGAGATTCATCGGGTGGCGATCCGCTTCGACGGCGAAATGGGGATTGGATCCAATCACGTTTCCAAAACCCACCAGCAAGTGGCCCAAGATCGCGACGGGATCGGCTTCCGTCTCTGGCTCGATCACCCGCACAATCTCGCCGGCCAATCCGAAATACGCGTCGTCCGCAGGAGGTTGGGGCCACGGGCGCGCATCAGCGCGCGGATCACGGTCAGCGAACGCCGAGAACGTCATCCTCGGTGCCGCTGGTTGCCTTCGTCTGTCGAATCTAGCGGCGTGACCGCGCTCGCCGCGATGAATCGTTCGACGTCGGCTTCCAGGTATCGAACGCTGCGACCAAAGCGACAAAACCGAGGTCCGACGCCCTTCAGGCGCCACGCCCGAAGAACTGCTGATGACACGCCCAGCCTGAGGGCCACTTCGGCTTCAGTTAGCGCGGGTAGCGAGGCGTGTTCGCTCATGTGCTCTCCTGGTTTACCGTAGGCCAGAGAGCACTATGCACCGACGAGGAGCGAGATTGATCTAACTTGAACGAACCGAATGCTGGCCGTTCATGTCAGTTGCGAGCGCTTGCGGTGCGAGCGGGAGGAGGGAGGCGCGACAGCCAGCAGCTTTCTTGACTCGCGAATCATTGACGCGTGTCTCCGGCGAAACTGAGTCACGGCGTCCGACGATACCGGTAGCCCGAATTCACTCAGCAGAGCGGCAACTTCACGATCATGTGGGGCTCCAGTTGCCCAATCGACATAGGCGATTAAGCACGCACGCGGTGCATCAGCGGATAGTCTTCGTCGTTTTAGGACCTCGTGCAGGTCTGCGAGACCAGTCGCGAAACTTTCCAGGAGGTCGGGGATATCAACGAAGCGTCGCCGCGCTGAGTCGGCCACCGCCAACCAAGAAACAGCCTCGAAGCTTGCCAAGAATCTCCTCGTTGTCGCTGCCAGGGCCAGGGCGTCTCGTTGTACGTTCCGTAGTCTTCGGCGCGGGAAGTATTTCGGCGGCTGTTTGCAGCTGTGTAGTGCCACGCGCGTTTGCATTTCATCACAACCGTCCGCGACGAGGGTTCGCAGGGCAACCTCGCCCTCCCCGCTCATGCTGTCGAGACCTCTGGCAGCCCTCGGCGGCTTCGCCTTCAATGAAGTCATCTTCGCAATCGCGCTCGGATTGGATCTGACACTGAACGCTGCGACGGTGTTCCAGGAACAATCGTGACGTCGGCCCTACGGACGACGATCCAAAGGTCTTTGCTGGAATCGGCCGCGCCGGGCGTCAACCTGCCAGACACGTTTGCCTGCAAAGACCCGGCGGCAGTGGTGCTAGAGGACGGGGACGGCGTCAAACGGTGTACCAGCGTGGGCGGCGGCGCTGTCGGCACGGAAGCGGACTCAGATCGCGAACCAAGGCATGGCGGCCCGACGGAAGCTGAAGGAACCGCTACGGCACCGACAGATCGCGTAATATGGCCTCAGTAGCGGCTTCCCCGAACTCCTCCGTCAGTACGCCCCGTATGACCTGCTCACCTGAGGACGCCTTCAGCCAATTCCGCAAATGGAAGGATGAAGGCTTGACCGTCTTCGTTGTGCTCACGATTCCCCACACTGTTTCGATCCCACTTGTAGGGGTGCGCGTGGACGGGCGGGTTGGGGATTTGGAAGGCACCGAGGCCGTCGAAGTAGAGTGGGTCGGCGGCCGGTTGTCGCTCAACTTGCGCGGCGTAGCGTTTCGGTACGCAGAACCGCGCGAAGCCATCGATTCCGCGGTACAGGCGCGCGCGGTTGACCGGCTCGAAGCATGTGTACAGGCTGATTGGCCTGCGGGGTCCGGACGCTGTATGTTTTTCGCGCGCCGCAACGACATTGCGCCAGTCTAACACACCGTTCAAGCGACTTCTGCCAGCTTTGTCTCCGACACGGAGCTGGCCCTCGGGTCAAGACTCGCTTTGCTCGCCAGTACGTACCCTCGCGGCGCGCGCGTGTGAAGAACCGGCCATCACTGCTTGGAGTACTGTTCGGCGATCTCGAATTCATGCAGACCGCGAAGGTCTTTGACATGAAGGGACCAAGACAATCCAGTGGCATCGTCCCTATGGCGATAATTCGCCTCGTGCTGATTCTCTGGTTCATCGGAATCATCTGACAAGAACTGCTGCAACTCTTTATGACCACTGAGGGGCAAGCTAATAAAAGTGCCCGCGGCGCTCGGTCCGACCAATGGAGTGTCACCACCGTGACGGATCCCGTGGCCGAATGGGCCGCCTACGGCCCCAAACACCAGCGCGTCGCCCTCCAGGTACAGCTCAACCCTCCTAAAATCGATGGAAGGCCCGAACTCCATTTGCCAGAGCACAACGGTACCGAAGCCCCCAAAGGCCTCTTTCAGCAACAGCACTCGTGTCGGACAAGAGCTATTCTTGTCGCCGTAGAGAAGGATGTGTCGGTGACTGCGCCACCGTTCGATGACGACGTGGACGGGAAGAGGGCCACCGTGTTGCCTCGAAGTCGCGATTTCGTCGGTAGTCAGCTTCAACGTACCTTCCCAAAAGTGCGGCTGCAGGTTTAGGGCAAACGAATACACCGCCTCCAGAGGCCACGGCGCCACGTCATGCAGGCACCGCCGAAATTCCGAATCCGTCCAGGTCAGGACCCGCTCAATTTGATGCTCCAGCGCGTCCAATCGGCTGACAAGTGGATGCACAGCGATACCCAACGCGTCGGCGAACTGCGGCGGATCCAGTGCATCGACTTGCTCTTTTAGCGCGTCGAAGCGTTCAGCAATCTCCTCTGACTCGGCGAACGCTCGCGCGGAGTCACGCTCGATGTCCTCTTCCAACGCGCCGACCTTTCTTCTTAACGCGTCAATACGTTCAGCAGACGCATCCGTCGCTTCTTCTGACGATTGCGGTTCTTGAGGTCCACTGCGATCTCCGGCCGCGTGTCCTGCTGCCGCCTGCTGCTCGATTCTCCCTACCCGATTGGAGAGGTCGTTCAGCGCCGCCCGATTCGACGACAGCCAGTTCGTAACAGAGATCACGACAAGAGCGAAAACGCCCCACAAGAGCAGCGTCCACATTTGCGTGGCCCTCAAAGCCGGGAATCGAGAGCGATGTCTGGAGAAATGGGAAGCAGTAGGACCATAACCAACATCGTCATTGCTGAGAGTCTAGCCTAGCGGACGCGTTAAGCAGGTTGAGGATGCGACGACCTACGTACGACCAGAGTCCCGAAAGTCGTCCCACTCGGCGCTCGGCCGGAGTTCAACGCTGAGTCCTTCGGAGTGGGTGCTATCCTCATCCTCGGAAGGCCGACGGCTTCGAGAGGTCGGCGGTTCTTTGGGTGAGCGGTACGATGCGCAGACCAGGTATGTGAGCCCGAGCATGATCGCGAATCCCCAGACTGGGAGGTCCAAGATCCACTGAAGGGCGGCGCTGAGTACCACGCTGTAGATCACGGCCGTGAGCTCGCGAGCGAGTTCCTTGCCGAGCATGACTCCCCCAGTCCTAGTCGAGTTTGAGCCTCAACGCATCTTAGCTACTTAGCTATGGTCGAGGCAACGCCCTGCTCGTCACGATGCCGCGGTGAACGATTTGCGGCCGGCGCTCGGGGCGCGGATCAAGGAACTGCGAACACGCCTCGCGATCTCGCAGGAAGAGCTGGCCAGCCGCTGCGCGATGCACTGGACCTACCGAGCGACCTGGAGCGCGGTCGCCAGACACCGACCCTGGATCTGCTGAATCGTGTCGCGCGTGGGCTCGCTGTGACCCTGGCCGATTTCTTCGCACCGCTCGACGAGCCGTATCGCGCTCGCTTCCGCAAACCACGCCGCGATGTGCCTCGCCGCCCGACCCACCGCTGACGGCGGCAGCGTCATCCCCCTCGGACGTGCGAGGTTGAACAACTCACCGCGTCGCGCCGATGATTAGTGTTAGACGTGCCTGAACGTCCCTGGAATCGCCGCGAAGGATCTCCTCGGCGCGAGCCGTGAAATCGGTTTCCCAAAAATTTGTCGGTTCGGCACCGGTACCGACAAGCACCCTATGACCCTTTCGGACAATGCCCGCTCGCGCGACCGAATCACCCTACCGTAATGAAACATTCGCTTGACATCGACGTATAGACGTCTATAGTCACGTCATGCAAGCGCCGAACAAGGTCATGTACTCGCTGAGGCTCGAACCCGAACAGGCGCGATTGCTCAAAGCGATCAAGGCGCGCGACGGCATACCGGAATCCGAGCAGATCCGCCGGGCGTTGATGATCTGGTTCGGGCAGAAAGGAGTGCTGAAGCCGACGAAGAAACGCTAGTCCGTCAAAGCGGAGCGCCCGCGTGCTGATACACGCGAACGCCCCTAACCCGTCAACCGTCGTTAGGCCGGTCAAGCGGGCTGCCCACATTCTAAAGCGGGAGCCTCGCCACCTGGCACGCGCAACCAAAGCGCGAGAAGGCTTCCAATGTTCACGCTCAAGTTCATTCCCAACGACAAGGGCAATCCTCCCGGCAAGCTGGCCGACGTCGAGCTTCATTTCACCGATCCGACCTGCCCGGAGTGTCTGGGCGATCGGGAACTGACAATCGCGGAGGCTGGCCCGCTCGCCGGCGCGGTCGGCACGTGCGCGGCGTGCGACGGACACGGTGTGCTGGTCGGCCTGAATCCCCTGGCCGGGCTGAAGCTGATCGGGTTCTCCATCTGGGAGCGCCGGGGCGGATCCGGCCGGAACGTGACGTTCCCGGCGCGCAGCTACGCCATCAACGGCGAGCGCCGGAGCTTTGCGTTGCTCCGGCCGATCGTCGATACGGCCGCACACGATCGCATCCGTGAGCGTATCCTCGACGCGTTCGCGGCGTACGAAGAGGAAATGGCGGGTGTCCGATGCCCCCCGCGACCGCGCCGCAATTCGCCGAACTCCTCCGCCGGGCGCTGACCGAGCCCGGCGTCGTCTCCCGCGCGTACTCCGCGTTTCACGGGTACAGCATCGGGAACCAGATCCTCGCGTTCGTGCAATGTGCCGAACGCGGAATTCTGCCCGGCCCGATCGCGACGTTCCCCGGCTGGAAGGCCAAGGGGCGGTACGTCCGCAAGGGTGAGAAGGCGATCGTCTTGTGTATGCCGGTCACGTGCAAGCGGAAACCGGCAGAACAGGCACAGGCCGACACGTCGGGGGATCCTGAACCCGGCGCCGATGCGGGCGGGACGTTTACTCGGTTCATCTACCGGCCGAACTGGTTTGTACTCGCGCAGACCGAAGGCCAGGACCTTGAACCCTCGACGATTCCGGCATGGGATCATTCCCACGCGCTCGACGCGCTGGGCATTGTCGAGGAACCGTTCAGCCACACGAACGGCAACTGCCAGGGGTACGCCCGGCAGCGGACGATCGCCGTGTCACCCGTCGCCGGGTTGCCGCACAAGACGCGGTTTCATGAACTCGCCCATGTCGTGCTCGGCCACACGGCCGAAGGCGACGCCGGCCTGAGCGACTCGGAGCTAACCCCGCGGAGCTTGCGGGAAGTCGAAGCCGAAGCCGTCGCGCTTGTCTGTTTGGAAGCGCTCGGCCTACCCGGCGCCGAGCACTGCCGCGGGTACATTCAGGTCTGGAACGAACGCCGCGGGGCAGAACCGATTCCCGAGCGAAGCGCGCAACGGATTTTCAAGGCGGCCGATCAGATCCTCAAGGCCGGGACCACCGAGACGATCGACACGGGGGCGCCCGCCTGACCCCCCGCCATCGGATCGTGGTCTGCGGCGTGATCGACGACCTGGCGGGCGCGCGGCGACTGGCGATCCGCCTCGCCACTCGGTTGCGGCGTAACACCCAGGACACCGCTGACGACGCGGTGGCGCTCGAAGCGGCGATAGGCCGGGCGGTCGCCGCACTGAAGCGTCAACGACCGACGACGCGCGGGGGGCACCGTTGAAGGCGGCCATCTACGCGCGGGTGAGCACGATCGATCAGGAACCGGAGAACCAGCTGCAGGAACTCCGGCGGTACGTCGGGGCGCGGGGCTGGACATCAGTCGAGTACGTGGATCGCGGCGTGAGCGGGGCGAAGGATCGGCGCCCCGCACTCGATCAACTGCTGGCGGACGCACGGCGGCGCCGTTTCGACGTGCTGATCTGCTGGCGGCTCGATCGGCTCGGCCGGAACCTGCGACACCTGATCACGCTGCTCGACGACCTGCAAGCGCTCGGCGTGGCGTTCGTGTCGTTGGCGGAAGGCATCGACGCGACGACGCCCGCGGGGCGACTCCAAATGCATCTGCTCGGGGCGATAGCGGAATTCGAACGGGGGCGCATCGTCGAGCGCGTGCGGGCCGGGCTGGCGCGCGCCAGGGCGCAGGGTACCAAGCTCGGTCGACCGCGGCGCCGGATCGATCCGGAACGGCTCGCCGCGGTCGCTGGCTTGCCCGAGCGCGAGGCGGCGCGGCGTCTCGGGATTCCTCGGTCCACCCTCCAACGGGCGCTGGCCCACAAACCCGCAAAATCGACCTCCTGATTCCTTCGACAATCCGGGCCATTCTGATCGCCGATCAGGGTGGCCCGGAATCAGGTGTTTTCGGGAACGGCGCTTAAGCCCGGTACGCCGGTGACGATCCGGCCCCGGTTTCGCGCCGGGGCGATCTGCCTTCGCCGACAAAACAAGTGGCACGATCCCGGTCTGACGCTCGGTCGGGCTTACACTGGCGATCTTGCTCACCGGACACACAAGAATTAGCGAGGGCCAGGGTAATGAACTTCACACTTCCAAGCGCGCTGATTTTTGACCGTTGTCCGGTCTGCGATGGCAGCCTGCCCAAGTCACCGTCGCCGCCGCTCATGGTCGGCGACATGACCCTTCGTGATGTCTGGATGCTTGCAGAGCGATTCACAAGTTCTGTGCCAGCTCTGATAATCATTTGGGGACTCTTGTTCATACCCGTCTATTTCATCGAGAGGACTGGTGCCACGAGTGGAGCCAGCAACTCCCTCCGCGGTCTGTGGGTCTCGATACCAGCGTGGACGAAGTTCCTGACCTGCGCGATCCTCTTCACTGCGGCAGCGGCGCACGGGATTCTCGGATACGCCATCGCAAGATTCGCCGCTGAATTCACTCGCATTGGATTGTGGCTAGTCCACACCTCAGTCGCTAGGCGTTTCCTGTGGGCCTTCTCTTCGGCCGTGTGGTTTCTAATTGCAAGTTGGAACGCGTGGATGGCGTCTCTGATATTTGTGTGTGGGCTGGGCTTCTGGTTGACGCTCGAAGAGTGGCACAAAGGGCGGCAGAAGTCGCACCGGTAGGCGGGATCGGGTACCGAAACGAATCGCCGGGACAGCACCCTCGGTGGGACACGGACCCCGCACGATCTTTTCGGGACAAGGGCGATTCGATTCGTGTCACGCGTTCTGCACGCAATCGAGGACCTCGCGTGACAGGCGTCGGTCTGCCCATGCGTTGTGAGCGACGACGGACCCGAGCGCACTCCAGGCCCTCTCTTGAAAAGGACAGATCTGATGACTGAGCAAGCGACAGTCTCGCTTCACCGGTACGCTGCCCTTGATGACTACGTGCTGGAAGAAATTCGCGGTCGGTACGTTCACGGAACACGAGACGACCGCATGAGAGTTCTAGTCGAAGTGTACGAGGGCAAAGGCCTCCCGTACGAACTCGCGGCACTCGTCGTCGATGACCCCGATCCGCAGATCCGACGCTGGATGGCTAAGAACGCACGGGATCTCGACTTCCGTCAGCGAATCTTTGAAGCGGTACCAACAACAGCCGAGAACCTGCGCAAGCCGGCTGAGTACAGGTACTCCGACCGCAATTTGTGGGACCGACTTGCTCAAGATGCGGACCTCCTCGTTCGCGCGGCCCTTCACGAGAATCCGCATTATCCGGCATACGACACGACTGGCTTGGTCTTCGCCGAGCGCACCTTCGCGGACCTCCCTCAGAGTCACCGACTGGCGTTGATGCGTAACCCTGGCCTCGCAAGTCTCGGCGTCAAAAAAGTCGTCTTGAAGGTGTTTGACACGTCTGACGAGACGTTCGGCCTAGCGCCGAAGGAACGCGAGGAACTGGCGCTCGCCTATCTCTCGAACAGCGCGGCAATGGAGGCCAGCCGTAAGACGCCCACGGTTCTGGACGTGACGGAGGCGTCTGACCTCCACAGCTACGAAAAGGAACGCAGGCGACTATGGGAACTGCTGGCGGCGTTTCCGAGTCTTGAGGTTCGATGGTACGGATTCTCGTACCTTGGAGGGGAGGACAAGTGGAAGGCGGCCGCCTACCGTGCGACTGATGATCGCGGGCTTAGAAGTCGGATTCTCATCAACGCCGGTGCTCAGGATACGGAGACGTTGAGGCTTGGCACTGAGGACGCGGATGAACAGTGCCGCAATTTGGCGTTCGACAAGGGTGCGGAGCCGGATACACCGAGCGCGCTGTCGCGCTGGGCTCGCATCGCCTGGGGAGTTCTTGTCAATCTCGTCGAATTTGCGGTGATTATCCTTGTACTCAACAAGGGCATCCAGCGCGCCGATCCGGTTGTCGTTCCGGTCCTCGCGATGATCTATCTCACTGCCTCCACCGGAGTCGCAGCTCTCGGCAGAGCCTTGTGGGCATTGTCGGCGAAGTCTGATCGGCAGTTCGTAACTCTGACCAGGCATCTAGGCGACCCTGAACACGCGTCGTACATTGAGACGTTGAACGAGGAACGAGAGCAACTGAAATCGACAGGCACTCGATTCTGGATCGACACGGGTTTTCGATCCGTGGAGTGGATCGCAGCGGCGTGGTATCTCATCACAGCTCTGTGATTCCGAACCGGCGGCGGGCCA
>OBEQ010933467.1_pt1 | contig 13818 bp, 23 predicted proteins | sample 1670901 | NCBI WGS metagenome assembly OBEQ01 (sample SAMEA104232315, study PRJEB22302) | groundwater metagenome | biome: forest; feature: aquifer; material: groundwater | place: USA | collected 2011-08-07 | depth 5.4 m
CGCTCGGTAGTTTTCGCAAGCAAGCTAACGCCGTTTGAATGCAGAATTTTTCACAACGAGAAAACTATTTTTTATCTTTTTGTTGCTTTTGTCTGCCAGCCTTTCAGTCACTTATTTTATTAGACCAACAAATAATTTCAGCATAGGGTATCCGATTTTTATACTCCAAGTATTAGCCATTATTATTTTGGAATGGCAGTTGTACAAGCGAAATTCAAATACCTACAAAATCCGTAACCTGCTGATTGCCTTTACTATTTTGATATTCGCCTTCACCTCATTGATTTTAGACCTTTTGAGAATATGGTGTGATACGAGTACATTTCATTTGATCAATGGTCATGCTTTGTGGCATGGGTTAAGTAGTATTTCTTTTCTGTTTGTTTATTTTTTCTATCGACAATTTGATTAAAAAACCCTCTGCATGAATAAATTATTACGTATTTTCCTAATTGGGTTATTAACATTTTCAGTTTATCATCTCGTTCGGGATGTATTTAAAGATATTTTAGGAATTCATACTATTATTTTCGATTTTGCTGACCGAGATCATTTATGGTGCAAACCGTATTGTGCTTCTATTGCTATATCACATGCCATTTTTTATATTATTGCTATAAGTATTATTTTAAAAAGAAACAAATTCGGCATATTGGGAGTAATAGTATTAATATCTTTACCTTTTTGGTTTAGTTGGCTATTCTTAAGATAAGAATTTGCCTGCCAAAGAAAAACTGGAAATTGTTAACGTTTACGGTTTCGCCGCAATTTTTTGCCCCCCCGTTCGTTACGAGCCGCGCTCCGCGCGGCGGGAAAATTCCGTTCGAGCTATCTTTAAAATACACCGCCGAATATATGACTCATCAGCAGGGCTTTATCTCAATTATTCTTATTATGGTAATCGTGGCCGCTCTGGCGGGTATTTTCGGTTATGTTGCCCTGATGCAAATTCCGCAATACACCGTGGTCACGCCCGCGGAAAAACAACCTTTGCCGGCGCCAATACCTGCTCCGATCCCAACCCCCGTACCAACACCAACCCCTGTTCCGCCACCCGCCACCAAACCTGATGGAAAAGAAATTATATTGCGCGAGGGCCAACGGGAAGGTTCGTTATTGGTGCAAAAAATTTATCCAACTTACATTACCGGCCTTAATTATCGGGAGTATCCCCTTGCTATGGACCAAGGCCAGCCCATTACCTTATATATCGGCGAAACCGCCAGCAATGGTTGTACGATAAGCTTAACACTGATAAAAATTTCAGGAGGCACTGCCACTTTTACTGAAAAAACAGATTACAACAGGCCATGTCCCATTTGCCTTGCCGAAAATACCTTGATTAATACCCCAAATGGCCAAATTACCGTGCAAGATTTGAAAGAGGGCATGGCGGCGTGGACGGTGGATGAGAAGGGCAATAAAGTTTCAGCCACTATTATAAAAACCTCGAAAACTCCTGTGCCGCCAACCCACCAAATGGTGCATATTATTTTAGATGATGGCAGGGAAGTGTTTGCTTCGCCTGGGCATCCGCTAACCGATGGCAGAGTCTTCAATGACTTGGCCGCGGGAGATGCATTAAACGGAAGCACTATCAAAACTGCCGAAAAAACCGCCTATGATAAAGGTTGCACGTATGATATTTTGCCTTCCGGAGGGACCGGTTTTTACTATGCTAATGGAATTTTAATCGGGAGTACACTGAAATAACAATAGGGTTAAAATACATGCCCCATATTCACGAAAAAATAGATTTTTGTGCCGACGCGCTTATTGTTCATGAAAATAAGATACTGTTGATTTTTCATAAAAAGCATAAAATATGGTTGCAAATTGGTGGTCATATTGAATTGGATGAAGATCCGCAAGCAGCTTTGTTGAGGGAAATAAAAGAAGAGTGTGGGCTGGATGTTGAAATTGTTGGCAAGAAAGAACCGGACATTACCGTTGAGGGAACCAAGTTCTTGTATCCGCCTGCGTTCATGAATATTCATAAGATAAACGATACCCACAAGCACATCGGCCTATTTTATATTTGCAAAGCCGAATCTGACGCATTCGTACATAACAAAGAAGAGCATGATGATATTCGGTGGTTTAGCAAAGAAGACTTGGATAATCCTGAATTCAAGTTGAGCGAATCACTCAAATTTTACGCCAAAGAGGCACTAGATAGGGTAAAATAAAAATCCCCGCCACAGTGAGTAGCGGGGCATGGCTTACGCCATTTGTTCTTGTTTGACAGGCGCCTCTTGGGCGGGCAAGGCGGCTCTGATGAACAAAAGATGCAGCATGGAGCTTTGCATGAGCAGGAATGATGCCGGCTGGATGTAATGTGCCATTGTCCACTCTGAAATGGATGCTAGAGCAAAGCAAGAAGCTATCGCGCCAATTACCCAAGATATTTTGTTTTCTCGCCGTGAATCGGTGTAGGCGGAAAAAATGGTGGGGAGCGAGCCGATGCAGTTGGCAACGGCACAAATGACAATGCCCACCACTGGACTGTCAAATAGCTTCCAGAATAAGATGCTGGTCAGGCAGGCGAAAAGACAAAATATGTCCAACCTTGTCCACCCCGGGACCCCATATTTTAGCGAAAGAAAGAAAACAATCCAGACTCCCGCAATCGTGGCAACCATCTGGCCGTTCATGCTGTTTTCAACAATCATGCCCCAGAAAGTGATGGTGTCCAGGCTTGCCCAGATTAACCAGGTTGCCTTTATGGGTTTTGCCTTTCTCCGCACAATTGCGTTAATATAGGGCAAGAAGCAGATTGCTGCGAGCACGCCGGCAATAATCGTAAAGGCTGTTTGCATCGTTTCCACAGGAAACTCCTTTGTAGATTGTCAAAATTAGTCTGGGGTATTTATAGTATAAATTTATAAAATTGTCAAATGAAGTTAATTTCGCTAAATACATGGGTTGGCAGAGCAGGAAAAGATGGATTGCTGAATTTCTTTGAAAAGTACCGGGACACGGATATTTTTTGTTTACAGGAAATATGGCAGGGCGGTGAACATGCCATGGATTACTATGCAAAAATTTGGGGCAAAGGAATTACGAACACACAGATAGCTGACATCAGCAAAATACTTGATGGTCATTGTGCATTTTTCTATCCATCGCACGAAGATTTTTATGGGCTTGCTATCTTTATTAAAAAAAGCATAACAGTTATTGAAGAGGGAGAAATTTTTGTACATAAAACGAAAGAAGATATTTGGGATAAAGAAGATGTTAATCACGCCCGTAATTTACAGTACATTACTTTTGGAACCCCCAAAAACTTGATCACTGTTGCCAATTTCCATGGCCTTTGGAATGGCGCGGGCAAAGAAGATTCTCGTGAAAGATTGCTACAATCAGATAATATTGCAAATTTTATAAAACAAGTTAAGAATTCTCTTGTGCTTTGTGGAGATTTTAATTTGTTACCGGAAACAAAAAGTTTGAAGAAGTTAGAAATATTAGGGCTGAAAAATCTCATTAAGGAATTCGGTATTACTTCTACTAGGTCAAATCATTATAAAAAACCGCAAAAATTTGCTGATTACACCTTTGTTACGCCCGATATCAGAGTGAAAGAATTTAAAATGTTGCCCGATGAAGTTTCAGACCATTTGGCAATGTATCTAGATTTTGAATGTTTGTAAAAAAATTCCGCGTTGCTGGGGCAACGCGGGTTTGGTTTAGGTAACGTCTAAATCCGGAGGAACTTCGAAGGGTTTTTCAGGGCCGACGATTTCGCGCCTGGTTTCACCCTTTTTCTCTTCTTTGGCAAGAAGCTCTTTGACTTGTTTGAGCAGGAAATCGTCACCAACAGGATGAACCAAAAGCCTGTCAGCTTTGTTTTGGCCGGGATTGTTGTCGCCGGCAATGAGGATGACGCGCAGTGCCGGCTTTATTTTTCTCATTTGCGCCGTCAACTCTGTGCCGTTCATGTCGGGCAAGTCAAAGTGGGTGATTACCAGTTGCCAATCCCATTGGCTAAAATCTTTGAGCGCATCCTCGCCATTTTGGGCAAAATAGAGGGCGTACTCGTCGGTGTTCAGGAATTGATAAGACCTTAACACGATTGCCTCATTGCCTGGTTGGACCACCAAAATGCGGGGTTTCATGGAAAGTTCCTTTCGTGGGTCAAGGTGCTGGGCGAATTAATTTTAGATTATCAGAATTTTACGGCAAGTCAATTGTCTGGTTTGCGACATTTGCCTTTTTATATTTTTATGGTAAAAGTATAGTGGCGTTGTAGTCAAATTCAAGGGGAGGTGCAGTATGCTCTTTTCACGAGAATTACGATTTCGGGATCAAGGACCGGACGTAAAGTTTCTCCAACAGTTTTTGTTGGCAATCGGGATGGGCAGCGAAATACCAGACCTGGTAGCAAATGGAAAATTCGACGGACCAACCGAAAATGCCATGGAAAAGGTCCAAGTGAATTTCCGGATTCCTGTGACACGGGTCTTTGATGCGGAAACACGAGCCGCTGTGGCGAACTTCCATGGCTTCTGTTTCGATAACATTCCCGATTAAAGTTATTGCATCAGCGCAAGCCTTTGAGTCCGTGTTACCTTGAGAACACGGACTTTTTTTGTTGGTGTTGCGGACTCTGTGCCTTGATAGTATGTGTAGAAAATGTATAATCGGTTAAACGGGCTAAACATTGGTTCCTAAGAAAAGGAGAAATGTCGTGCGGCTATCAATTCTAGAAGTTGATGAAATCGCTCATCTGGTTTCCGAGTGGAACCATCAACAAAGCACGAGACCGGGAAGGTTGAGCCTTCCATTTCTCAAAGAAAAGGATTTCGATGAAAGTATTTACGAAAAGGTGGCGTCGGACATCGATATTCCTGTCGATAAGCTCAGGATTTGGCATGCTCAGTTGAATGAACACGCTCCCGAAGCGGGGGAGGTCAGCGAGAGCCTCGAGCTTTAGCGATTAGTGCCGCTGCGCAGCAACTTTGCTACCGGCGGTGTTTTTTTTGTGATGTCAATCAAATGCTGAGCTTGAAGATGTAGATCGGCAAAAGATTCGGAATTTTATAAAGTTATTAAAAATCCTTTGAAAAAAAGAACCCGTCATGCATCCGAAGATGTGACGGGTTAATTGTAGTCATGCCAGGCTCATTTATTGCCCCAACTCATCCAAAGGCTGACACCATTGGGAACTCGGATATTGCCACGAAGTGGGTAGGTTTGCAGGAAACCCGAAACGTATCGCGGCAAAACTTGCGGGTCTCCACAGACCTCAAGCAACAAGTTACCGCCGCAACTATCAACGTGGTCATAGGTCATGGTTCCGGGAAGGCCGTACCACACCCGAAGTTGTTTACTGTCGCCAGTGAGAGTGAACATGAGCCTCTCCCGGCTGAATTGTTTCGCCAGATCGCCAAAGGTCTGCTCGACTGCTTCTTTCAGATCGGGTTTTTGGCGAAGGCCGCCCTCAATCCAGAGGGCAAATAAGTCCACAGCCAGGGAAAAGCGCTCTTCCTCGGTAGCTTGGCCGAGAGCCTGGTTAACCTTTTCTGGCGCGCCGAACCAGAACACCCTAGCTGATGGCACCTTATGGTTAACCTTGGCTACCAAGCTTTCGATGCGTTCCGTGATGCTGGTCATTTTTATCCCCTTGTGCTTAACCTATACTATAAAGAGTCAACGCAACTCTCATAGCTAAGTTCGATTGATTAGTTTTACCCCGTAAAGCATATCCAATATGCTCTAAGAGGTAAAACTAATACTTTGCCGTTGGGTGAAAGGTACTATGTATTTTAATACACTAATTCGCTTGTTTAGTCAAGCATCTCATAATGTGCCTAGGTGATTTGAAAAATTGCGTGAAGTAAATTAGGATGAACGTATGAAAATAATCTCTTGGAACGTAAATGGGATTCGGGCGGTGCATAACAAGGGGCTGCTTGTGCCTTTCATAAATAAATACCAGCCGGATGTTTTGTGTTTGCAGGAAACCAAAGCTTTTGACCATCAAAGTGAAGTGGATTTGCCTGATTACCAAGAATGCTGGAATTCAGCGACAAGGCCTGGATATAGTGGCACGGCTATCTTTTCAAAAGAAAAGCCATTAGCGATTTTTTCGGGGTTGCCCGAAAAAATCGCAAAGAAGTTTAACGTCAGTGATGATGGCTACGGTGATCCGAACACCGAGGGTCGTGTAATTGTGGCAGAGTTTAAGAAAATCTATGTTGTGAGCGTGTATACGCCCAATGCTAAAGATGATTTGAGTAGAATTCCGTTGCGCCATAAGCAGTGGGATCCGGCGTTTCTCGCCTACATGAAAGAATTGGAAAAAGCCAAGCCGGTAATCTTTTGTGGAGATCTAAATGTGGCCCACACGCCTGATGATTTGGCGAATCCAAAACCTAATGTTGGCAAAAAAGGGTTCACCACCGAAGAGCGAAGTGGAATTGATGAAATAATTAAAGCAGGGTTTGTGGACACCTTCCGCATGTTCACCCAAGGCAATGGCCACTACACCTGGTGGAGTCATTTTGCCAACAGCCGGGCCAGAAACGTCGGCTGGCGCATTGATTATATTTTCACCAGTAAATCACTAAAACCCAAAATCAAATCCGCCAGTATTTATGCGGAAGTCATGGGCAGCGACCATTGCCCGGTGGAGGTGGAGGTGTCTATGTAAGCACTTCAACCTACATGCTTGTTATTTTTAAATCCTATGATAGGATGGAAATAGTTTCTGAGTCCTTAAACACAAGGAGTTCTCCATGGCCAAAAGAAAAAGTTCTTTGAAGCGTTTTTATTGTGTGACGGAGAGTTTTTCGCTCTATCGCGTCACAATCATGCAAGTAAGGAGTCTGGTGAGAGTTGCCAAGTTGCACCAGAAAGGAAAGTTGTTTAGCCTAATTAGTGTTGGCGAAGTGTGCGATGGGGCATTCTTATCTGTGGGCAAGCGGTTGTGCCTAACTTACTCCGACCCAAATGATCCCAGTGAGGGGCTTCAATTCATTCCTTCCGCAACCATTGCCCTGTTCATCAAGAAAGCTGACGCTCTTGAGTGCCTTCAAAAGCGCCGTTTGAAACCCTGCGACGCCCGATGGAAGAAAAAAACCATCCAAGTGTTGCAGGGCATTGGTAAAAACCATCCCCTTTGCGGGATGCCAATCCATGAGAGTGCCTGGCTCATATCATCAAAAGAGTGGTAGAAAGCTTGAGCCAGACCGCTTCCCAGTGAAGCGGTCTTTCTATAGTCATTTGAACGCTTCAATCTATGCGTGAAGCATTAAAAATCGTTAAAACTACCGTTTTTTCGGGGTTTTTAACGATATTGGTTGACAAAACCGTTAAAAAAGCCGTAATTTTACCCGAAGTCATGGGCAGCGACCATTGCCCGGTGGAGGTAGAAGTTGATATTTAGCAATAAAAAAGCTCTATGATTCCTTGATGAAACCATAGAGCGAGCGGGCGCAAGACCCTGTTGGACTAGACCTTGACGACTTGTTTTTTCTTGCCCACGACTGACACTCGAACCTTCAGTGGCAGTTTGGGCTGAAAAGAATCTCCAAGAATGTCGTTAGGGTAAAGCCTGTAGCGCCCTTTGTCGCACCTATCATGACGAGTTGGTTTGCTCCCAGTGATCCTTGTGTATGTTTCTTTATCTACTTCCCAACAAAAACATTCGCAATCACCGCCCGGGACACCGACAAACGTAATGACGCGTCGCATGTTTGCCTCCTTAATGATTGATGTAGAGCATCTGTGTTTGATGGTACTATTATTTTATTAATAGTCAAATATTTATGAAACAAAAAGGTAAAAAAACCCTTCGGCCTGGCTCAGGGCAGGCCTGCGAGTGGCCTGGGGATGATCCGCTGATGATAAAATATCATGATGAAGAGTGGGGAGTGCCGGTTTTTGATGATAAAAAGATATTTGAGTTTTTGGTGCTAGAAAGCGCCCAAGCTGGTTTGAGTTGGAAAACTATTTTGCACAAGCGTGGCGGGTATTATCGGTATTTTGACGGGTTTAATCCGGAGGAAGTAGCTCGTTTTAGTGAAAAACGGGTTGCCGCCCTTTTGGCGAGACCCGAAATCATCCGTAATCGTTTAAAAATTGAGGCGACGATAAATAATGCCAAGCGGTTTTTGGAAGTACAAAAAGAATTTGGAACTTTCTCAAAATACATGTGGCAGTTTGTTGGCGGAAAGCAAATTGATGGAAGAAGAAAAGCGCTGAAAGACATTCCTGCTATTACCAAAGAAGCCGAAGCCTTTGCTAAGGATTTAAAAAAACGTGGATTTAAATTTATGGGGCCGACGGTGGTGTACGCCCACATGCAGGCGGTGGGGATGGTGAATGACCACGTGGTTGATTGTTTTAGGTATGCTCAAATAAAAAAATAATGAGAAATACTGAAGGCGCATTTCACTGGATTATTAAAATACTTGAGCTGCATGGCATAGCTTATAAAATTTCGGGTGGTTTTGCGGCGCGAGTATATGGGGCGACGCGCGAATTGGCGGATATTGATATTGAAGTAGCTGAAGGTGATATTCCTAAAATTGCAGAAGAGGTAAAACCTTATATTATTTTCGGTCCTGCCAGATATCAAGATGAAAATTGGGATCTTGAGCTTTTGACTCTTAACTATGAGGGCCAGGAGATTGATATTGCTTCGGCCAGCGGGAAGATTTTTAACCAACAAACAAAGCAGTGGGAGCTTGGTTCAACCGATTTAGAAGATTTTGAAATAAAAGAGGTGTTTGGGGCTAGTGTGCGTATGGAATCATTAGATTCGCTTATCAAATACAAATCGAAATTGGCAAGAGAAGTAGATTTGGAGGATATAAGGCAGTTGAAAAACGAAAAAAACTAAACGCTTCAATCTATGCTTGAAGCGTTTAGTTTTGCTTTTTAGTGGCTAGATTTTTCGGTATCTCCACACCGCCAGCATAGAGAAGTCTATGAGGATGCCGATGATCCACACCAGTGATTGCCACAGATTGTCGCCCACGGGCAGGCCCAGCATGAGTGCTCGTACGGAGTTAACGGTCACGGTAATAGGACTTATTTTGGCGAAGGCTTCCAGCCAGTGGGGCATGGTTTCAATGGGGACAAAAATAGAGCTGGCGAAAACCAGGGGGAAAACCCAAATGAATCCCGCTACCTGCGCCGTTTCAGCATTTTTAGTGGAAAGCCCGATGGCTGCCGACACCCAGGAAAACGCAAATCCAAATAGGGCGATCAGCGCCATGGCGCCAATGATAGCCAAAATATTCCCGCCGGGCCGGAAGCCGATAATCAGGGCAACCGTCATCATTAAAACCATTACAAAGATGTTTCGCATCAAGTCTGCCAAGGTTCTACCCATTAAAACCGCGGATCTGGCCATGGGCAAGCTGCGCAGGCGGTCAATTAAGCCGCGGGAAAGGTCTTCGGCCAGCCCCACGCCGGTTTGCACCGAGCCGAAAATAACAATTTGCACCAGAATGCCCGGCACCAAAAAGTTAATGTAATTGGCCTGTGAAGTTTTGATGGCTCCACCGAATACGTAGGTAAAAAGCAATAGGAATAAAATCGGCTGGATGGTGGAAAATACTAAAAGTTGGGGCAGGCGGATATAACGGATAATGCCGCGCCAAGTCATGGCCCAAATGTCTGAAATGGTCCAGCGCAACCCTTGCGCCGCGACTCTCGAAGAAGTTTCGGTCATGGTTTTTTGGTTAAGTTTAAAAATACTTCGTCTAGCGTGGGTTTGCGCAGTTCAATATCGGCCAGTTCAATGCCGGCTGATTCAACCTGCCGGATAATTTCCAGCAGCATCTGGGTGCCCATGGTAATGGGAACGGCCACCACTTCGGCTGTCTCGTTAACGCTTGGGTTAAATTGGGCCAGCAGGGCCGTTATGGCCGGAATTTTGTGGCGATCTTTAACGTGCACTTCCAGCATGCTTTTGCCCAGGTTTGACTTTAGTTCTTTGGCCGTGCCTTGGGCCACTACCTTTCCTTCGTTGATGATAATGATGTGATCGGCTAATCTGTCCGCTTCTTCCAAATATTGGGTGGTCAGCAAAACAGTGGTGCCGCGCTTGACCAGGCTTTCAATAACCAGCCAGAGTTCGTTGCGGCTTTGGGGATCAAGGCCGGTGGTGGGTTCGTCTAAAAATAAAATTTCGGGTTGGCCGATTAAACTGGAAGCCACGTCTAGCCGGCGGCGCATTCCGCCCGAATAGGTTTTAGCCAGGCGCCCGGCCGCTTCGGTCAAAGAAAATTCTTCCAGCAGTTTTTGGGCGCGCTCTTTTACCACGGCCCGGGGCAGGTGATACAGGGTGCCGGCCAACTCCAAATTTTCCCGCCCGGTCAAGTTTTCATCAACAGCGGCAAATTGTCCGGCCAGGCCAATGCGCGCGCGCACCGCTTGGGGGTTTTCTGCAACATTGAATCCGGCAACCTGTGCAATTCCTTTATCGGGTTTAAGCAGGGTGGTTAAGATGTTAACGATGGTAGTTTTGCCAGCTCCATTAGGGCCTAAGAGTCCTAAAATGGCCCCTTTTTGCACGTCAAAACTGACGTCTTCTAAGGCGCGGACCTTGCCGTATGACTTAAACAGATTGCGTATCTTGATGATTGGTTCGTTTTCCATATTGATATTAGATACTAAGGCATTGGTGAAAGAATTGCAAGGATGGTACGTCAATATAGTATAGCGAATAATTAATTATTAAATTTATAAAAAAACATGCTAGTTGAAATTGCTGTTATTTTGTTAATTTTGTGGTTCTTGGGATTGGTTACTTCATATACCATTTCCGGATTCATCCACATTTTATTGGTGATTGCGGTCATTATGATACTGGTGCGGGTCATTCGAGGCGAAAATCCTATAAGGTAGCAAGCAATGCTGATTTTGATCCAAATTGCAATCGTACTGCTAGCAGTATGGCTTGTTAGCACGATTCTTTCAGTAACCGCATACGGGCTTATCCATGTGCTGCTTTTGCTTGGATTTATCTTGCTTATCATTGGCATTATAGAAGAAAGAAACCCTGCCCGCTGGCGGTAGGATAATCATTTATATAATAAAAAACCCAAGCTTAGACGACGTGTCTACACTTGGGCTTCTGTTTTTTCACCGGGGCGATGAAGATGTGCTATTTTGGTTTCGGCCTCACGAAGATTGGCGCTGGCACATATTTAGCCGCACCGACCTTTTCCAGCCAATCCTTATCCGTATGGTAACCGCCATGTTGCCAGCCATCCCTTTGCATGGCTTTTTCAATCTCTTCTACGGTGTGAAGAGATCCTTCGTGGATTATCACCGTAATTCTTTCAAATTTTTGCCCAGCCATCGGTAGTCTCCGTATGGGGAAATAATAACCTCAACGCCATTTCCATACTATAGCAAAACAAAAACTTTTCAAGTGTTTGTATTTTCTGGTAGAATAAAGGGGTGTGGTTAAGATTTGGGAGCATTTATATAAACTAACCAATTAACCTGTGGAATATGATAAAATTGCGGATAAAAAGGTAATTGAAGAGACGATAAAAAATTTGGCCGCAAATGGCATTGAGGGATTCTTTGTGGAAACAAAAGCCGATGCTTTGGCAAAAATACAGGACCTGATTCCCGCCGGCGCTTCAGTCATGAATGGATCTTCAAGGAGCCTCGAGCAGATTGGATTTGTAGGTTTGCTGGAAAAGAAAGAACATAACTGGAATAATTTGCACGATGGTATTTTGGCTGAAAAAGATCCGGCCAAGCAGGCGGCATTAAGAAAACAAGCAGTTTTATCTGACTTTTATTTGGGGAGTGTGCATGCCTTGAGCCGAACCGGGGAATTTATTGTTGCTTCAAACAGCGGTAGCCAATTGCCGCACATTGTGTTTACTTCGCCCAACTTGATTTTTGTGGTTGGTGCGCAAAAAATAGTATCTAGCTTAGAAGAAGGGATGCAGCGTTTGCAGGAACACGTTATTCCCCTAGAGGATGACCGTATGATGGGAAAGTTTAAAATGCACACCTATCCGTCCAAAGTGTTGATGTTCAGAAAAGAGCAGTCGTATCTGGGCAGAAAGGTGAGAGTGATTATTGTAAATGAAGCACTTGGATTTTAATACGGTTGTGGTACAAAGAAGGTAATTAACTAATAAAAACATGGAAACAAATATCAATGCGAATGTAGAAACAGGTTTAAGCACAGAGCATGTGTTAGATGTTTCGGATAGGTTATATAAAATTGCGATTGCCTGCATTGCTGTTGTGGGCGTTGCGGCGGCGGGTTGGGTTTTTTATAATTTTTCTTCATTGCCGCAAAATGCCCCGCATGAGATACAAGTGAGTGGCGAGGGCAAGGCTTACGCCAAGCCAGATGTGGCTACAATTTCTTTTGGCGCGCATACGGAAGCCCCAAAAAGCCAAGATGCGGTGGCTAAAAATAATGACATCATGAATGCGGTAACCAAGGCCATAAAAGATTTGGGAGTAAAAGATGAAGACATTCAGACCACCATGTATAATTTACAGCCGACGTATGGTTACAATTATCCTGTGCCCAGGATGGCGCCTTCTGCTGGAGCGGCGGGGAAGGGTTCGGCCGGAACTGCTATTGCCTATCCCATGCCCGTGCGCCAGCAAGTGGTTGCCGGTTATTCTCTTGACCAGCAAATTGAAGTGAAAATCAGGAATTTCGATAACATTAATACCATTTTGGACTCGGCTGCAAAAAACGGCGCCAACACCATTGGAAGTTTACAGTTTACCGTTGACGATATGGAAAAGATAAGAAGCGAGGCCAGGGAAAATGCCATCAAGCAAGCCAAAGAAAAAGCCGGAGGCATGTTTAAGGCAGCGGGCTTGGGTGGGGCAAAAATTGTAAATATTTCTGAAGGCTATAATAATTATCCCCAGCCTATGTACGCCACCATGGACAAAGCGGCAGGAAGCAGTAGCACGGCCCCGAATATCCAAACCGGCCAGCAAGAAGTTGATATTACTGTAACTCTTACCTATCAAGTAAAATAATGGACTGTATTTTCTGTAAAATAGCAAAAGGAGAAATTCCGAGTTTCAAAGTGTATGAAGATGAAAACACGCTGGCGTTTTTAGATATTAAGCCGGCCACTAAGGGACATGCTTTGGTGATCCCTAAAAAGCACGCTGAAAATGTGTTTGATATTTCCGAGGCTGATTTAGAGAAAGTGGCTATGGTTGCCAAAAAGCTCTCCGTAAAAATAAAAGATGTGTTGCAGGCCGATGGAATACGTTTATCACAGTCAAATGGCACGGTGGCGGGACAAGAAGTAATGCATTTTCATTTGCATGTGATTCCTCGCTATGAAAACGATGGGCTGACCATGAATCCAACAGCAACACTCCAACTGCCACAAGCAGATTTTGAAGAACTTAAGAAAATCGCCCTTCAACTCCGTTCAGGGTAAACAGAAAAGATAAAATAGCATGGAACTATTACCCGTAAAACCGTTTCAGGAAGCTTTGCATGCAGGCATGTGCGGGCCAGCCAGCTTGAAGATGGTTTTTGATTATTATGGAGTTGAAAAAACCGAGGCACAAGTGGCTGGGCTTTGTGCAGCTACGAAGGAGTTAGGAACTAATGACCAAGGCATTAAGAAGGCCGCGGAAAGTTTGGGGTTTGCCGTGGAAATAAAAAATAATAGCGGCTTTGAAGATATTCAAACGTGGCTGGATAAAAAAGTTCCGGTGATTGTGGATTGGTTTACAAGAGGAGGAAATGAATCACAGATTGCCGATGGGCATTATTATGTGGTGGTAGGATTAGATGAAACTTTTATTCATTTGCAGGACCCGGAGATTGGGGGATTGAGA
>OBEQ010686781.1_pt1 | contig 13817 bp, 20 predicted proteins | sample 1670901 | NCBI WGS metagenome assembly OBEQ01 (sample SAMEA104232315, study PRJEB22302) | groundwater metagenome | biome: forest; feature: aquifer; material: groundwater | place: USA | collected 2011-08-07 | depth 5.4 m
ATCCCTAGCCGAAGCTGGGGATGGATCACCTCCTTTCTGGAGAATTGGTCAGATTTGATGAGTCTCGTTCTCGCAAGAGAAGAGTAAAGCGCTAATTTGATCCACGTTTGGTCTCACGACCGGACAAATGCCTATTGAATGGTAGGCGAAAATGCGTAATGGGAGCATGGATTTTTAAGTCTAAAAATCTAAATCTCATTCCCACCACTCTTTTGGTATTAAAAAAAAAGCCCCGCCGAAGCGGGGCTTTTTAAGTGGAGATCCGGGCGGGATTTGCACCCGCGAATAATGGTTTTGCAGACCACCCCCTTGGACTACTTGGGTACCGGATCAAATATTCTGAGATTGGTGGGCCGAGATGGTGTCGAACCATCCGCCTCTTACTTATCAGATAAGCGCTCTACCGCTGAGCTATCGGCCCTTCTCACTTCGTTCGAAGTAAACTCCTAGCTATTTTAACATTGTGATAAACTACAAGCAATGAATAGTACCCCCCAAGTCAGAGTTGGTGTTGGAGTAATGGTTTTTAAAGATGGCAAACTCCTTTTGGGGAAAAGAAAAAATGCTCATGGAGAAGGAGAATATGCAGGGTTAGGTGGACATTTGGAGTTTGGAGAATCAATTGAAGATTGTGTTAGAAGAGAAGCCAAAGAAGAAGCAGGGAAACCTCTCTTTGCTGCTGAAGAAAACTACTTAAAAGCCCTAAGTTCAAATGAAAACTTTTTTGATGAATGAATAGCTTATCTCCTTTGGATTGGAAAATACCCAAAAAATTCATTGCTACTAATTTGCATGGAGTTGATTGATTTGTCAATAGTTAATAGGAGATAAAGGATATAATGAGTAGGATGAGAATACTATCTTTACTGCCTGCTGTCACAGAAATTGTTTATCTTTAGTAAAGCTGCGAGGTATCCTCAGGCATTGATAAGTCAGTCTAACTTGGTATAATCCTGGTGTGGAAGAGATTATCTGGACAATTGTAACCTTTGAAACAAGTAGTGGAGAAAAACCAGTTGATGAATTTATCAAAAAGCAACAACCTCAAGCACGATCTAAAATTGCACACAATGTTAGGCTGCTTCGGCAATATGGAAATATGCTTGGTTTACCTCATTCAAAAGCATTAGGTGGTGGCCTCTATGAGTTGCGGATTCGTGGGCAAGAAGAGTTGAGAGTATTTTATTGTTTTGTAAAGCAAAAAACCATTTATTTACTTCATGCCTTCAAAAAGCAGAAACAACAAACTCCGCAAAAAGATCTTGATTTAGTATTATCCAGAATGAAAAAGGTTGACAAAATTATAACGAGTGTGTTATAAATTAGGCACTATGAGTAAATGGGAAGATTTGGAAAAAGAATTATTAGCTGACCCAGCAACAAAAAGGGAGTTTGATAGACTCGCTCCCCGCTTTGCTGTGATTTCAGAGCTTATTAAAGCTCGGATAGAATACAAAATGACTCAAGCACAGTTAGCTAAAAAAGCTGGCACTAAACAATCTGCTATTGCCCGTTTGGAATCAGGTAATATTAATCCTTCTTTGGAGTTCTTACAAAAAGTTGCCCAAGTAATGGGACTTTCTGTTCATCTATCAAGATAGTTGCATATAAGCTGACCACTCATTCTTGCAACCCGTTGCAAAACTCTTTCCATATGAATAAGATGCGAGTTCTTTCCCTTCTTCCAGCTGCCACAGAAATTTTTATCTTTAGCAGAGCTGCGAGGAATTCTGGTATAATAACTGTATATGTACAATTGGTCTGTGGATGAGAAAAAATTTAAAAAAGAGCATCCTAAGGAGTACAAGCTTTGGCGATTGACACAACTGATCAATTATGGATTAGATGGAGAAAAGCTTGACAGGGAGGAGGTTAAAAAAGCCTGGCCAAAAATAAAAGACCAGCTTGACCCGGATAGACGTAAAACAGTAGAATTCTTTATATGGGACAAGAAGTGGCAGACGGAGAAGGGCTTACGATCAGACAGAAAGAATTTTTGGCAGTGGTACTCCAAACACCTTACATCCTCAAGAAATTCTATTTAGGTGGTGGTACAGCCTTAAGCAGTTGGTATTTACATCATCGGGAATCATTTGATCTTGATTTTTTCAGCGAAAAAGAAGAAGTTAACAGCACTTATTTAATTAGATGGTTAGCTAGTTTAAAAGATAAGTTAGGTATTTCAGATATTGTTCACGAAGAACAGTTTGGTTTTAATTTTTTTACATTAACTTATACAAATGGTGATAAGTTAAAGATAGATTTTAGCTATTTTCCCTCTGAAAGAGTACAAAAAGGTAAAACCTGGGATGGTTTGCAAATAGATAGTATGTATGATATTGCAGTCAACAAGTTTCATACCATTGCTACATCTCCCAGGGGAAGAGATTATGTCGATTTATATCTTATTTTAAAACAGGAAAATTGGTCTATAGATCAACTTATTAAAGATGCGGCTACTAAACATGGAATTCGTCAAGACACAATACATGTGGCAAGACAATTCTTACGAAGCGTTGAATTTACTGATTCACCTAAAATGTTAATCCCTTTTGATAAAGAAGGAATGGACAATTTCTTTTCAGATCTTGCCAAATCTTTACAAGGAGAGATTTTCCAATAGATCTTCGTATTCTTTCCCTTCTTCCAGCTGCCACAGAAATTGTTTATTTGTTGGGCTTAGAAAAGTATTTAGTAGATGGAATAGAAATATTAGCTGAGATTTTACATCCAGAAATTTTTCCTAAGAAACGTAGCAAACAAGATTGGATAGTATGGTAAGATAAATTTTATGCAAGTTGTTAATCCGCAAATAGTATCAGGTAAAAAAATACTGCTTCGTTATGATATTGATGTTGCCCTTGGCTCCGCTCAGGGTAAACTAGTGGTAGGTGAGGAGTTTAAGCTAAAGGCAGGGCTTGAAACACTTAATCTTTGTTTAGAAAATGCATCAAAAGTTATCTTAATAGGTCATCTAGGCAGACCTTTTGCCACAGCTGAAGATGAGAAAAAAGGAAACCCAAAAGATTTATCAGCCCAACCTATCTATGAATGGTTTAAAGAAAATGTCACAAAAGAAATTGAATTTGCTTCCACCATAGAACAGACCCAAAATAGTAATTCAAAATTTGTTCTACTGGAAAACATCCGTTTTTTTCATGGAGAAGTGGAGTGTGATGTAGATTTTGCCAAAAAACTGGCTGGTTTGGCTGATGTTTATGTCAACGAGGCTTTTTCTTCACACAATCCTGCAGCTTCAACTACTATAGTGCCTACACTTTTACCACATTATGCAGGTTTGCACTTTGTTAAAGAAGTAGAAACTTTGCTCAAAGTCAGAAATAATCCCAAAAAGCCTTTTGTCGCAATTATGGGAGGAGCAAAAGTAAAGGATAAGTTGCCAGTTATTAATGTACTAGCCCAAAAAGCAGACTCAGTTTTAGTGGGAGGAAAATTAGTTGCAGAAATAAGAGATCAGAGTTTGACTTTACCAAAAAATGTACTGGTTGGAAAATTAAATCAGGATGGTTTTGATATAGCAGAAGAAACTACATCTAGCTGGGCAGGATTAATCAGTAAAGCAGCCATGATTGTTTGGAATGGTCCTTTGGGAAAGTTTGAAGAGGAGGAGAAGCATCCAGTGGATGCTTCGAGTAGTCCAGTGGACTCTTCGAGTAAATACAATCAAACTCAAAAAGTAGTTGAGATGATTTTAAATTCAGGAGCAGAAATAGTGATTGGGGGAGGAGATAGTGTGGCTGCTTTAAATCAATATGGACTGTTTGAAAAAGCTGAAAAAAAAGCTTTTGTGTCAGTAGGCGGAGGAGCAATGCTAAAGCTTCTAGCAGATGGTACCTTGCCAACAATTGAAGCTTTAAAGTGATCAAATAATGCTTGACACATATATATCAAAACTATTATATATATATGACACAAGTTGTTCATACATTCCAATTAGGTTCTTCTACTGTGGTTACCCTGCCTAAAAAGCTGGGGATTAAACCAGGGCAAAAACTGGAAGTAAAAAAATCAAAAAACGGAGCAACGTTAAAGTTGGAGAAAAAAAAGAGTTTACTGAAATTTTAGAAGAAACTAGAGGAGCTTGGGCAAATGAGGACTGAGAGGATTATGACAGAAGAGAGAAAGCAAGAAGGAAATTTGAATAAAAAGGATTTCCAGGGCATTAAGGATCTGGAATTAGTCAAAAGTTAATTCCAATATCCCCTGTTAAAGTTATTAACAGATGATACCTTGCCTACAATTGAGGCTCTTGATTGACAAAGTATAGTGCTGATGCTTTACTGAAAGCACATGCCCAAATTAAATCAGCGCGGTGTTATACATCTGCTTATTCCTATAATTCTATTGGTAGGTATAATTGGTGGAGTTTATCTGATAACTGCAGGACCTTTAAAAATATTCCCCAAAGCCTCGGAGCTTACAGGACGTATCAGTAAGAATGTAAGACATCAAGGCTATATAGTTGAATTTAATACCCCGCCTAAAGCTTCAAAAAATCTTTCTAAAAGGACTGCTTTATCAGTTGAGGAGGACTCTTCTGTTGAATATAAAAAAGCTAAGGAGGATATAGTGACAAAGATTTTATCATCTAGAGGTCAAAGATCAGCTTTATCAACGGAAGAGGGACCAAACTCAATAGTTACTAATGAGTATACGGCAGCTTTTAGTGGGGTGGCGATGAATATTACCGATTCAGAGGCAGAAGTCGTCAAAAGTTCCGTATATGTTAAAAGAGTCTATCCAAATTATGAAGTTAAAGCAGATCTCCAAGAGTCTGTGCCTTTGATTAAAGCAGATCAAGTTTGGGCTTTAAAAGATAATAATCAGCAACCAATAAATGGTACTGGAGTCAGAGTTGGGGTGATTGATACCGGGGTTGATTGGACTATGTCGGACCTAGGAGGATCTTCATTCAACACCAGGGATTTTAAGATCATTCCCTCACCAATCTCAGGGAAGTATTTTTATAGTATGAGTCTAGATGGAGATAAAATTGCCTATACTGTTGACGGAAAATTGTACTTTGATTCTGTTACTAACCACGCTCCACAACAGATTACTCCTAGCGATCCAAATTTCTATATCCAAACAGTTAAATTAAAAGGAAATATTTTAGTCTATTATGGTTATGATGGAAATCGAGTAGGGAAGTTAGCTTATTATGATTTGAATACACAAGAGAACTATACTGTTAAAGAAAATGCCTATGCTATTGGCTCTCTATTTATTGAGAATAATAAAATCTACTTTGGACTTTTATATCAAAAAAGTTGGTATTCACCGGGTCCTTATTTTTATGAGTTTGATTTAAGCTCTCATACCTATCATCGGGCGTTAAATCCAATATTCACCTCAAGTGTTGACAGTATAGTGTCCCGAGTTTCAGGAAATAAAATTATTGCTGTCGATAACGACGGTGGAGATACATGTCCTAAAAAAGCAGTTTTGGTCAATGCTGATAATTATGAAGGAGTTGATCTAGATCTTCCAAATTTAGGTCCGGTACTTGATTTTCAAGGAGCAAAGATCCTTTATAAAGAATGTATTAATCAACAGCCAGGATCGACTATAAGTTTTGACTATGATTATAAGCCGTATACTTTTTATCTCTATGATTTAGAGACTAAAACTTATGAGAGTATTACATATGGTCAGAGTTCTTTAGTGCCTTCGTCTAGTTCACAAAGGGGTTTAAAAACTACTGCGAACGATTTATTCCCACAACAATTGGACTATCCATTTTTTGCAAATATTGGAGATGGGATAGTTTATTTTTCTCCTAATGATGGAGGTGAAAAGATTGTAGGTTATGATATCTCTAAAAAAGCTTATTTTGAGGTCAATTTCAATCAATTCGTTACCGGAGAAATGTCTGTTAATGCAAAACAGGTGTGTTTTAAAGGATTAGACTTTAAAATTTATTGCTTTGATTATGATTCTAATAAAAATTACTCTCTCCCAAGTAATCCTTTTAATAGCAAAGTAGTTGATGGATACGATTTTATTGATAAAGATCCCTATCCTTGGGACTATAACGGCCACGGAACTCATGTGGCTGCAACTATAGCTGGAGATGGAGTTTTAAAGGGTGTTGCTCCAGGAGCCAAAATTGTAGCTTTAAGGGCTTTAGATAAAAAAGGATCAGGGAGTACTGCGACGATTGTTGCGGCGATAGATAGGGCAGTTCAGTTAAAATTGGATAGTGATAAGTCAAATGATATTGATATTTTAAGCATGAGTTTAGGAGCAAATTGTGAGGGTCATTATAATATTTATTGTGGTCCAGATGATCCTCTCTCTCAATCAGTTGATAGAGCTATAGATTCGGGTATTACTGTGGTTGTGGCAGCCGGTAATAATGGAGCTCCAAGAACAATAGGTAGTCCTGGGACTTCCCGAAAAGCAATTACTGTTGGAGCAGTGGATAAACAGTTAAAGTTAGCTAATTTTAGTTCACAAGGACCGGTTGAAATAAGCGGTGAAACTATTATTAAACCTGATATTGTCGCCCCCGGAGTTGATATTTGTGCTGCTAAGTGGGTTGGAGCTTGGAGATATACTCATGGTTGTTTAGACCAATTCCATGCTGCAATTAGCGGAACCAGTATGGCTACACCCCATGTAGCTGGAGTAGCTGCTTTGATAAAGCAAGCTCACTCATCTTGGATCCCAAATAAAATTAAAGAGGTGATAAAAAGTACAGCTGCTTCTTTAAACTTAGATCCAAACCAACAAGGAGCAGGTTTTATTGATGCTTTAAAAGCAGTTCAATTTATTGATACTGAACCTACTCCGACTATAACTCCATCAATACTGCCGACACCGACTCCATCTGTCTGTATCCCCTGTAGTGCGGATATTGATAAAGATGGAAAAGTGAACCTACTTGATTTCTCATTGCTTTCTGGTTGTTCTGGTAAGAAAGCTAGTGAAAAAGATAAAAATGGTAAATCATGTAAGAAATCTGATATCAATCAAGACCAGAAAGTAGATGACAAAGACTTGCAGTGCCTCAAAAGTCAGTTTGGTAAGCAGTGTAATATCTTGCCTACTCCCACTCCCACCCCTCCCTTAATTCCCAAACCTTCTCCTAAGGCATATACAGGCAAATGCATCCAGGTTACCACCAGAGCTTGTGCTATAGCTGATCCCAGGTCTTGCTATGATTTTCCAACTCCTTGTTCTATACCTGATGGATGGGTTAAGAAATAAAGGAATAATTCCTAATTAGGGAAATCTTTCAAAAAACATTTTAGGAGTTAGTATTTGAGCTGGTTTCATAAACTCTCCAACAGTAGGTGTTAAAAAGTGTTTTTGGTCTAAAGTTAGTAAGATTTGGGATTTAGCTAATTTGGCTGAGGCTAAAATTACTGCATCTTTTTCTACTATGACCTTTTTGGCTGATTCAATTTGTCTCTGATTGGGAACTTGGTTTAAAATTGTTATTTTGCTAACCAGTAAGAAAAACCTCTTTAGATGGTAATCGGTCAATTTATCTCTAATATTTCTTTCTACTTCAGTTAATACCACAATGGAAACAATTAATTTAAGATTTTTAGTGAATATCTTAGATGAGCCTCCGGTGGGGGAATTGGTGGCAGAGAATAAAACACTTGAATCAATAAAGCAGCTTAAAGTTGGTCGTCTTTTAGCCATTGGGCAATTTCCTCATCGGAAAATTTTCTGGTTAACGGTAAAAGTTTAGGATCAATATAGGTTTTTCCATAAAGTCCGTTTAAGTCTTTTTGGAGTTTCTCCAGATAATCAATATCAACCAATGCTGCTTTAACTTTACCACCTCTGGTTAGAAGGAAATATTGGTCATTTTTTGCTTGATCTAACAAATTACCAAGTTTAGCCCTTGCTTCAGATACAGGGATAATTCTGCTATTTTGAATATTCATAATACAATAATATATTATGTACATTATTTTGTCAAATATTTTGTACGATTTTTCCCTCTTGCGAAGTTATTTTATTTACCATAAACTAAATTTATGTTAAAAGTAGCTATTAATGGATTTGGCAGAATAGGCAGGACTGCTTTTAAAATTGCCTATGATAAATTTTCAGATCAAATTGAGATTGTGGGGATTAATGATTTAACTGACTCCAAAACTTTAGCTCATCTTCTAAAATATGACTCAAACTATGGTGTATGGCATCATAATATATCAAATGATGACACTAATATTATGGTGGATGGCAAATCCTTCGAAGTATTTAAAGAATTAGAACCTGATAAATTGCCCTGGAAAAAATTAGCAGTTGATGTAGTTATTGAATCAACAGGTAGATTTACTGATAAAGAAGGAGCTTCCTTGCACTTAAAAGCAGGAGCCAAAAAAGTAATTATTTCTGCTCCAGCCAAAGGGGGTGGAATACCAACTTTAGTTTTAGGAGTGAATGCAGATAAATATAAAGGAGAGGGAGTAGTTAATAATGCCTCTTGCACCACCAATTGTATTGCTCCTGTGGCTGAAGTAATTAACAATAAATTTGGCATTTTAAAAGCCATGATGACTACAATTCATGCCTATACCCAGGATCAAAATTTACAAGATGGACCACACAAGGATTTAAGAAGAGCAAGAAGCGCTGCTCAAAATATTGTGCCTACTTCAACAGGGGCAGCTATTGCCACTACAGAAACTATCCCTGCTTTAAAGGGTTTGTTTGATGGAGTATCAATCAGAGTTCCAGTGCCAGTTGGATCTATCTCAGATTTTACTTTTTTGTTAAAGAAAAAAGTGACTGTTGAGCAGGTAAATAAAGCTTTAGAGGAGGCAAGCAAAGGCCCATTATTAAAAGGAATTTTAGCTGTAACTAATGAACCAATTGTTTCATCTGATATTGTAGGTAGATCTGAGTCATCCATTGTAGATTTAAGTTTAACTCAAGTAGTTGATGGGGATATGGTGAAAATATTTGCCTGGTATGACAATGAATATGGATATTCACATAGGTTGGTGGAACAAGTTATCAATGTAGGGAAAATCACTTGACAAATATTGTACAAATTGGCTAAAATGTACAAGATAGGGATTCAAAAATATGACTACTGTAATTTCTGCAACAGAATTAAAAAATAAAGTATCTGAAATCTTAAATGAAGTAGCATTTAAGGGCAATGTGGCTGTTGTGGAGAGATATGGTAAGCCTATTGTCAAGATTGTACCTGTTAATGATAAAGCCAAAAAGATGAGCAAGAAAGATATTAAAAGAGTGCTAGATGAGACTTTTGGTATTCTTCCTGATTTTCCGGATGTAACAAAATTTAGAAGATCCCGCCGAAAAACTTTTAGCTTGTGAAATACTTACTTGATACAAATATTTTAGTTGACCATATAAGAGGTAAAGAAGTTATTAATCAGGTGTTCACAGGAGATGAGGCAGCAATTAGCATTATTACTTTAGCAGAACTTACCCACGGGGCCTATAAATCAGATAATCCTAAAAATTCTCTGTCCAAGGTAGATTACACTATTGATAAGCTTAATTTACAGGTGGAAAATTTAAGTAAAGATATAGTTAATACTTTTGGAGAAATTAAAGCAAACTTAGAAAAAAAGGGTCAAAGACTGGAAGATTTTGATTTATTAATTGCAGCAACAGCAAAAGTAAATAATTTAACTCTAGTAACCAGAAATATAAAACATTTTAAAAGAATAGCAGGATTAAAATTAAATGATTAAGATACAAATTAATTGAGCAGGTGATGAAAAAGTCAGGCTAATAATTTAATCATGTTAGTTATGGCACCTATACTTTCAAAACAAGTAAGAGATTAATCATTTATTAGCAATCTATGGTTTATCAATATCTGCTATAATCCGATCAGTATGTCTTCGAAAAGTAACGTAAATTCTGTTAACCCAGAAACATGGCAGCGTAAAGTATACGATACAATATCTGAATCTGGATTATGGGTAAAAAAACTCAGCTATGAAGAATATCTTAAAAAGACAGACGAATATTCTAAAAAATACTCAACATTTCCATCTGAACAAGACCTTCTCGATCCACCAAATTTTACACGAGGAATCTTCATAGCAATAAATAAGTATATTGTCTATGTGAGAGGGTTTGATTACGAGGATGGCTATGATGCCCTTTTCGAAACCTTATCGGAGCTGTTTCAGAAGGCAACCATACCTTTCTCTTGGGAAAGAGCTAATGACTCATTATATCGTTATCGAGTAGATGGTTCAAAATATGAATTAGGTCTTTCTTCTAAAGATGAAGATGAAGTTGAGGGTGATGCATTACTTGAGATAGAAGTAAATATCAACAAAGCATTAAAGAAAAGAGGATTGTATATTATTCATACGCATACTGGTGATCAAACAGCTGATTATGTTCTTGCTAAGACAGACTCTACAGACAAGCTTAAAGAAATCTTCCCTAATTCTGAAGATTTACAGTTTTTTGTTGATAGTAAAAAGGTAAAAAACAGGAAAAGTATTGATCAAGGGATTGATGAAGAATTTAGGCAATATAAGCAAGGGTCCTATTTTAATAAACTTAAGATTCGCTGGAAAATTTTAAGCTATATCCACAACCCAATAACAAAAGTATTCTTCTTATTCTTTGGGGAATCTGAAACTTCAAAGTAATTTTTAGAACTCTAGTTATCTCTTGACCCATTCGGCTTCGCTCAGGGTCAACCCTGAATGAAATTGAAGGGTTGACAGGACGTACGGAAAAACGTACGATGCTAAATATGACTACAGTTTCTGCAACAACAGCCTGCGCCAAATTATATGAATTGATTGATGAGGTTTCCCTTTCAGGGAAAAGGATAGGTATCACTAAAAAAGGTGAAACCAAGGCTATCCTGATTAGTGCAGAGGAATATGAATCATGGCAGGAGACCAATGAGATTCTGGCTGATAAAGCTCTAATGAGAGCTATCCGCCAGGGAGAAAAGGATATCAAAGAAGGTAAAGTCCGTGATTGGGAAGATGTTAAAAAAGAGCTTGGTATAGATGTACACAATTAAGCTAACCGCCAAAGCAGAAAGAGAATTGAGCAGTATCTTTTTATATCAAACTATTGACAAATAGATAAAGCTTTATGTAAAATCACTGGCAACATGGAAGAATCCGCACCTGCTGCTAAAAAGAATACCAGAACAAGAAAAACTGTTTCTACTCAGGATACCTCTATTGCTGATGTTCAATCTCCCGCTGTGGTTTCAAGTACAAAACAAACCCCAATTAATAAATTATTTGATGAATTATCTGCAGAGATAATTGAAAGAAAGCTTGAGTTTGATAATTTACAAAAAGAAATTTTTCAAACCCAACAGGACTGGGTTAGAGAAACAAAGCAGTATGAAATAGAGCAGACTCAACAAAAAGTACAAGCAGAGCTGGAAAGAAAAAGGGAAGAGGAAACTTATCAATACAACACTACTCTTGTTAGAAAAAGAACAGAAGATGAATTCCAAGACAAGAAGATGGTCTGGGAAAAAGAATTGGCTCAAAAGAAAGAAGAGCTGGAAGCACAAAGAAAAGAACTTGAGCAGTTAAGAAAACAGGTGGCAGATTTTGAGGGTTTAAAAGAAAAAGCTGTAAAAGAAGCTCAAGTACAACTTGAAAAAGAGTTAAACGATAATTTTGAAAATGGAAAGAAACTGCGGGAACAAGAAGTAAAAGCTGAAAAAGATCTTTTGAATATGAGAATTTCCACTTTGGAATCAGATAACGGAAGACTTAACAAAGAGATAGAAATTTTTAAAAGATCTTTGGATGAAGCCTCAAGGCAAGTGAAAGAAATTGCTGTTAAAGTTATTGAATCAGGCAGTAGCCAGACCAAACCTCAAGCTGTAACAGAATAAAAAATTGATTTACCCAAAAATCAACCAGAGGTATTTTAGCTGAGAGGGTTACAAGCTATTAGAACATACTTTACTACTTAGGGGGAGTTTGTGCAGAAGGCTTTGTATACCTAATAGATAAAACAGTATCTACAAAATCAGTGCCTAAACCTGTTGGGCGGGAGTTTCTTTTACCGAGTCTTGTATCTGGAATAGTTGTCACTAAGTCTCGAGCGATCCCAAATACTTTTGCAAATTCTCTTGCACCAGCTGCTTCGCTCATATCAGCTAAAACTTCTGCTTCTAAACCGCTAAGTTTCAATCTGGGTTGTTCAAACATCTCTACTAACGTAGGAAAGTGATTAAGCCACATTCCATAAACTCTTCTCTTATCTCTATAATCTACTCCTCTGTTAGCTTCAAAAACTAAATCTAATGCAGTCCAAGCTCTACTTAAGGTTAAATAATATGCCCATTCAGGTACAGGCACTTCTGCTAAAACTGCTTTGGTGGTATGAATAAGTTCTTGCGTACCCTGATTTATTATAAATATAAGAAGTCTCTTTTCACAGCTAGGATTTTGTAAACCTTGGTAAGTTTTATCTAGGAGGAGCATAAAGTAAGTGCCTATATATATTCGATGTCTGGGATCAAGAACTTCTAATGCATCCCGTTGTCTTGACCCTTCTTCTGTTAAAGCCATCTCTAAACCACTAGATAACTCTAAAATATGTTGTGCTGGGCTATAAGGAATAAAAAGTTCTTTCATAATTATGGATAAATTATACCTACATTAAATCGAGAAGTCAAGACTATAGGTTCTTGACAAACAGAGAGAGAGAGTAAAATAATGATATGGAAAGTAGTATTCGTCCTGAAGCAATTGTGAAGAAAGGTCCAAAAGTAATTAAAGAAATAATAGCAGAGACAAAGTTTCCCGTGTATGAGGAAGCTGCTAAAAAAACAGGATATGTAGTCAATATGACAGCACGGGCGGGAGAAGTAATTCAAGTTAAGGATGATAACACTCATAGAATTAATAGCATCAAAGTTTCTCCTGGACATGTAGAAGTTGGTATAACTATACCTCCTGGTCAAGAAAAAACAGGCACAACACCTTTTTATGATGTCTTAAGGGAATTAGATCAATCTCTAAAATAGACCAAGGTCGGTGTCAGGCTAAATTTATCACATCATATTAACTCTGATTCCGAATTTTCCCTCTTTTTCTTTTATAGTAATAAACTTATCTCTGATCTTTTTGTGCTTTGAGAAAACTTTCTTGATTGCTTTGATTTTATTTTCAGATGATTCATCTTCTAAACGTAAAAATATTACACCTATAGATGGTTGTTTTTCTTTAAAGATCAATGCTCCAAAATCTTTATCTGATGTAATAAGAATTGAATCTTTAGAGACAGAAAGATCTAGTACTTCATAATCTCCTAGCCCTGGAGAAATTAATTTGACACGAGAAGCAGAATGGCCTAGTTGTTCCAAAAATCTTGCAACTTCCTTACCTATGTTTTCATCTAGCAAAAATTTCATGGGTAACAGCACTTTGTGCTGGAAATTTCTCTTCTATGCCTCTTTTAGCATACCTAATAGCTGTTCTTACCTGTTTTTCTTTTAAATCATAATCATCCATAATTTCTGGTATGGTTTGACCATGCTCTATTAAATTAAGAATTAATTCCACAGTAATTCTGGTCCCAGCTATTGTGGGTTTACCAAGCATAATTTTTGGATTTATAATAATTTTTGCAGCCATAATATCCATTATAATCTTTTCCAGTTGACAAGACAAGTTAGTTTTTGGTAAACTCCCGTTAGTGATTTATTCACAATTAATGAGAAGCAACGAAACTACATCTTAACTCTTTCACGCAAGGGATCTTCCTTGAGCGGAAGACTTTAAGCCCTTAGCGTTGTATCCCTCTTTCAAAATATAAATTAAATAATTTAAGGACTTGAA
>OBEQ012728069.1_pt1 | contig 13815 bp, 12 predicted proteins | sample 1670901 | NCBI WGS metagenome assembly OBEQ01 (sample SAMEA104232315, study PRJEB22302) | groundwater metagenome | biome: forest; feature: aquifer; material: groundwater | place: USA | collected 2011-08-07 | depth 5.4 m
GGGGGGGAGGGGGGGGGGTCAGTTACGGCAGTGGCGGCGGTGAGGGCATTGGGGGGGTAGTCTCATTTAGCGGAGGAGGAGGAGGAGGAGGAGGTTTGTATGACTCCTCCAACTTAAACCCCGGCATTTCTGCCGGCAACGGCGGTAGCACAAGTTACGGGGGTGGCATCGGCGACGGCTCCAGTGGTGCCGGCGGTGGCGGAGGCGCTTCATTTTTTAGCGCTGGCAACAGTGGCGTTAACGGCAGCGGCGGTAACGGCTCCACCTATAACGCCTATCCTAGTCTCAGCAAGAGCGGGTCGGGATTTGTTATCGTCGAGTGGATCAGTCAGTAAGTTGGAAAATAGAATCCGAAATTCAGAAAATTTTTCATTAAACCATCGTTCATGAACCAAAAAAACAAAAATATTTTCTTCGGCTTCGTCGTCGGCTTCTTCTTTGTGACATTTCTTATTCCCGTTCCGGCAGTATTGAGAATCGTGCACGCGTCTATTGCCGGCGTGGTCACGATTGCGGGGAGGATCACCGGCGTCACCGCGCCCATTGGCTCAAGCGACGTCGGCAACAAGGCCTATGTTGACGCCCAGACCGGCATCGCTTCGCGCGCCCAGCAGTGGACGACGTCAGGCGCATATTCATGGACAGTGCCGGAAAATGTGTCGCTCGTGTGGGTCACGGCGGTGGGCGGCGGTGGCGGAGGCGGTGGCAATAGCGGCGGTGGCGGCGGTGGCGGACAAGCATATGCGCATTATCCCTATGTAGTAACTAGTGGAGGCAACATTAGCGTAACGATTGGCGCCGGTGGCGCCGGCACCTATGGCGCCAATGGGGGTAAAGGGGGCGATACTTCTTTTGGAACATTGACGGCTTTAGGCGGCGGCGGGGGTGGCAACGGCGGGGGCTATGGCGGCGGAAGTAGTACTAACGGCGGAAGCCCGGGAGGCGTGGGTAGTAAAGGCGGCAAAGGCGGCAACGGCATTGGAGGAGTGGTTTCTTCTGGCGCTGGCGGCGGCGGCCCTGGCGGCTCAGGCGACTATGACACCGGCAAATCTAGCGGCCCTGGCGGCAGTGGAGGCGACACAAGCTACAGCGGCGGTATCGGCGCCGACGGTTATGGCTTTGACAATGGTGGTAGCGGTGGTGGTGGCGCTTCTTTCTTTGGTAAAGGGGCGGATGCCGGTACGAGTCCCGCGAGCGGTTATGGTGGCGGCGGCGGTGGCTACATTGGAGGAGACGACAACAACAACGGCGCTCCCGGCATGGCGCTTATCGAATGGATCGGCCAATAATTTTTCGGCGTCGCGTGCCGTAAAATTATTTATACAAATATGAATTCAGAAAATCCGAAGCGGCGGTATCTGCGGTTTTCGCTCGCGTTTCTCGCAATTATTTTTTTGGTTGCGGGCGGTATCGCGGCCTACGGAGCGTATAAGAAGACCGAGGGAGAAAAAAATATACAGCGAATTGTGGACGGGTTGAAACGGGAAGAGGAAAAATTGTATCAGCAACAATTGGCGGATACCTATGGCGGCACGACGCCGCAGGAGACATTGCGGATGTACATTGACGCGGTAGAAAAAGGCGATTACGAACTGGCGAGCAAGTATTTTGTGATTGAGCGGCGGGAGAAGTGGAAAGAAGAGTTGATGGGAATCGCTCAGGTTAAAAAAATCAGCAACTTTTTGACTCCTTTGTATAAAGCACTCAAAAGTCGTGGAGAATATTCAGAAAAAGGCGATACATATTCAATACACGATCCGGTACTAATTAGTTTTTTTAGATATCCGAGCGGTATTTGGAAAATAAACGAAATTTAATTGACATTGCGTTTTCCCAGATGTTCCAGAAATCAATAGCCCGTTTCTGCGCGGTTCTTGTTCTTACGCTTCTTTGTTTTTTCTCTTTTCAAAATACGAATGCCTACGACGAGCATACGACTCACCCTGCGTTAACCGGCCAGATTGTTGATTTTTATAATTTGCTCCATCCCGGCGCGCCGTTCACATCCGAAGAAAAAGAATGGATCGTTCAGGGGAGCATTCTCGAAGACACGCCGCCGCGCTGGATCAATCATTTCTACGATCCGGTCAATAAGGTGAGCTGGACGGGCGAGCATACCGGGAATATTCCGGCGGATGCGGTCGTAATTTTCCGCGCGCTCGCGCTTTCTCCCGAGCCGCCGCTGATGGCCGTTGACTGGGTGAATAACCAGGCGATTCAAAATGAGTATTCTCTCTACGGCGGAGATCGGACGTGGAAGCGCGGCCTCAAATACTATGCAGACGGAAATAGAAAGGAGGCGTATGTCACGTTGGGGCACGTGCTTCATCTCATGGAAGACATGACGGTGCCGGAGCACACGCGGAACGATCCGCACGCGCATGACGTTGAGAAAGTGACGGGCGACTATGGATCGCCCTACGAAGAGTATGCGAAGAAATGGACGCGCGATACGCTCCATATTGCCGAAGACATAAAGCGCGGGGGATTTTTACCGCCCGCGAAGCCGTCAATCGAGGACTACTTAACTTCTGCGGCCGAATATTCGAACCATTTTTTCTTTTCAAAAGATACGATTAACGATCCAAAGTATCCGTTGCCGAAAATTGTGCGGGAAGATGGAAATTTTGGATACGGAATTGATGAAAAGGGAATAGAATTTCCGTTGGTTAAGATTGATAAAATATGGAATGAAAAAAAGAAAGAGTATGAAGCCAAATATTTATTACAAAAGAGCGAACCGGCATACTACCCCATCCTCGACGCTTACTTTTCCCGCCTGTCGCGGCAGGCGGTTTTGCACGGCGCGGGCGCCGTAGACCTCTTTCTAATGCAGGCGAAAGACGCGGTGGTCAACAAAGAATATCCCCAGCATCTCGTCGTCCTCGATGCCGCGAAAATTACGCTGCCGATTTTTTCTCCGTTTGGAGAGTTAGTAAAAGCGTGGAATGCGCTCGCGTCGCTCGCGGGCCGCGCGGCGGAAGCGGCGCAAAAATCAATTTCTTCTCTCGCGAGCATCCCCAATTTTTTTCGGAGGGGCGGCGCGAACATTTCCTCGAATTTTCAGGGTGGCGGGAATTCCCCAACTATTCTCGGGAATGAAACTGCGGGCGTTCAAACCGCGCCGCTTCCGGAAAATAAAAATATTCCCTCGGCCGCGCCAAAGACGGCTGGGCCGAAAACCCCCGCCATTCTTCCGCCGCGCGTTTCAACTATTCTCCCTCCGCCGCGCCCCGATTCCGTGAAGCCCGAAGCGGCGGATAATTCTGGCGGCGGTGTGCAAGCGCCTTTCACGTCCGTTCAGAAAGAAAACGTTCTTTCGTCCGGCGGTGGCGGCGGCGTAACGATCAGCCTTGCCTCCGCCGCGCCGGCGAGCGCGTTCGTTCCTCTCGCGGCGGCGGTTGACGCGACGAGCACGAATACGACGAGCACCGGATCCGGTTCTTCTTCATCGGGCTCATCGGGAGGAAGCGCTTCGTCTACCGCGGAGGCGTCCGCAAGCCCGTATCATTTCCGCGCGTCGTACGTTTCGTCGAGTATGACGATTGCCTTCGAATGGGATACGGCAACGGGCACGGACATCGGGAGTTCAACCGCGCGCTACGAAATTTCCCAGATTTTCGATGCAACCTCGACGTTTCTCGGCGAAACGACCTCGACAAGTTTTTCAAAAATAATTAATGAAGTCGGGACAACTTCAACGTTTATGCTCGCGGTCCTGGACGGCGCGGGCGCGGAACGCGGGACATCGTCAAAAAGCATTTGGATACCGAGTTTCCTGGATGCCCTGCATACCTACCGCGATCCGCGGGCGCCGAGCACGCAATATCTGTTCGACCTTTTTTATTCCTCGTATCCGTTTATTCCCCCGATTTGGAGCAAGCCGACCTACGGCGCGGCGATGTGGCAGGGGATCGTGTTCTATCTGAACCGGCTTCCGAATAAAGAAAACCAAATCTTGACTGACGGCGGCGTGAATCTCACGGACGGGGTGCTCTCGTTTCGCCGCGGGTGGCCCGCCGTCGGCGTTATCTTCGGCTTGTCGCCCGAGCGATCGAACGGTATCGGCGGCGGCTTGAATAATTCCACGGCGCTTTTGCCCGAGGAAGACGGCCATTTTGTGGTTTCTCCGGCATTGTCCACCGACGACAGAATATTCGGCCCTTCGGATTTTTTTACCGTTGCGTATTACGATTTCAGCCGGTCTGGCGGCGGGCGCCAGGACTTGAGTTTTGTCGCCGCGGACGATACAAAATATTATTTTGAAAGCAGTCCCGCGTGGATGCGGCCGCCGAATCCGCCCGCGGCGATCGGCACCGCGTTCGACGCATTTCATTCGACGATCGGCATTACGTGGGCGTCCTCAACCGATCCCGATTCGCCGGACGCGTCGCTCACCTATGAATTTCAACTCGCGACTTCCTCGGTCTTTGACGCCGCGACGTGGCAGCCGATGGGAATAAATCTGCAAACGGCGAAAGAGGTTGTATTCGGCAACGAGTATGTGATTGGAGTTCGGGCAATTGACGGATTCGGGAATATTTCGGCGCCCGCGGCGCAGGCATGGAATTTTCCGGCAGGGTATTCGCCCCTTCCGGCGCAATCCGCGCACCCGGGGCCCATCGGATATATTTCAAGCGATCCCAACGTGTTGATTGGCCAGAAGTTTCGCATGACCCGCGACGGAAGGATTGACGCGATTGCCCTGTGGGTTGAAAACGGAGGTGGCATAACTCCCGCCGCCGAGACCTATCTTGAACTGCGGAACGACGACGGCGGCGTGATCGGCGAGGTGATCGCAACGAGCACGTCGGCATCAATCCCGTCGGCGATTTACGCGATCAATAAGGAAAACGCATATCTCTTTATTGATGCGCCGGTCGCGCTTGCGGCGAACTTTTCCTACTGGATCGTGGCGCAAAAAGGGCCGAGCGATTCCACGAATGCGAGCCGCATTTGGGGGATCGGCGATGACATCTACGCGGACGGTTTCTGGTCGCCGAATCCGCGAAGTGATGCGTATTTCCGCCTGCGCGAAGCGCCGTGAATTATAAAAAAAGCGGAGAGGGCGGACGATCCCTCTCCATCGAAGAGAAATTTCCCGCAATCGCACATTGAATCCGAGAAATATTTTCCCACCCGAATTGGTGTATGTTTAGTATAGATGCTACCCATATATATGTAAAGACCGGAAAAGTTTTATGCCCATCGAACTTATTCTGATGCCGAAAAATAGAAAAAGGAGGCAATAGCATAGAGATAACTATTGCCTCCGGTCCCATGAGAGGATTCAAAACCACGGGAGTTGTGGAGTGAATCGATTGAAGAAGCCCCCTCAAACCCGTGAACTTGTTCCCACGGAACCACTCTTTTAGGGTAGAAAATTCGGCGGCGCGTGTCAAGAACGCCGCAATGGATAATCTCCGCGCGGTTTATTATACTTACCCCATAAGCGATTTTCCGCCGCAAAGATATCTTGGTTTCATAATCGCGATCGGATGCTAAAATGAAAATTTTTCTTCTGATCATGCTCACACTGCTCTTCGCGGTTTTTGCCGCGCGCTTTTCATTCCCCGAAAGTTCGACGGCGCCTCAACGCGTTTCCGTCGCGATTCAGAATCGCGAGTTTAATGCCGAAATCGCCGACACGATCGCGACGCGCAACCACGGTCTTTCGGATCGGGCGAGCTTGCCGCAGGACGCCGCGATGCTTTTCGTTTTCCAAATCCCGGGCCCGTACGGATTTTGGATGAAAGACATGCATTTCCCGATTGACATCATCTGGATCCGGCGGGGCAAGATTATCGGTTTCTCGGAAAATCTCCCGCCGCCCGCGCCCGGCACGAGTATGTTGAAGCTCCCATCGTATTATCCGCCCGGCACCGTGGATCGCGTCCTCGAAATCAACGCGGGACTCGTCAAAAAATACGGCATCGCCGTCGGCGATCCGGTGGCGGTTGTTTTTTGACAACAGAAATTCTATAATTCAATGACATGGCTAGAATAGCGATTAACGGTTTCGGCAGAATCGGACGACTATTTTTCCGGCAGGCATTTGCAATGCCGGAATTTGAAATCGTCGCCATAAACGATTTGGGCGATTTGGAAAATCTGGCGTATCTTTTGAAATACGACACGGTGTACGGTTGCTACAAAGAAGACATCAAAGCCGACACCGCGAAAAGCGAGCTAGTGGTGAAGGGCAAAGCGGTGAAAGTTTTGCAGGTAAAGGACCCCGCGCAGTTGCCGTGGAAAGATTTGGCTATTGATATCGCAATTGAGGCGACGGGGCTTTTTGAATCGTTCGAGAAAGCGAAAGCGCATCTTACGGCCGGCGCGAAGCGCGTCGTGATCTCCGCGCCGTCGAAAGATGGTTCGACAAACTCACCGCAAGGCGGCTCCGAAGGCAAAACCGTTTTGATGGGCGTAAACGAGGGCGAATTCAAAACGACGGTCCTCACCTCGAACGGATCGTGCACCACAAACGCCGCCTCGCCCGTGATTCAAGTGATGTTCGAAAATCCGGGAATTTTGAAAGCGGTCTTGAATACCGTCCACGGCTACACCGCGACGCAGAACTTGGTTGACGGGCCGACGAGAGGGAAGGACTTCCGGCGCGGCCGCGCCGCGGCGGCAAACATCACGCCCTCAACGACGGGCGCCGCGATCGCCGTTACGCAAGCAATACCGGATCTTATGGGATTATTCGACGGCATCGCGCTTCGCGTGCCCGTCGCGACGGGTTCCATCGCCGACGTTACGTTTCTCGCAAAACGAAAAACGAGCGTCGAGGAGATTAATCAAATTTTATCCGACGCGGCGGACACCGAACGTTGGCAGGGAATTTTACGCGTGACGACAGACCAGCTCGTGTCATCCGACATTATCGGAATGCCGTTCGGCGCAATCGTGGACTTGGATTTCACAAAAGTCATTGACGGCGATCTCGTCAAAGTCCTCTCATGGTACGACAACGAGGCCGGGTATGTGAGTACGCTCATAAAACATGTGCAAAAGATTGCAGAACTTTTATAGTACAATTATGTAAATAAACATATGTTCACCTATTCACAATTTCAGCAGCAGTATCCTCTTAGTCCCAGAAAATTTTGGAAGAAAATATTCGGAGATCTTGTCGGGGTGGTTATTTTCATGCTCATAAGTATCGTTGGCACGATAGTGATTTCTGGCGTCTTTAATGCGGACTCATCGTCGTCAGGCGGAATCAACGGCGTCGTTTTCAGCTGGTTCGGCGCTATTACCTTATTTTTAATAATGTATCTCATCGCAAAAGCGATCTACGTCAAGGCATACATCAGAAGGTATTATTACGACTGCAATGAAAGCTTTGTAACGATAAAAAAACACGTCTTCACGCCGACTGAAATTCACGTGCAATATCAGAAAATCCAGGACGTTTACGTTGACCAGGATCTTCTTGACCGTATCATGGGCCTGTACGATGTTCATATTGCGAGCGCAACCGTAACATCTGGCATCGAAGCGCATATTGACGGAGTTGACCGGCAAGCCGCAGAAGGGATCAAGAATTTTCTTTTGGAAAAAATAAAAACCGGAGGAGTTCCGCCGGCAACAAGCTCGGCGACTTCGCAGAATTCAAGCCTGCAAAATCTCGGCGGTTCTCGTGTTTCATTTGACCGCCACATCTCAAGCGCCGAATATCCTATTCTGGGAAAATGGCTGGTGTCCGCGGCAATTTCAAGCGTATTCTCGTCTTTGTTATTTTACATTTTCATTTTTTGGTACTTTTTTTCAAAAACAGCAGATTCTTTAGATTCTTTGCAGATAATAATTTATTCCATCATTTATTTTAGTATTGCCATATTCGGTTTTATCTGGAAGGTGCTTTGGAAAAATAGTTACCGGTTCGAATTTATGCCAGAATATATTTTGCTTCGGGATGGCGTCATAAGTAAGGAAGAGAGGCATCTTCCTTATAGGTCAATTCAAAACGTAACGCTCAAACAGGGTGTTGTGGACAGAGTACTCGGGATAGGGAGCGTTTCGATTGAAAATGCGGCGAACCAAGGTTACGGTGGCGCTCAAAATTTTCCATCTATCCCATTGGGGAAAGGGATTATGATTCCGGGGCAATCTATCGAAAAAGCGAATGAATTGCTCGGTATTTTGAATGGAATCATCAGTAAAAGCGCCAATCCAGCCGGAATGGGGTTGTGATTTTTTTGATCGCGCAAGGTTTTCCAGATTCCACGGTGGCCTTTTATGCAATTTTATGCTATAGTTAACTCATGAAAACGACGCTACCTGAATATTTTAAGCAAATTTTGTGGGAGTATGATTTCTCGGCAGTTGATCCGGAAGAATCCCCAAAACTCTTAATCGAGAGAGCCATTAATTATGGCGACTTGCGTCATTGGCGCTGGATTCTAAAGCGCTATGGCGCCGAAAGAGTACGCCATGTCCTCACGTCGCTTCCTGCTACCGCCATTCGTCCGGGCGCGCGCACACTTGCAGAAATCGTTTTTTCAATTCCTCACTTCAATGTCAATGTTGCATCTCGGGGCTCTCACGCCTGAAGCGAAGGCGTTGTGGCCCCGCTTATCTGAAGTAAGCGATGGCTATTATCTTGCTGGCGGGACTGCGCTTGCGCTCCAATTAAATCATCGGCAATCCCTTGATTTTGATTTCTTTGCGAAAAAGCACATTCCCCGTACGCAGCTTGCCAAAGTTGAAAGGGTATTCAGGGGGCATCGCATCATTCCTTCGATTAATAACCGCGACGAGTTGACGGTTCTTGTGGACGGCGTCAAATTTTCGTTTATCAGTTATCCGTTTCCAGTGCTTATGCCGTTCGTAAAAAAGCAGGGCATTGATCTTTTATCTGCCCGTGAAATTGCCGCAACAAAAGCGTATACCATTGGGCGGCGCGGCGAATGGAAAGATTATGTGGACTTATATGCTTGTCTTATACGGAAGACCACGACGCTTTCGGAGGTTATGAAGAATGCGCAGAAAAAGTACGGCGACGGATTCAATGACCGGTTATTGCTTGAGCAATTAGCATATTTTGAAGATATTGATGATGTTCAGGGATTAAAGGTAAAGACGCCGATTACGCGAGAGAAAGCGCATTCGTATTTTAAAAAAGCGATCGCGGATCTCCGTCTCGCAAAGTAGATTGGGTACGGTTTTAAGAATTTACATCCCTTGATTTTTCGCAAAAATTCGGTTAGGATTTAACAATGAAAAAGCGTAAGACGGCAAAAAATGGAACGATGACGCTCGATAAACTCGCCCGTATGATGGGGCGGGGGTTTGCGGGCATTGATAAGCGATTTGAAACTATCAACAAAAGATTCGAGAGCGTTGATAAACAGTTTTTGGGAATGAATGATCGGTTTGATATTGTGGACGCGCGGTTTGCGGTACTTGAGGTTGACATGAAAGAAGTGATGGTTCGCCTCGATAAGATCGAAGAAAATATCGCAAATCTCACGAATACGCTCGACGCATTTCTGAAACGTCTGACCGCGCACGAGGAAGAGTTTGATATTATGAAACACGAAATGAAGTTAGTGAAGAAAGCGCTCAAAGAAAAATTACATATAGACATTGAAGCAAGGGGATTCAGATAAATACCTGCGGGGGTTATCCACAGCGCGCTTGCGGGGGGGGGCTTACATGATACGATTAGGGCAATAGTAAAAGTCGCGCGAAAAAACAAATAAAATCTTTATGAAAAACGCATTGCGTTCGTCGGCGGTCGCGGTCGTTCTCTGCGCGCTTCTCGCCGCGCCGGCGGTTTCCTCGGCGCAGACGACGGGAGGTGCGGGCGGCATTTCGGCGTGCACGTTCAGCAATTCCGCAAATCCGAGCGTTAGAGAACTCCAAAACTGCGTCACCGCGCTTACGCAAATTTTGATCGTCTTGATCCAGCAAGTCGCGACGATGCACAATCAGCCGGTGTCGCCCTATCTCAACCAGCCGACGTATGTGCCGCCGGAGCAGACGGCCGTTTCTTCCATCAACGTCCTTTCCCCGAACGGCGGGGAGACGTGGACGATTGGTTCAATTCAAACTATTAGGTGGACAAGCAGTAATTTCCCGGCGGACAGAAAAATAGATGTCATAAGACTCCGGGGTTCCAGCGGAGAAACGAATTTATTGTATGGGACAGTGAATGACGGCAGTGAACAAATTGTCGTACCTTTAGTTTCTCCAGGCAGTTATGTTTTGGAAATTAAGACCTATTCCACCGGCGGTCAATTGATCTTTGACTCAAGCGACGCGCCGTTCAACATTATTACTGCGTCAACATCTCCAACTCCAACCATTACCGTCACGCCATCCGTTCTTCACGCTGGCGATATAGCCACTATTGCCTGGAATACTGCATATACCGGCGCCAGCTCGTTCTACTACGAAGGAACAAGCGGCCAGCTTTCCACATTTATAAGAAGCGTTACTGGCACGTCAGGTAATTTTAACTGGATAGTTCCGGCGGGAATCACCGGCAACTGGCGTATTCGCGGAGGCAACAATTATGATGGAAATTTCTATTCCGCGCCGTTCACGATTAGCGCCGCACAAACACCAATACAAACGCCCGCCGGCGCTCCGAGCGTGTATCTCTATGCTTCAAGCGGCGGGCGCACGGCGGTTTCGTACGGCTCCGGCGTCGGCGGAACGCTTACGGTAAACGTCGGCGATTCCATTTTTTACAACTGGTCCGCGACGAACGCCGATTCAGCGGACTCATCTTATTCTATCATGCAAGGCGGCGCGGATAATTGCACCGATGCGAACGGCAGTATGCATACCGGCACGGGGCCGTTTCCGTGGGAGGCGCATACGACGTACGGCTCAATTGCAACGTCGGGGATTGTGAAACCTTGCCAAGCCGGGCATACCTATGCGATATCCTACTCCGCCGCTAATTCTCAAATCAGAGGCGTTCTGAGTCCGACGGCAGTCATCACCGTGGTGGTGAATCCGAGCGCGGAGTCGGGGGCGGCGAGTCCGGTCATTTCGGTTTCGCCCTCCAGTTTCTCCTTTACCGCAACGCAAGGCGCGGCGAATCCGTCCGGCCAGACGCTTACATTTACGAATTCCGGACGCGTGAATGCAAATTGGTCCGTGAGCGGCCCCAACTGGCTCTTATTTCAGGACGCATGGCAAAATACCGTGGCGGCCGGTTCGTTTGTGCCGGGTTCCTCCATTAACTTATCGGTGCTTGTGAATGCGAGCGGTCTTACTGCCGGAACTTACAGTGGAACCATCACCGTCTCCGGCAATTTCAGCGGTTCGTCCATGAGTATTCCGGTCGCGCTCACGGTCGCCGCCCCCGTTTCTTCAATCCCTCCTACTCCCACGCAGGCGTCCCTTTCGCTTTCGGCTTCGAATCTGGGTTTCCAGATGCAAGCCGGCGGTTCAGCGCCGTCGTCGCAGGGAGTATCATTCACCGCGAGCGGAGCGTCCTCGGTCGCATACGTCGTTCAGGGTTCTCCATCATGGCTTACCGTTTCTCCTTCGTCAGGAACGGCATACAACTTTACCGCAACTTATCTTACGGTAAGCGCCGCTCCGCAGGCCGCCGGCACGTACGCGGGAACAATTACTATTTCCCCGCAGACGGGGAGCGGCGCCGCATTTACGCCCCAAACAATTACGGTGACATTCACCGTGGCCGCCGCAGTTCAGGCACCGGCCAGCCCTCCGCAGTTTTCTTCAAATGCTTCTTCGTATCTTGTCGGTGCGGCGCCGACCTATACCATCTCCAATCTGCTGGCGAACCAAACCGTTTCGCTCACGTTTTGGTCGTTCGGCCCGAACGGCAGGGGATGCACAAGCGGATGCACGTCTGCTTACACGACAAATGCGAGCGGCGTTGCGACCACTGTCGGTAATGGCTTTGTATCTGCCGATGTCGGGTCGTGGAGCTCGTATGTGGTTTATAATGGAACGCAATCAAATCAAATATATTACAGCGTGAGCGCCCCGATCGCCCCGACCCCTCCTCCCCCCGTTTCAGTTACTCCAACAGCAAGTTTCTCAATAAGCGCGACAAGAAACGGCTATTCTGTTTCAAATCCGTATCGCATAGGCGACAGTTTTACGATTACGCTCGCCTCCAACCAGCCGGGAAAGTCCGTGTATATTCGTTCAAATCAGAATAATGATTCCGTATTCCTTGGTGCAACCGACAGTAATGGCAACTGGCGTTATCCCGGAACCTGGACAACCCCCGCCGATGCCGGCAATTGGACCGAGTGGATAGAAATAAAAGATTCTGGCGGCACAATGATCGTTTCATCGAATCCGATCTATTTCACGCTTACCGCGCCGCTTAGTTTGCAGTCGCCAAGTGTTTCCGATACCGCGCGGCAGATTGCGGACATTTCATTCGCGTTTCAAAGAATTCTCGAGCAAGCCCGCGCGCTCGGGCTGTAGGATATTGCGCGAAACGCGGACTCGTTTCCGTTTTACGCGAAGAAAAGGCTACGGAGAGAGGGCTTCCGTGATACGACTGAGGCAATAGTAAAGTTAATCGGTTGATAATTGCAGTGGAATGGTTTATTTTCAAAATATGTCCAAAAAGAAATTGACCAATGGGAAAATGACAATCGAGAAACTGGCGATGATGAGCCAGTATGAATTTACTGTTATCAGGTCAGAAGTGAAAGAAGGTTTTGAATTCGTGGATAAAAGATTGGATGTGATAGAGAATAAATTTGACGCGAAGTTTGATTCTCTCGCGGAAGTTTTAAAAATGATGCGCGACGATTTAAAAGAAATCAAAGGAAGCGTGATTACGATCAATGAGGACTACGTGGAACTCCGCGCTCGCGTAGGACGTCTGGAGAAAAAAGTCGGGTTGCCGAGATAGGTTGTAGTTATCCACAAGAGGTTGCGGGGGGGGGCTTCCATGATACGATTAACATAATATAAAAAAGTCGCGCAAAATGATAAAAAATTATGAAACAAATAGCTAGGTATTTACTCGTTATATCGTTCGCGGCGATGTTGGTAATGCCCGGCGTATCATCGGCGCAGTCAGTCGGCGATCTGCAAGCGCAGATTCAAGCGCTTTTGGCGCAAGTGAAGCAATTGCAAGCGCAGCTTGCGCAACAGCAAGGCGGAGGTACAGCCGCATGGTGCCATACGTTTAATGCCAATTTAAAATTTGGCGATCAAGGAACCGAAGTGGCAGCGCTTCAGACCGCCCTAACCAAAGAAGATCTTAATGTTGCTGGCGGAGACAATGCTCTTTTTGAAGAAATCACCGCTTCTCGAGTAACTGGCTTTCAGGAAAAATACCATAATGAGATATTAGCTCCGAGCGGCCTCCAGAATGGCACGGGCTATGTCGGCGCGCGCACGCGGGCGAAGTTGAACGCGCTCTATGGGTGCGGAGTCGCCCAACCGCCGCCGCCCCCCGCGCCCGTTCCGCCGCTTATCACCGTCCTTTCCCCGAACGGCGGGGAGCAGTGGGCTGTTGGCAATACCCAAACCATCAGGTGGTCTGCTCCGTCCAGTATTGCCATGGTAAATATCGGATTAAGTAATTACTTATCTTGCTGGTCTGCTACGCCAGCTTGTCTTGCGCCTGGCGTAATAACGACTATAACTTCCAATATCCCAAATACCGGATCTTATAATTGGACAATTCCTGCCAACCTCGCGGGTCAATACAAAGTTACCGTATACCCTCTCGCTTACCAGCTTAGTTCCCAATACAACATATCAATATCGCGTGAAAGTAGTTGATGCAGCCTCGAATATTACTTATTCCGAGAACGCGATATTTACCACCGCTGCGATCGTTTCTTCAAA
>OBEQ010340578.1_pt1 | contig 13813 bp, 15 predicted proteins | sample 1670901 | NCBI WGS metagenome assembly OBEQ01 (sample SAMEA104232315, study PRJEB22302) | groundwater metagenome | biome: forest; feature: aquifer; material: groundwater | place: USA | collected 2011-08-07 | depth 5.4 m
CGAGCCGACGGGGTGGTGGCGAGGGGAGGATTTGAACCCCCGAAGGCATCCGCCAGCAGATTTACAGTCTGCCCCCTTTGGCCACTTGGGTACCTCCCCGAGCCCGCCCGGATGCTCGCTAAAACCGTGACACGACTGGAGCTGGCGAGAGGATTCGAACCCCCGACCCGCTGCTTACAAGGCAGCCGCTCTACCCCTGAGCTACGCCAGCACAGACAAAACTTCATCTTAGTTTCAGGACTTTTTGAAGTCAAGGACTTTTTGCCCTTGAGCCCACCTCTGGCGCAGCACCTCGTAACAGAGAACCGCCCCGGCGCCCGCGACGTTCAGAGAAGGGACCCGCCCCCGCATCGGAAGGGTCACGAGCAGGTCGCAGCTCCGGGCCACGAGGGGCCGGAGGCCCTTACCTTCCCCTCCCAGGACCAGGCAAATCGGCCCCCTCAGATCCGCCTCCCAGACGGCTGTCCCCCCCTGCGGAACGCTCCCGACCACCCATACTCCTTCTTTTTTAATCCTTTCCAGCGCAGCGACCAGGTTCGTCTCCCGGGCCACCGGGAGGAATTCGATGGCCCCCATCGCCGACCTTGCCGTTCCAGGGGTAAGCCCGGCTGCGCGGTGCTTGGGGATCACCACCCCGTGAACCCCGGCGACCTCCGCAGTCCTCAGAAGCGCGCCGAGATTTCGGGGATCCTGCACCTCATCCAGGGCAAGGAAAAACGCCGGCTCGCCCCGTTCGGCGGGAACGACCAGCACGTCTTCCAGGGACACGTAGCCGGCCTCCGCAACCCGCGCGACCACACCCTGGTGGTGGGGGGTGCCGGCAATCCCCGTGAGTTGCTCCCGCGTCCGATAGGAAACCTTTACCCCACCGCTCGAGGCCAGGCTCAGGATGTCGGCGAGAGCCGGACCGCGCCCCGCGCCGAGAACCAGCACTTCTTCGACGCGGCGCCCGCCCGCCCGGAGGAGCTCCAGGACCGGGTGCCGTCCGTAGAGCAGCGACGGGACCGCTCCCCTCACGGCCTGAGCTTCCACGTCGTGCCTTCGGGCCCGTCCTCCACGCTAACCCCGAGCCCGGCAAGCTCCTGCCGGATCCGGTCCGCGGTCGCCCAGTCCCGGCGGCTGCGGGCGTCGCTTCGGGCCTGCACGAGGGTCTCGACCCTGGCCCGGAGCTCAGGGGGGACCGATAACGGGGGTTTGGACGTCGCTTCGAACAGCCCCAGCACCCGGCCAAGCGTCAGTAGCTCGCCGACCCCGAGGAGGAATGGCCCCACGGCGACCTGACCCTGCGTCACCTTGCTTCGGAAGGCCTGCAGGAGATGGGCCAGGTCAAACAGCGCGGCCACTGCCTGCGCCGTATTGAAGTCGTCATCCATGACCTCCTCGAAGCGGTGACGGGCCCGAGCCACCTCTTCCAAGAGCCCGTCATCCCCTCCCGGCGGCGGCGTCCCTTTGGCCGCCAGCCGGTCGGCCTCGTCGAAAAGGTTCCTGAATCGCTCGAGCGCCCGTGCCGCCTCGACGATCCGCTCCAGGGCGAAGTCGAGCGGGTTACGGTAGTGCGTACCCAGCAGGTAGAGGCGGAAGGCCTCGGGGTCGTGATGGCGCAGGAGCTCCTTGACCGTCAGAATGTTCCCCAGCGACTTCGACATCTTCTCGGCGCCCAGGTTCACAAAGCCGTTGTGGATCCAGTAGCGGACGAACGGCCGCTCGGTGATCGCCTCGGACTGGGCGATCTCGTTTTCGTGATGGGGGAAGATGAGGTCTTCGCCGCCGCCGTGGATGTCGAAGCTGTCGCCGAGGTAGTGCATGGACATGGCCGAGCATTCGATGTGCCAGCCGGGGCGGCCGGGACCCCACGGGCTCGGCCAGGCCGGCTCCCCCTCCTTGGACCTCTTCCAGAGGGCGAAGTCCAGCGGATCACGTTTCCGCTCGTCCACCTCCACCCGGGCTCCCGCCCGCAGGTCTTCCAGGCTCATCCCGGAGAGGCGGCCATAGGACGGGAAGCGCTTGACTTCGAAGTACACGTCCCCGTCGAGCGGGTACGCGACCCCCTTGGTCACCAGTCGCTCGATGAGCCGGATCATCTGGGAAATATGGTCGGTCGCCTTGGGCTCCACGTCCGCCTCGCCCACGCCCAGGGCGGCCATGTCCTTCCGGTATTCCTCGATGTAGCGTTCGGCCAGTTCCCGGGGTGAGACTCCTTCCTGATGGGCGCGCGCGATGATCTTGTCGTCCACGTCCGTGAAGTTCCTGACCATGCGCACCCGGTACTCCTTGAACCGGAGGTAGCGCCGGATCATGTCGAAGACGAGAGCGCTCCGGGCGTGGCCGACGTGGGAGAGGTCGTACACCGTCACGCCGCAGACGTACATCTCTACCTCACCAGGGTGGAGCGGGACGAACTCCTCCTTCTGCCGGGTCAGGGTGTTGTGGATTCTGAGTCCCACGTCAGCGCCCTTCCGTAGCGGCCAGAGACAGCGCCCGGTCGAGGCGGCGCTGAACCTCGTCCGGGCCAAGAATGTACAGGAGTGACGCCACCGGAAGCCCGTGCTCGCGTCCCGTGAGCCCCAGACGAAGGGCGTGCATGACGTCCCGTTTCGGTAGCCCGAGCTGGCTGCCGACAGCCTTGAGGACCAGGCTCGCCTGCTCCTCGGTTTCGATCCTGGGGGGGAATACCCCGCAAAGGGCCTTGAGGACCAGGGTCGCGGAGGACGGAACCGAGAAGTCGACCATCCCGAGCGTCGCCACCGAGGCTCGGATCTCGGACAGACTCCGCGCGTCGCGATGCAAGACGTCCACCGCTCGGCGCGTCATCTCGCTCGTGGGCACCCCCAGGCGCGCGATCAGCCCCTCGACCGATGCCCGGCGCAGGTGCTGGCGATCGAACCAGGCCAGCCGCTCGGCATCGAACCTCGCCGGAGCCCGCGACACACGCTCCAGGGCAAAGAGCCGGCTCAGCGTCGGAAGGTCCATGACCTCGTCCTGCCCCGCCGGCGGCGACCAACCGAGCAGCGCCAGGTAATTCACGAGCGCCTCGGGGAGGACCCCCCCGGCCCGGTGCTCGGCCACCGTTACGGCGCCGTGGCGCTTGGAGAGTGGTGCCCCGTCCGCACCATGAATGAGCGGAACGTGGGCGTACCGCAGCGGCTCCCAGCCGAGCGACCCGGCCAGGGCCATCTGCCGCGGGGTGTTCGCCAGATGGTCGTCACCCCGAATGACGAGGCTTACCTCCATCCGGCAATCGTCCACGGCCGCCGCAAAGTTGTACGAAGGGGTGCCGTCCGCCCGGAGGACGATGAAGTCGTCGAGGTCGCTCCCCAGAAAGTGTACGTCCCCCTTCACCAGGTCGGGGACGGTGATCCGCTCCTGCGGCATCTGGAACCGAACCACCGCCGGCTCGCCGGCCTCACGCCGGCGCCTCACTAGGTCGGCGGCCAGCGCCCGGCAGCGGCCGTCGTAGCGCGGGGGCACGCCCCGTGCGAGGCGATCCCTGCGCTGGACCTCCAGCGCCTCGGGTGAGCAGAAGCAGTGGTAGACCTTCCCTTCCGCCAGGAGCCGATCGACGGCTGACCGGTAGAGGTCAAGCCGCTCGGACTGGCGATAGGGGCCTTTGCCCCCGCCCACGTCGGGCCCCTCGTCCCAGCCGAGCCCGAGCCATCTCAGATCTTCGAGGATCGCTCCCTCAAACTCAGGCCTCGAGCGTTCCCGGTCGGTATCCTCGATCCGGAGGATGAAGACCCCGCCGTGGCGCCTGGCGTAGAGCCAGTTGAAGAGCGCGGTGCGGGCGTTGCCGATGTGGAGCGAGCCGGTGGGGCTCGGCGCGAACCTCACGCGCACGCTCATCCGCCGACCTCGACGCTGACGACGGCCATGGCGGCGATGCCTTCCTCCCGCCCCAGGAGTCCCAGCCCTTCGGGGCTTTTGGCCTTCACGCTCACCCGCTCCGGATCCACGCCGAGCGTTTCTGCCAGGCGCTTGGCCATCTCGGGGAGCCAGGGACCGAGCCTCGGCCGCTCTGCGATGACGGTGGCGTCCACGTTGACGAGCCGGGCGCCGCGCGCCACGACCAGCGCCCGCACCTCGCCCAAGAGTCTCAGGCTCGAGATCCCCCGATACCGGGGATCCGAGTCCGGGAAGTGGCGCCCCAGATCGCCCAGGGCGAGCGCTCCCAGCATGGCTTCGGCGACCGCGTGGCTCAGGACGTCGGCGTCCGAGTGGCCGTCCAGGCCGCGCTCGGCGGGGACCGTGACGCCGCCCAGGACCAGCGGGCGATCCGCCGTCGTGGGGGGGAGGTCGAACCCGAGCCCGACGCGATTCATCGTTTCCACCCGCTTTTGGCGGGTGCGCGCGCCGCCACGAGGATGCGGGCCCGGGCCAGATCTTCCGACGTGGTGATCTTGACGTTCTCGACGAGGCCCTGGACCATCCGGACCGGCGCCCCGAGCCGCTCGACCAGCACCGCGTCGTCGGTCCCGACAAACCCGTCCCGCCGCGCCTGTTCGTGCGCGTCCGAGAGAAGCTTCCGGTGGAAGGCCTGGGGCGTCTGGACCAGCCAGAGGCCATCCCGGTCCACGGTGGCCCCGACGATGCCGCCCGGCGCCCGCTTGACAGTTTCGCGAATCGGGAGTCCGCAGGCCGCCGCGCCGAAGCGCCGCGCCGCTTCCACCACGGCTCGCACGAGCGCCTCGGTGACGAAGGGCCTGACGCCGTCGTGGACCACGATCAGGTCTGCCACAGCCGGCACGGCCTGGAGGCCCAGCCACACCGACTCCTGCCTCTCCCGGCCTCCCGGAATCACGGCCAGCACCCGGCCCACGCGGTGGCGCGCGAGCAACCGGCGCGTTCGCTCCACTGCCGCGGGCGGCGCGACCACCACGATCCCCCCGATCACCTGACCCCGCCCCAGCGCGGTCAGCGTCCTCACGAGCAGCGGGACCCCGCGGAGGAGCAGAAACTGCTTGGGGGGACGGGCGCCCATGCGCCGACCGCTCCCCGCGGCCGGAACGACGGCGACGGTCGTCCCGGGGACAATCTTCATCCCCGGCCTCCGGAAATCGTCTCCTCCCCTCGGAGCCGGGTGAAGATCATCCGGCCGGCGGTGGTCTGGAGCACGCTCGTCACCGCCACCTCCACGCTCTGCCCCAGGTACTTCCTGCCGTGGTCCACCACGACCATGGTCCCGTCGTCCAGGTAGGCGACCCCCTGGCCAGACTCCTTGCCTTCCTTGAGCACGTGCACGTGCATGAGCTCGCCGGGTAGCACCACGGGCTTGAGCGAGTTGGCCAGTTCATTGATGTTGAGAACCGACACGCCCGAGAGCTCGGCCACCTTGTTCAGGTTGTAGTCGTTGGTGATGACCTTGCCCCCCAGGACCTTGGCGACCTCGATGAGCTTCCGGTCCACCTCGCGCACCTGCGGGAAGTCCAGATCGTGGATCTGGACCCTCACTTTGGGAATACGCTGGATTTTCTGGAGGACGTCGAACCCGCGCTTGCCCCGGTTGCGCTTGAGGGTGTCGGAGGAGTCCGCGATCTGCTGGAGCTCGCGGAGGACGAACTGAGGAACGACCAGCGTTCCCTCGAGGAACCCCGTCTCGCAGATGTCGGCGATCCGCCCGTCAATGATGACCGAGGTGTCGAGGATCTTGAAGACGTCCCGGCGGGCGGCCGCCTTCGGAAAAAGCAGGGCCGACAGCCCCTCGAGCTCCTCGCCTTTATGGAGCGCGACCGCGCCCCCCAGGTAGCCGAGCAGCAGCGCCAGAAGCCCCCGACCGGGGCCGCGGGCGTCCGGGACGAACGCCTCGAGGGCCGCACCCAGGATGAGGCCGAGCACCAGGCCGAACAGGGCGCCCAGTCCGCACCAGAAGATCCGCTCGACCGGCACCCGCTGGAAGCCCTGCTCCAGGAGCAGGGCGCCCACCCCGACGGCCAAGCCCGCCAGGGCCAGCGACGGCCAGGGCGCCTGAACCGCGAGCGCGTCCCCCAGGGCGATCCCGCCGGCCGCCGCCAACACGAGGATGATGATGCGCGCGATGATGATCGTCATAGCCTCCCTCAAAGGACAATCCCCTGAAGATGAATTCGAAATGGATCATGTGCCAAGAAGCGTCCGAATCGCTTCGTCCACCGAGCTGACTCCCTGCGCCGGCAGCGCGAGGGGAATCTCGGCCGCGAGATTATTGCGTGGGACCACGGCCCCGGCGAATCCCAGGGCCGCGGCCCCCCGAAGGCGCGCGTCGAGCCCCGCGACGGCCCGAACCTCGCCCGCGAGCCCTACCTCGCCGAAGATGACGAGGTCGCCCTTGACGGGACGATCCAGGTAGCTCGACGCCGCCGCCGCGATCAGCCCGAGGTCGGCGGCGGGTTCGACGACCCGCGCCCCGCCAGCCACGTTCACGAACACATCCTGCGTCTGGAGCCGAAAGCCGAGGCGCTTCTCCAGCACTGCCAGGAGCAGGCAGACGCGGTTATAATCCATGCCCAGCACGGTGCGGCGCGGCGTGCCGAAACCGGCCGCGCTTACCAGCACCTGGAGCTCCAGGAGGAGCGGGCGGGTCCCCTCGAGGCTCACCACGACCACCGACCCGGGCGCCCCCTGGCGGCGTTCCGAAAGAAAGAACCCCGAGGGATTTTTCACCTCGGCGAGGCCCCGATCCGTCATCTCGAAGCCCCCGATCTCGTTGGTGGAGCCGAAACGGTTCTTCACCGCCCGCAGTACCCGATAGGCGTGGTGCGGCTCCCCCTCAAAGTAGAGGACCGTGTCCACCAGGTGCTCGAGCACCCGCGGCCCGGCCAGCGCCCCCTCCTTCGTCACGTGGCCCGCCAGGAAGGTGGCGACCCGCTTCCGCTTGGCCAGGAGCATGAGCCGGCTCCCGCACTCGCGCACCTGGCTCACGCTCCCCGGAGCGGATTCGAGGTCCGGCAGATACGCTGTCTGGATCGAATCCACCACGAGGACCTGCGGCTTGAGGGACTCGACGTGCGCCTCGATCACTTCCAGGTTGGTCTCCGCCAGGAGGAACAGGCCCTGGGGCGACATCCCCAGACGGTCGGCCCGGAGCCTGACCTGGGCCACCGACTCCTCGCCCGAGACGTAGAGGACCGGCTCGCCAAGATCGGCCAGCGCGCGGGACGCCTGCAGCAGCAGCGTGGACTTCCCGATGCCCGGATCGCCGCCGATGAGAACGAGCGAACCCCGAACCACGCCTCCACCCAGCACCCGGTCCAGCTCCCCGATCCCCGTCGGAGACCGCTCCCCGCCCTCGAGGCTCACGTCGGCGAGCGCAACCGGCGCGCTCCCGGCGACCGAGGGCAACCGACGGCCCTTGGCCGGCGCCTGCCGCTCCTCCACCAGCTCCACGAATTTCCCGGTTTGCCGACAGTCCGGGCAGATGCCCCACTTCGGGGAGGCGAAGCCGCACTCCTGACACCGGTAGACCGTCGACTCTCTCGCCATCAGTTCTTGTCCCTTCCGGTGTTGATCGTGGACCGGATCAGGTAACGCAAGATCGCGCTGCGCTGGGCTCCCTCGAGGAACGCGGCCAGGTTTTCGTAGACGGTCGGATCCTCGAGCAACCCGCCGATCGTGCCCTCCCCGGCCGCCAGTCGGTCGGTGATGCTCCGAAGGTTGGTCACGCCGACACGGAAGTCCCTGGCGGCCTGCACCAGGGCGCCCTCCCCTTCGTCTTTCAGAAGGCTCCCGGCGACGCCCTTGCCCTGCGCGAGCCGCTCGGACACGAGCCGGAAGTTGCGCGCCAGAACCCGGAAGTCCTCGGCCACCGACTTGTACTGGGGGTCGAAGAAGAGCGTCGCGACCAGGCTCTCGTCGGCCTTCCCGCGGTCGGCCATCTTGCCCAGCGCCTCCATGGCGCCCACCAGCTGGCGGGCCGCCCGGCCGCTCTCGGCCGAAAGCAGCACCCCGACCGCGCTGTCGCCGCGGCCCCGCGCCAGGAGCTCTTCGGTCGAGGTCAGCACGAGGTTGAGACGGCGCAACGCCTCCGGCTCCTCGTAGATCAGCACGTGGAGCCACCCCGGGCCCCTCTCCACCTGCTCGGCGAGCCGGCGACCCGAACGGAGCAGCACCGCCAGGTCCTCCAGCGCCCTGGTCTCGTTGAGCGTCTCCACCGTCGTCCGGAGGCTTCCCGAGAGGGCGGCGACGTTCTTCAGGATCTCGACGCCCTCGCCGGCCAGCCGGCTGACCTCCACCGGGTCTCGCGAGGCGATGGACTCCCCCGGCTTGAGGGGCGGAGCCTCCAGACCGCCCAGGCTGATCTCGACGATCTTGTCTCCCAGGAGCCCCTGTGTCTCGATCCTCGCGATGGAATTCTGGCGGATGCGGTCGGCGAAGCGCCGGGCGATGGACAGCGTCACCCGGACCTTGGCGCCGACCGTCTCCGGCAGAGAAACCCGCGTCACGCGGCCGATCTGCACGCCCGCGAGTCGTACCGTCGCGCCCGGTACGAGTCCGCCGACCTCGTGGAACTCCGCCAACAGTTCATACCGCGCCTCGAAGTACCTGGCCTGGGCACTAAGCAGGTAGACGAGACCGATGAGAGCTGCCAGGGAGACGAGGACGAACAGCCCGATGCGGATCTGAAGCGCGAGCTGTCGCCGGTCTTCGGCCATCCGTCAGCTCTCCCGCAGCTCGCCGGCCAGGAACGCCTGGACCGCGGGAACCGTGGAGCGATGGACCTCCTCCGGGGTCCCGGTCGCCTCGAAGCGTCCATCGTGAAGGATCGCCATCTGATCCGACACCATGTCGGCGAACTCGACGTCGTGGGTGACCACGATCGCGGTGTCGCACACCCCGCTCCGGAGTTGCGCGATCAACTCCCCCACCACGCGCGCGTTGGTGGGATCGAGCCCCGCCGTCGGCTCATCGAAGAACACCACCTCTGGCTCCAGGACCAGCGCCCGGGCGATCCCGACCCGTTTCTTCATTCCCCCGGAGAGCTCCGCTGGCAGGAGGGAATCGGTGCCGGGCAGCCCGACTACCGACAGGAAGCGGTGAACCCGCTCGGTGATCTCCCCCTCGCTCAGGGTCGTGTGCTCGCGGAGCGGGTAGGCCACGTTCTCGAAGACCGAAAGCGAGTCGAAGAGGGCGGCGCTCTGGAACACGAAGCCCGTCCGCCGTCGAAGGGGGAGCATCGCCTCCTCCCGGAGCTGCTCAAGGTTGGCCCCGAACAGGCGGATCTCGCCGGCGTCCGGCCGGGTCAGGCCCGCGCAGAGCCTCAGGAGCACCGTCTTGCCAACCCCGCTGCCGCCCATCACGGCCAGGGTCGTCCCCTTGGGGAGGACCAGGCTCACCCCGCGGAGGACCTCGTGGTGATCAAAGGTCTTCCAGACACCCCGGAGCTCGACGACGGGCGCTTCCTTCATCACGTCTGGGGCCAGAACAGGAAGAGGAAGAGCTTGGTGAGGAAAAAGTCCGCCAGGATCACGGCCATGGCCACCTCCACCACCGTCGCGGTCGTCGCGCGCCCGAGCCCTTCGGTGCCGCCTTCAGTGCTGAGCCCGTTGTAACAGCCGACCAGCGTGATGATGGCCGCGAAGAAGAAGCTCTTGCCCACCCCCGTGAGAAAGTCGCGCAGGGTCACCCAGTAAAAGATGTTGTTCCAGTAGACGTAGAAGTCCACATGGCGCTCGAACACCGCGATCAGCATCCCGCCGAGGAGCCCGACGAAATCGGCGAGGATGGTCAGCAGCGGGAACACGAACAACGCGGCCAGCACCCGCGGAACGATGAGCTTCTTGACGTAGTTGACGCCGATCGCCCGGAGGGCGTCGATCTGCTCGGTCACCTTCATCGAACCCAGCTCGGCGGTGATGCCGGATGCCACCTTGCCTCCCACGAGGATCGCGGTGAGCACCGGACCCAGCTCCCTCAGTATCGAAAGCGCGACCACCGGCCCCACGTAATTCTCGGCGCCGAAGCGGGCCATGTTCACCGCGCTCTGGAGCGCGAGGACCATCCCGGTGAAGACGGCGGCGGTGAGGGCTACCAGGACCGACCGGACTCCCATCCGGTCGACTTCCTGCAGGACCACCCGCCAGTAGGAGGGAGGAAGGGCGAGGTTCCGCACCACCTGGGCGGTGAGCAGTCCGAGTCCGCCGTACCAGATGAGCGTTTGTCGCCCTTGCACCCTCAGGTAGTTCCCCGCCGTCACGGCTGCCTTCCCTTCACGGTCCCGCAAAGCTCCCGACGAACGCCCGAAAGTCCTCCACGCCACTCGCAAACTCGGTCGGCGGCGCCACGTAGATCAGGTCGTAGACGCAATCTCGTCCTTTCACCACATACGCCTCGACCTCGACCGGAGCCTTGTCCAGGCTCCCCTCGAGACGCACCCAGAGGGCCTGATGCCCCGCCAGGGCCAGCTCCCTTCGCTCCCGGATCTCCTTGCCCTGAATGCCGAAGGTCAGATGCCGCGCGAGCACGGAGAGCGATCGGGTCGGAGCCCTGCCCTCGCACGTCGCGTGAGCCAGGATTCCCGCCCGCGTGGCCCGCCGGCGCAGCAGGAGGTCCGCCGGCCCGTCGGCCGCCACCTCCCACCCCTCCTTCGCGGGGAGCGTCACGCGATACCCCTTGGGCGAGTGAAAGACCCCGCCTTCGATGCGGCTCCCGCACGCGGCCGAGGCCCATGCGACAAGCAGCAGCAACCCGGCGACACGTTTCAGCCTGAGCTCCCCCCGGGATCCGCCGTTTTTTTTGCGTGACGGCGCGCCAGCTCGTCGAAGACCCGGCGGAGGGAGATCCCGCGGCCGCCGAGCAGCACCATGGTGTGAAACCAGAGGTCGGCCACCTCCTCCACGAGGCGGGCATCCCCTTCTCCTCCCAAGGCCGCCGTCACCACCTCGGAGGCCTCCTCCCCGATCTTCCGGCAGATCTGCGCCTCGCCCTTTTGCAGGAGGCCCGCGACGTACGACCCGGGCCGGGGCTCGGCCTTCCGCGACTGGATCGTGCGTTCGACCACGTCGAGAATCTGGGGCCCCGGGAAACCCTTGGACTCCCGGTCGAGCGACGGGCCCGAGGAAGCTCCGACGGCCAAGCTGGTGAAAAAGCACGTCCGGCTTCCCGTGTGGCAGGCTACGCCTTCCTGGTGGACCAGGAGCAGGAGCGCATCCCGGTCACAGTCGGCGTAGATCGCCTCCACGTGCTGGCGGTGGCCGGAGGTCTCCCCCTTCTGCCAGAGCGCCTGACGGGAACGCGACCAATAATGGGCCAGGCCGGTGTCGAGCGTCTCCTGGAGCGCCCGGCGATCCATCCAGGCCATCATCAGCAACTCGCCGGTGACGGCTTCCTGGACCAAGGCCGGGATCAGCCCCTGCCCGTCCCACCTGAGCTCGTCCACGCCGCTCACTCCTCGAGCCTCACTCGCACGTTGTGACCCCGCAGGTACACTTTGGCGTCGCGCACCGTGTACGTTCCGAAGTGGAAGATGGACGCCGCCAGCGCCGCATCGGCCTTCCCCTCGACGAGCCCTTCCCGCAGGTGCTCCAGGCTGCCGACTCCCCCGGACGCGATCACCGGAATCGACACCGCTTCGGCCACTCTCCGGGTCAGCGCGATGTCATAACCGTCCCTCGTCCCGTCGCGATCCATGCTGGTCAGCAAGATTTCCCCGGCGCCCAGGCTTTCGACCTCCCGCGCCCAGATCACCGCGTCCCGGCCCGCGGGACGGCGACCACCGTGACTATGGACGGTCCACCGCCCGTTCTGCGCGACTCCCGATCCATCGCGCTTGGCATCAATCGCCACGACGATGCACTGGCTGCCGAACCGCTCCGCGGCCTCGCGGATCAACCCCGGCCGCTCGAGCGCAGCCGTATTCAACGAGACCTTGTCCGCTCCCGCGCGGAGCAGCGTCCTGATCTCGTCCACTCCGCGAATGCCTCCACCGACCGTGAGGGGCATGTAGATCCCCTCCGCCGTGCGCCGGACCACGTCGAGCATGATGGCGCGCCCCTCGTGGGAGGCGGTAATATCCAAGAACACCAGCTCGTCCGCCCCCTGCGCGTCGTACGCGCGCGCGGCCGCCACCGGATCGCCGGCATCGCGGAGATCCAGAAACCGGACCCCCTTGACGATCCGTCCGTCCTTGACGTCCAGGCACGGGACGATGCGCTTGGCTAGCACGCCCCCACCTCGGCCAGCGCCGCTTCCAGGTCGACGGCGCCCGTGTAGAGCGCCCGCCCGACAACGGCCCCGATCACCCCGGGGATCCGCGCCAGCCGCTTCAGGTCCTCCAGGCTCCCGACCCCGCCTGAGGCCAGGAGCGGGAGGCCCGCCGCGCGCGCGAGAGCTTCCGTGCTCGCCAGGTTGGGGCCGGACTGGGTGCCGTCCCGGGCAATGTCGGTGTACAGAAGCTCGGCGGCGCCGGCCTGGCGAGCCTGCCGGGCAAGCTCCGCCGCTTGGACGTCGAGGCGCCGAGTCCAGCCATCCACGGCGACCTGCCCGTCGGAGGCATCCACGGCGACGATGATCCTGCCGGGAAAGAGACGGCACGCCTCGGCCAGGAACACAGGATCAAGCGCGGCGCGGGTCCCCAGGAGCGCCCACCGAGCCCCGGCCGCCAGAATCGCCTCGACGGACTCGAGGCTCCGCAGGCCGCCTCCGGCCTCCAGCGGGATCCGGACGCTCCGGGCAATCTCCCCGATGATCCCGGTCTGCATTGGCGAGCCGGCGAAGGCCCCGTCGAGGTCCACCACGTGGAGCCTCGGAGCGCCCCGGAGCGCCCAGGATCGCGCCACCGCGACGGGGTCGTCGGAGAAGACCGTCTGGGCCTCCGGCCGCCCCTGCACGAGCCGAACGCATCGGCCGCCGCGCAGATCCACCGCGGGGATCACCATCATCCCCGCTGGCCCTTCACGAAAGCGGCGAAGTTCTCGATCAGGCGGAGCCCCCACCGCTGGCTTTTCTCGGGGTGGAACTGAGTGGCAAAGAGGTTGCCTCTGCCGATGGCCGCCGGGAAGTTCACTCCGTAGGTGCACGTGGCCACCCTGAGCGTCCCGTCCAGCAACTCCGGGTAATAGGAGTGAACGAAGTAAAAGTAGGCGCCGTTCGGGATCCCGTCGAAGATCCGAAGGTCGCCCGCGTGGTGGACCCGGTTCCATCCCATGTGGGGGACCTTGAGCCCCTTGGGGAAGCGACGGACCACTCCCGGGATCAGGTCGAGCCCCTTGCCCTGGCCGAATTCCTCGCTTTCGGAGAACAGGAGCTGGTAGCCGAGGCAAATCCCCAGGAAGGGGCGCCCGCCTTCCAGCACCCGGCGGAGGGGCGCCAGCAACGCCAGGCGCTCGAGGCTCGCCATCGCGTCGTGGAAGGCGCCGTCGCCGGGCAGCACCACCGCCTCCGCGTCCTCGACCACGCGCGGGTCCTCGGTCACGAGGGCCTCCATGCCGACGCGCGCCAGCGCCTTCTCAACGCTGCCGAGGTTGCCTCTGCCATAATCCACGATCGCAATCATGGCCGTTACAAGTTTCCCTTGGTGGAAAGCACGCCCTCGATCCGCGTGTTGAGACGCGTAGCCTCGGCCAGGGCGCGCCCCGCGGCCTTGAACACCGCTTCGGCGATGTGGTGGAGGTTCTCGCCGTAGTGGAGGTTGACGTGGAGCGTGAGGTCCCCGTTGAAGGCGAACGCCCGGAAGAAGTCCTTCAGGAGATCCAGGTCGAAATTCGCGACCCGGGTCCGCATGAGCGGGACGTTGAAGACCAGGAAGGGCCGCCCCGAGATGTCCACGCTGCCGGACACCAGCGCCTCGTCCATGGGGATGGACGCGACCCCGTAGCGAACGATCCCCTTCTTGTCCCCGATCGCTTCC
>OBEQ010399347.1_pt1 | contig 13811 bp, 15 predicted proteins | sample 1670901 | NCBI WGS metagenome assembly OBEQ01 (sample SAMEA104232315, study PRJEB22302) | groundwater metagenome | biome: forest; feature: aquifer; material: groundwater | place: USA | collected 2011-08-07 | depth 5.4 m
GGCGGTGGCGGCGGCGGACGAGATCGAGACCGCGGCGGCAATCGTGGTGGCGGCGGTGGTAATCGCTGGTAACCCCGAACTTCTCAAAATTTGTTTAACCGTAAAATTAACAATTAAATCAAAGCCCCTGAGCAATCAGGGGTTTTTTAATTCAATGGCTACGATAAAAAGTTTAAAAGATTTATTACCAGATCCAGAAATTTTCCTCTCACTAGAGCCGGAAGAGTTGGCAGGTTATTTGTTGGAGTATCTAAACGTACAGGCAAATAACGGAGTAAAATTGAATCGTTACAATTTTAGATTGCCGCATACAGTTCAAGATTATCCTCCGCAATTTCATGACAATTTACTTAAAGCGCTAATGGAAGCATGGATATGGTTAGAGAGAGAAGGGATGTTAGCTCCGCTGCCAGGTTCACAAGGAGAATGGGTTTTTATCACTAGACGTGGAAGGAAAATTTTAAAATCTTCAGATTTAGGCAACGATCAGAAGATGCAATTACTACCTAAATTTCTACATCCTAAAATAAGCCAACGAATAACCAGTTCATTTCTTCGTGGAGAATATGATATTGCAGTGTTTCTTGCTTTTAAAGAAGTTGAGATGGCAGTTAGAGAGGCTGGCGGATTTCAGCCACAAGATGTCGGTACCGATTTAATGAGAAAAGCTTTTCATGAAGTTAATGGTCCACTTTCTGATAAATCTTTACCTCCTGCGGAGCAACAAGCAATAGCACATCTTTTTGCTGGAGCTATTGGGTATGCCAAAAACCCGATAAGTCATCGCCAGGTTGTAATTACTGATTCTGTAGAAGCAATTGAAATGATAACTGTGGCCAGTCATTTAATGAGGATCATTGATTCTAAAGCGACATGAGTGAAAGATAATAGACATCAATATCATAACAGTATCGTTCAACCTTAATTTATAAAAATGAAAGGTAAATCATGAAAAAAATAAATATTTTGTTATTAATTTTTATGCTTTTTTTCAATGCTATTTCTTTTGCTGGCACTGCTCAGCGATATGGTAATACAACCTATATCAATGATGATAATGGGAATTCATATACTGCTCAGCAGTATGGCAATACAACATATGTTAATGGTAGTAATGGATATAATGCTACAGCGCAAAGTTACGGAAATACTTCTTACATCAACGCAAATGATGGATTCAGTGGTACAGCTCAAAATTATGGAAACACTACATATTATGATGGATCAAACGGTTTTAATGGCACCGCCCAAACATATGGTAATACAACGTACTTCAACGGCAATCAAGGATTTGACGGAACAGCCCAAACTTACGGAAATACTACTTATTACAACGACAACGAATAATTTAATTTGTAATTATAGAGCCTCCAATTCTACCGACGTCGGTAGAATTCAAGGTATTATGAAGGACACAAAGGAGATTCTGTGGATTGGTGGTGGGTGGTGTTGGCGGTAGCGGCTTTTGCGGCGTGCACGTTCATTCCCATTAAAATGTATTCGGATGACGAACGCAAACGGAACATGATCAATTGGCTGATCTTGATTCCGGTCAGTCTCGTTATTATCTTCTATGTGTATCCGATTGGAATCCGGTTTTTCGAAAACTTGGCCACTCACCATTAAGATTCATCCGGCGCCGTACTTTATTGGTGCATTCTTGCACCAATAAAGTACTGTCCCGACTTCTAATAGATAATTTAATGGATTATTTTAATGAAAGTCGGGACGGATGAATTCAAGTTAGCAGGGCCCCGATTTCTGCTAAAATGCCGCACTTATTAACCAGGAGGAATCATGAAGCTTCTTAAGGAATTCCGCGATTTTGCGATGAAGGGAAACGTCATCGATATGGCAGTCGGTGTCATTATTGGCGCTTCCTTTGGAAAAATTGTATCGTCACTCGTCAACGACATCATTATGCCGCTGGTCGGGCGGTTAGTCGGAAAAGTCAATTTTTCGAACTTGTTCTTTAATCTTTCCGGAACACCCTATTTGACTCTGGATGAAGCAAAAAAAGCAGGCGCTTCGACGGTCAATTACGGACTCTTTTTGAACATGGTCCTCGATTTTGTCATTGTTGCGTTTGTGATTTTTGTTGTCGTGGGCCAGCTGAACCGGCTCAAACGCCAGCCCCAGCTGGCGCCGCCGGGACCACCGACGACCAAAGATTGTCCGCTGTGTTTGATGACCATTCCAATTAACGCCAAACGCTGCGGCCACTGCACATCGAATTTGTGATCAAAAATCGAATTAAGCCTCGGCGAATCCGCTTCGAGGCGATGACAGCTTGCCAGCTCAAATGTCCTTCCTGCCCAACTGCTTCCGGAGAAACCGGAAAACGAATCGGCTCCGGATATTTGAAATTTAAAAATTTCAAAGAATTCGTCGACCGGAACAAGTGGGTTTCCGAAATCGAATTGTCCAATTGGGGTGAAATTTTCCTCAATCCCGAACTGCTCCAGATCATTAAATACGCCTACCAAAAAACGTCACGTTAAAAGCCGAAAACGGAACCAATTTCAATGACGTGAGCGATGAAGTGCTTGAAGCGCTGGCCCAGTACAAATTCAAAAGCATGAATTGCTCAATTGACGGTGCGACCCCCGAAACGTATGCAATCTATAGAAAGAAGGGAGATTTCGATACCGTCATCGGCCACATCAAAAAACTGAATGCTTACAAAGCAAAACACAAAACAGAATTTCCCCAATTGACTTGGCAGTTTGTTGCGTTCGGCCACAATGAACATGAAATCGAGCGGGCGCGTGAAATGGCCAAGGAATTGAGTATGAAATTCTTCCTGAAACTTTCCTGGGACGATTTGTACATGGATTCATTTTCACCGGTAAAAAATAAGGATCTCATCCGGAAAGAAACGGGCCTGGAGGCGGCCAACCGGGAAGAATACCGGGAAGTTTACGGAAAGGATTACATCCAAACCGTTTGCTCTCAGCTTTGGCGGGAACCGCAAATTAATTATGACGGCCGGCTGCTCGGCTGCTGCGTCAATTATTGGGGTGATTTTGGCAATGTGTTCCAAGATGGCTTGGAGACCGGACTGAATAATGAAAAAATCGGCTACGCTCGGGACATGTTATTGGGTAAGAAGGAAAGCAAATCAGACATTCCTTGCACGACCTGCAAAATTTATTTGAATATGAAAAAGCGAGGCAATTGGTTACAGCCAAATGATGTGAAAGAAACCTATACGGAAAGCCGGACCCTCAATTATTTAAAACACAAAGTATTGGGGCCGAAACTGACCAATCAATTGTTCGGCTAGTCAATTCCCCCGAATTCGGGGGAATTCAAAGTACCCCTTGTATTCCTTTATATTAAGCTTATGATCAAGCCACACTATTCATGAGGCATTTTTATGGCAAGCATCAGCCCTTCCAACGTTCGAACCATCGAAATCGCCATGCCTTGCCACCTCGGTTTTCACCTTAGAGTCGTCGGAAGATTCGTCACGTTCGTTCGCCAATTTCATTCCACCATTTGGGTTAAAAAAGGGAAGCTTGCAGCAGACGGAAAAAATATTCTGGGCCTGCTCCTTTTGGCCGCTGCTTTTAACTCAAAACTGACATTTGAAGTTGCGGGCGACGACGCTGAAAAGACGATTCAGGGGATCAAAACCTTCTTTCGGGCGGAACGCTAACTTCTGAACATATTCCTGCCGATAATTTCTTAAACATTCGATGAGCGCAGCCAATTTATTTGCCAGTATGCTATTTGGATCAATCGGCATAGGCGTTTTCATTTATGGAAAGAAACAGGCGAGCGCCAAGCCCATGGTTATCGGCATTCTCTTAATGGTTTACCCGTATTTTATTTCTAATGCGATCGCGCTCTTTGCGATCGGAATTCTGCTCATCGCAAGTTTGTGGATTATTTAACCCTCGGAGACTTATGAACCCTTCAATCGGTACTTGCGTAAAATCCGGACTTCGAACCGCCAATCAAAGCATTCCCGCGATCGCGATTTCCATGGCGGCCTGGATTGTAGCGGTTGCGCTTTCAATAGTCCTTTTGTTCGCGGCAGCCGCGCCATTCGGCGCTGTTAAAAAATTGGCACAGGACCGTGCACGAAATCAAAAACCGCCCGTAACTTCCCAGCTCAACCCGCCGCCTTCGGTCATTCAGCCGCAAACAACGCCGCGCCCGGTAAGTCCCGAAGAAAAAGCTGTGCGGGGCTGGATCGTCAAGCCCGGCACTATTTTTTCTCTGAGTCTGATTATCATTCTTTGGATCTCCATGGTTTTGTGGTTAAGGGGCGGTCAAATCGGTTATCTCAGCCGGAAAATCAGAGACAATCGCGCGAGCGCCGGTGATTTTTTCAGCTGGGGCGTAAAATCATTCATTCCCTTGCTCGGCGCTCGCATCATATCGCTTGCCGTCGTGCTGGCGCCTATTTTGCTTTATACTTTGCTCGCTTTTTTAGCTTCCAAGATCTTTCCAAAAGTTGTCGCCGGCCTTTTTATTTTTTTAGGTTTTATCGCGTTGGTTTACGCCATTATTTGGGTCGCGCTCAAATTGGTTTTTTATGCGATTTCAATTGCATCAGACCGCAAAGGCCCGCTGCAAGCGTTGACCTTTAATCTCGCGCTGACCTGCGGACGCATGCTCCATATCCTGTGTTTGCTCCTGGTTTTTTCGCTGTTTCATTTCGGACTCAGTCTTGGAAACGGCTTTTTTGGTTTTGCCGCTAAGCTGGCGGGACACGGAGCGTTTATGGTCCGGATCGTGGGATTTGTTGTGTCGTCAATCGCAGGAGTTTATCTGGATTATTTCAAGACCGCCGCTTGCATTACGTACTACGACGCCGCGAAAAATTCGGTCTCATAATTCTAGAAAATACTTACGGCTTTAAAGTCATTTATTGTATAATTGTGCCTTCATATGAAAAAAATTATCCTGATTGTAGCAGTCGTTGCTTTCCTCGGCCTGATGGCCTTTTGGCAGTACTTCCTAAAAGGGTACCTGCTGCTTCCTTCCGTTGACCGGTTCGTAAATTCTTTTTACGAGCAGTACAATAAGAATGATTTCAAATATATGTACGACATCTTAAGCCACCAGAAAATCCGCAACAAAATGGACTCATTTCAATTTGAAGGCAAGATGCTCGAGACTCAAAAACAGTTGGGTGCGGTTGAGTCAAAAAAAAGAATTCTGTGGAAGCGTCAGCACACCAAGGGCGTCACGTTCTTTTTAGTAGAATATAAAGTGAAGCGGGCCAAAATCTCCTCTGTAGACAAGTTTATCTTGATTAAGCAAAAGAACGACTGGTTCGTCTACGATTACGTGGTACGCGCATCGTAAGCTTCATAAAATAATTAATTAAGTGGTTCGGCCGTTGTCTGCATTTGAAATTTCAGGTCCTAAATGGTAGCGTTTATGGAACAGGAGCTAATCGGCCATGAAAAAATTAATCGGAGTTGTTTGCTTGGGTTTATTGCTTTCTCTGTTTGTGTTTGTCGCGCATGAACTTTCGGCCAGTACCGATCCAAACCCGAAAGACAAAACCTATCCTTCCGTCGACGATCAAATGACTGATTCCATGGCTACATCGGATTTAAATGCCATAGGCGATGCAGGCATGTCCATGAGGGCCGGGATGCCGACTTTTTCCAGCGGAGATTCCCTAGAGGATCAGCAGATGATGAAGCTGCAGCAAGAGCTGACTGAGGAAGCCGAACAAACTGATGAAGAAGTAAAAACCAGCCAAGAAATCCTCTAAACTGCGGAGCATGAAGCCCCGGCATTTCGCGCTTTGCTTGATTGGCCTGCTCCTGATTGATCATTATTTCGCCCAGTTTTTGGCCGCGCTTTTCATCGGCCACTATTCCTTTCCCGATGCGCTTCAAGACGCCTACCGGTTTTTCTCCGTTCAAGGCTATTTATTTTTTACCGGCTTTCGTTTGATTCCGTATTCGGTTCTCATCTCAGCACTTATTATTCTCAACAAATCCAACCGGAAAAATTGGATTGAACCGACTTTTTGGGGCGGATTCGCAGGAATCTTAGCGTTCATGATTTGGGCCATGTCAGAAGTGTTCAGGCCTCTTTATACGAACGTGCATATGTCTTCGACATCGGCCGTTGCGTTTATATTCATTCCGCTCTACAGTTTGGCTGCCGCCGCGGCCGGTATGTTGATTGCCAACGGCCTCTACGGGGCCGCCAAGCAACTCCGGAAAGTCTACCGGGACTTAGGCTAAGCTCTTCCGTTTACGATCTCGGCGATTTTGTGTAAAATACCCTCACAGGAGAAACCCATGAAAAAGACCCTTTTGTTCTTAGCTGTTTTCCTTTGCGCAAACTATTCTGTCTTCGCCGGTGGGGAACATATGGCGAAACCCTATGTTGGTACGCCGGAATTTGAACGGCTCAAGACGCTCGCCGGTTCTTGGAAGGGCAAACATATTGAAAGTGACGGCAAAGAATCTGACGTAAACGTGGAGTATTCCGTGAGCTCAAACGGAAGCATTCTGGTCGAAAAACTTGCTCCTGGAACGCCCCACGAAATGATCAGCATTTACCGCGACAAAAAAGGCAAAGCGGCTTTCACGCATTACTGCGCCATCGGTAACCAGCCCGAAATGGATTTGATTTCCTCAAGTGAAAAAGAAATGAAGTTTGATTTTTCACCGTCTAACAATCTCATTGATCCCGCCAAAGACGAACACATGCATGCGTTAACGCTTAATTTCGACGGAAACGACAAGCTCACTCAGACTTGGAAATACTTCAAAGGCGGCGCCCAAGCGGGTGAGACCGTCATTACGCTCACACGCCAAAATTCATGAAGACCGCCGCGGTTTCCGTTTCCGAACGAAAAACCGTAAAGATTTGGCGCAGTTTTCTGATCGTGTTGATTTCGCCCTTTGTTCTTCTGGCGCTGGAATTTTTTTTGAAGTCCGCCTGGCCTCAACCCCCGCCTAATTTTTCAAGAATCCTGTTTACGGAACAAAACGGCCACAAAATTTTAATTCCCCAAGCGCACGGCACCAACTACGCCCGGGAATTTTCCGTCGACATTCAGGCCAATCAATATGGTTACCGCCAAGGGACTTGGCCGGGAAAGCCAATTCCCGGAAAAGTTGTCTGGCTGTTCGGCGATTCGTTTACATTCGGCTGGGGCGTGGAGGCCCAGGAAACATTTTCAGCCCGGCTCAATCAAGCGGGTTTTTCGGTTTATGATCTTGGAATCCCGGATGACGGCTGGGCGGATTATGAGTACCGCTTTGAGTGGGCCAAGACGCACTTGCCGCCGCCTGATCTGATTGTGATTGCCTCCTACGACAATGATTACGCGTATCTGGCAAAGACAATTTTTAAAAATGATGCGGCCAAAAAAGCGATTAAGGTCCGCAAAATTTTGGTGAAGAGCCAAGTGGGCCGGTTGCTGAAACGAATCAGTTATCATTTGGGTTTAACGAAGTTTTTTTCTATGTACGGCGGTTCTGAAATCAATGTGCGAACGGCTTACGGCCGGGATTTCAGCGTTCATGAAAAAAATTACCTGGATTCAAAATCCGGACAAATCACGCTCTTTTGGGTCGAACATTTTATTGAAGAAGCCAAGAAAATTTCTTCGAATTGTATTCTGGTCCGGATTGCACCGGGCTATTGCAACGGACTCAGTTGGCAGAAAGAAGCGCTTTCGGCGCTCGGAAAGCCCCCGGACCATTACGACTTTAACCGTTTAGATCAGGAACTAAAAAAAATCAGCCAAAAACATTCCATCTCTTATTTGAAGTTTGTTCCGATCACGGACTTGGAAACTAAGAATTACTACTACCGATATGATTTGCATTTAACCAAACTCGGCCATGAAGCATTAGCCTTAGAACTCCTGAAAGGGATTAATCTCATTAAAAAATGACAAATCAAGAACGAGACCGTTTAATCAAACTAGCAATTTATTTCTTGTGCGTTTGGATCAGCACGAAATTTGCAGATGGATACGCTGTCGTGGGGCCGGTATTTGGCCTGGCCGTGGTGGCCTATGATTCTAAATTTTTTACAAACATTTCGCGCGAGAAACACGTCGGTTTTCTGATCGCTTCGACTTTGATCTATGCTTTGGTGTATTGGATGTCGCTCAGAAAATGGGAAAGCAGTTTTGAATTCTTCAATTATCTCATCGGCCCGTTTGCGCTTGGGGTTGTCTTAGGAAGCGTTCTGTTACCCTATGCGCACAAAATGTTCTTCAAAAAATCGCCGGTGCTGACCAAGCAAGTGATTGCGTTCCTTCTCATTTCGTTTTACACCGTCACTTTTTTTGCCTATGTGTACAACGAATTCGGGATCGGGTTTAGCTTTAACTATGCGGCGATTGCCATTGCCCTTTGGCAGGGAATTTACCTTTATCTGTTTTTCCGCTCTTCTGCCGCCAGTTCAAAACGTTCCTCTTAAATCAGGATTTTTCACCTTATTTTCCTGATTTTTTAACCCTAGGACTTGCATTCTTTAAGCGCTGTGTTAGTATGTAAGCAGATTATAAAACATTTTAGTAAGATATAAGCCTAATAGAACAAGGGGTTTAAAAGATACTTAAATGATAGAAAAAGACGAACTATTAACCACGCTAGAAGCAGACCTTCAATTCATCTTATTCTTCCGCGTCATTAAAACAGGGGGGGACCAATCCGATCAGCAATCCGGAACTGGCAGAAAAAAATGATTAAATCTTAATTGCCCAAGGGAGGGTAAATCAATGAACTCAGCTCAAAAATCAATTAGGTTTCTAACCGCTCTTTTGTTTCTCTCGTATCAACTCATTCCAATCCCGCAATCATTCGCAGCAGACTTAACAACTTCAGTTATGCAAAATACGCCAACGGTTCCTGCGGTTCAATCTAATGCAACCGTTCCAGCTTCTCAAGATTCTGTCCCTAATCCCAATTTAGCGCCAAGTCCGCTTTCATTAGCATTGACTACGCCCAATCCTACTCAACCTGGCGATCTCGTTTCGCCGGACGGTTCAATTGTGGTGCGTCCTGCTTTTGTCGGAACGAAAAAAGTCCTCGAAGTCCGAGACAACACCGCGTCCGGCTCACCGGTGCGTTTTACTTACGACACGCCTTTCTTACTTGGCGCCAGCGGAATGAGCCTCTATAAGTTTAGTCCTGATAACCGCGAATTAATCGTGGGCGATAAGGCCGCGATGGTTTACGCATTTCGAATGGATTCCAAACAACCTGTGAGAGGATTTCAAATTCCAGGACTTGATCCCGCATTTTTAAGCGGCATGACTCCGCCGAGACAACAATATACCAATTACAACATTGCTGATTTGATGTTCTTAGACAACAATCACATGAGCGTGACATTGGCGAATAGCCAAGTCATTTCACTGTTCGTGAATGATACCGACCTTCGTTATACGTCGCCGGCCGAAGCCGCTGTGATGGCCAATGCAGCCATGACGTTAAATCAAGTCTCACAAATTCCGGTCCAAACCGCCCAAGCGAACGATTCAAAAACGCAAATCTTAAATCAGAACGCCCAAAGTGTGACTTTTTCTTACGCGATTCACGAAAACTCTACAGGTAGCGATCAAACAGGCGTGAACCTTGTTCTCAGCCGTCCTTTTAAAATGAGTGAGGTGGGAGACAACCTTCGCTTCATGGTGCAGGGAAATGCGGACCAGATCCGCGTCCAAATTACAGGAACTCGTTTCAATAGTTCCTTTATGGCCATTGCGGGAATTTATCTGTCCGATATTTTAGATTCAACCGGAACCGGCGCTGTGATTTCATCTGCCAAACTACAAGCACTTGGAATTGATACCAGCAAAGACATTACCCAAATTCAAATCTTAGCGGGGAACGCGCACGCCGGCGGCGGCAAACTTGAAGCCGTGGGATTGGTGACGCTTATTTACGGGCCTCATAGCAATGCGATTCCGGGCGATTTGGTTTCGGCCGACGGTTCTATTATTGTACGTCCTGCATTTGTTGGGACGAAAAAAGTTCTCGAAGTCCGGGACAATTCTCAAGCCGGAGCTCCCGTCCGTTTTACGTACGACACACCTTTCTTGCTGGGCGCTGCGGGAATCAACAGTTATAAATTTAGTCCTGATAACCGTGAATTAGTCGTGGGCGATAAGGCCGCGATGGTTTATGCATTTCGAATGGATACCAAACAAGCCGTCCGTGGATTTCAAATTCCGGGACTCGATCCGGCATTTTTAAGCGGTATGACTCCGCCGAGACAGCAATATACAAATTACAACATTTCAAGCATGACTTTTTCAGATTACACTCATTTAAGTGCCACACTTGTGAACGGCCAAGTTATTTCTCTGGCCGTCAGCGACACGGATCTTCGTTACGACGCGCCGGCCGAAGCCGCAGTGCTTGCTTCGGCTCCGATGGCTCTGAGTCAAGTCTCGCAAATTCCGGTCCAGATGGCTCAGGCGAACGATTCAAAAACAACAATTCTAAGTCAGAACGCTCAAGGTGTGACTTTCACTTATGGGATCCATGAAAACTCTACAGGCAGTGATCAATCAGGCGTGAATCTTGTCCTGAGCCGTCCGTTTAAAATGAGCGAGATGGGCAATGTCATCAAGTTAATGGTGGCGGGAATCACGGACCAGATCCGCGTCCAAATTACAGGGACCCGTTTGAATAGTTCGTTTGCCGCCATTGCGGGCATTTATCTGTCCGATATTTTAGTTTCACCCGGATACGGCGCCGTGATTTCAACCGCCAAATTAAGAGCGCTTGGAATTGATACGGACAAAGACATTACTCAGATCCAAATTTTGGTCGGAAACGCACACGCAGGCGGCGGCAAACTCGAAGCCAGCGGTACCGTGACGATCAATTACGGACAGATTATTCCTGACATTGTTGGCACCGCTTACAATCAAGCTGCGATTACAACGATGCCGAATCTTCCGACGCTTGGAACTGCGGTCGGCAATGTCGATCTCAATTCCACAATTTCGCTGAATCAAACCAGTGCGCGCGATTTTTCAGTTACTTACTCCGCTCCTGACGCGGGAGACTTTGTGTTTGCAACGATCGCAGGCGTTCCGAATGTCAACTTAACGGGGAATCTTGTGTTTGCCGCGACGATTGCGGCCGGAAAAAAAGTTAAATTGGAAGTTGGAGATGGTTTTAATAATAGCGTTATCTATTATTTGGTCGGCACAGGCGCGAAGCAGAATTATTCTGTGCGCGTCGTGGGAGACAATTTGTCGAACTTCCAGCCGTACCGCGTTGTATTCGTCATGGAGAATCCCAATGCCGGTACCAGCGGAACGATTGCGATTGAAACCAAAGGCTTGGATTATATTCCGCCCGTCAACGGAGTCGCTTATAACCAAGGACTGCTTTCGATGCTTCCCGGAAATCCAATATTAAGCGGAGCAAAAGGACCGGATCCAAACAATAACGCGTCCTTTTCCTTTTCTCAAACGAGTACGCACAATTTTTCGATGACTTACAACTTGCCTGACAGCTCTGATTTTGGGTTTATCACGTTAAATTCTTCCTCGGTTAATCTGTCTAATGGAATCGTTCTTGCGGCTACCATTCCGGCCGGGAAGAAAATGAAGATCGAATTCAAAGATACATTTGGAAAGATTCAAGATTATTATTTAATCGGAACCGGCGTGAAACAAAATTACGGATTTGCGTTAATTCCGGGAGAGGATGCGCAACCGGGCTTTAACAGAACGTTGATTACGACGATTGCGTTTGTTGTCGAGCAGAGAAATACCGGCACTTCCGGTACCATTGCTGTCGAAACAAAAGGGATGAAATACACAACCCATTCCGAAACGTATTATCCGGACGGGAAGCTCAAATCCACAACGGACACCATTTATTTAAACGATGTCAAATACCAGATCCTCTACAGCGATTACGATACTGCCGGAGTAAAAACTCGTTACTTAATCCAAAATTATTATCCGGATGGCGTTACGCGGGCAACGTATGACGACTACCGGTATGTCAATAAGATCCTCAGCGCCTTTTATCATTATCAATGGGATACGGCCGGCAAATATACGAACATTTATACAAACCTGTATTATCCTGACGGACTAATCAAGTCATTCGACAGCACGGTCTCTGTCAACGGGGTGAGATCATCCCGGACGTATTTGCTTTACAATACGTCGAGTTCTATAACGCAAAAAATTTATCAGACTTATTTTGCGGATGGAATTACACTCCAGTCTCTCGATGACTATCGGTATGTCAGTAACGTCCTCAACATTCTTTACCATTATCAATGGGATTCCGCCGGCAAATATACGAATACGTATACGAACCTTTATTATTCTGACGGAAGGCTCAAGTCATCCGACAGCACCATCTATTTCAATGGATTGAAATCATCTCGGGCTTACGTGCTTTACAATACGTCGAGTTCCATGACGCAAAAAATTTATCAGACTTATTTTGCGGATGGAGTTACGTTAATGATGAATGATGATTTCCGCTTTGTGAACAACATTATGAGCGCACGAACCACGACCTATTATAATCAGGACAAAACCATTAGGATTTCTAGTGCAATTGATTACGCCTACCAGGTTCTAAGTTCCGACGGCCGCTATTCTATTTCGGCAGGAAACGGAAGCTATTCGCAGCCGCCCGCTCCGGCTTACACAACGACCAATATCTATATTTTCGATAAAAACACGGCTGGTGTGAAGCTTGAGTTAAATACCCAAACCGGCTCAGCCGGGTCGATTACAGGCGCAAGCTACGATGCTGTAAAAAAGGCTTTCAAAGTGACGTACGCAAACGGCAGTGTCAGGTATTTTGACCCCGTGACCGGCCAAGAAGTTTAACTTAGCCTCCCTATTAATTCACTGTCTCGGGGCCGATCTGTAGTTCACGATTCCCCGATTGATTGTTCTCAATTCTGGTGTATCATAGTTTCTATGGAAACGTACCGCGCCGGAGCTGAAAAAAGGCGTTTTCCAAGACATCCAGTCAGTTCCCCAATCCGCTATCATCAAATCAAAGCAAAATCGTTCAGCGGTTCAATCACAGTTGATATCTCGGAGGGTGGAATCTGTTTTTTGGCAGGAATGTTTATGCCGCGCGGCAGTTTGGTTCAATTTACGATTCCGGTGTCTGATCAGGTTTTTCAAGTGGAAGGCAAGACCACCTATTCATCGTTTGTGGACACGATCGGTTTTTACCGGACCGGAGTTGAATTTCAAAATCCGAGCACTCAGCTGAAAGAAAAATTCGCGGACCAAATTTCTCAGATCAAGGAATATCACAAGAAACTTTCAGAGAAGTTAGGGGACGAAGTTTCGGAAAAAGAAGCCGCTCATAAGTGGATGGAAGAATGCGGCAAACATTTCTCTTATTTGTTTTAAATTGCAAGGAGGTTAGTCATGGCAAAGCGCGTTAAAGAAATTTATTTTACAGCACCGAATAAAGTGGGTGTTTTGGCAAAGGTCACTCAAACGCTGAAAGCCGCCAGGGTCAATATTATTCATGCGGTTGCTTGGACCGAAGGCGCCAAAGGCCATTTTGATATGGTGACCAACAACAACGCAAAAGCAAAAAAGGCGCTCGCGAAAATCGGAATTCGGGCAGGTGATTGCGATGCGGTGGTGCTGACGCTTCGAAACAAGGTAGGTTCCTTAGACCGTGCGGCCAAACGGCTGGCTAAAGCAAAGGTAAATATCTCATGCATTTCCGCAACGGGCGCCGGCCCTCGGACTTCCGTTGTCCTTCACACGACCAATAACGCGAAAGCCGCTCGACTCGTTTGACGCTCATACCGATTCCTAAAGCAAACGCCATGCTCATTTGTGATTA
>OBEQ012112936.1_pt1 | contig 13809 bp, 13 predicted proteins | sample 1670901 | NCBI WGS metagenome assembly OBEQ01 (sample SAMEA104232315, study PRJEB22302) | groundwater metagenome | biome: forest; feature: aquifer; material: groundwater | place: USA | collected 2011-08-07 | depth 5.4 m
ATAACTCCAGAAAGCACATCGACACAGATAGAAAATCTTCCGCGTAAGTCAGCGGAATGTTGGTGGTTCGACAGCGACGGCGTTATGTTCGAGCCGGCTACGGAAATCGAGGGCAGTTTGATTCCCGCGGTGTCCGATTATTCGGGCCGCGACATCGGCTTATATGCAAAAATCCTGCCTGACGGATTCATCTCAAATATAATTTCGATTTTCCGTGTTCTTTCAAGCTCCGGCCTCGCCGTCCGCGAGGTGCGTCTTGAAAATCTGGATCTGCAAGAAATAAAAGTGCTGACGTATGAGGGCTTGCCCGCCATAGCTTCAGCGACGGTGGAAGCGAAGGCGGGCCCGGAACTCTATTTCAGTTTGCGGTTTCCGGCAGACGATGCCGCAGCGGTCTTGGCATCGCTCGCCGGAAAAGGCGATTTAAATAAATTGCAATATGTTGATTTCCGCGCGGAGAACCGGGCGTACTATCGGTAAGGTTTTAAGTGTTTGCTTTTGGGCTTTAGGTTCGATCGTCTTGTTTTAGGTTTTTTAAGAAATCGTTTTTTGAAATACGGAAACTCCCAGTCCATCGTTAGAATGAGAAAGAATGCGACTACTGTATATGTAGCGATAGAAATGTTTCGGTCAGAGAAATTCAACCCAAACCAACGATTTGAGTAATATGAAATAAAACCCGTTTGCACTAATGGTATTGGATGAGAAGCCCGTAATCGCAGATAATTTTCAAGATAGGTTAGGGGGCAACCTCCGTATAAAGACCAAACAATGACGGTAAAAAGGAGAATAAACGCCTCGACGGGGCGAAAGCGTTTTATGGTTATGCCCAAACCTATGCCCACAAAAACCGAAATAATCAATACCGCGTGTATAACCGTTACCGCGTTAGCTAGGGCGAGATACATAAAGACCCTGAAACAGAACTCGGCGTTGGAATAATTACAACTTATAAATAAAAATAGATGTCCCCGCCTTATAATCCGGTTCCGGAAGGTTTCCCAATCCGGGCGCGGGGCGACGGAGTTGCGTGAGCCATCGATATTCGTCTTCGGGGTTTCGTTTTTGTCCCGACACGGTCGGTTGGATCGCGCTCTCGAGCGTGTTTACGGAAACGGCGAGCCAGTGGATCGGTGGGACTTGCCCTGAGCCTGTCGAAGGGTTGCCGCGCGACGACCACCATCCCTCCTCTTTTGCGCCGAGGTAATACTTTGGATTCCCGCCGCCGAAATAATCAACGGCGATTTTGTCTATTTCGGGGTGCGCGGCGACGAACTCCTTGAGCCGGAGCATGTCCTGTCCCCAATCGGCATTCGAATCCGTCACATAGCGGTAGCCGTTCCACGGGCCGCCGGCGAGTTCATTAAAATATGAAAGAAAATACGGCGCGGCAAAGACGGTTTCCGCGAAGAACCAGAGGAGCGTGGCGAGAATGAAAAAATATCTGATCGAACGGGTGAACGCGGTTTTGATCCGTTGTACGATCATTTGAAAATTCGATTTTGAAGATGGCGCGGGTATCGCTGTTGCCCACTTTTTGAGTGCGCTTGCGGCAAGGATATAGATGAAGGGAAGTGTCGGTAGAAGATGGCGGTAGCCGATATTCAAAGGGCTCTTCATGCTCCACGCCCAATAAAAAATCACAAAGACAATCATCCCGAATTCGGGAAAATTCGTGCCTAAATAATCAGAGAAATTATTTTTGATTTTTGTCCGCCAGCTTGCGGATTGATTTTTGATTTTTTTTATGATGCCCCAGATTCCCAAAACGAGCCCGAGAAGGACGAGAATGAGCGCGGGCAGAGGCTCTTTAAGGAGATAGACGATGGGGAAATAGAGATGCGATCCGGTCGCAGAAACTTTGCCGAGAAAGTAATTGGTATTTCCTCCCGCAGACCGTTGGATCACCATGAGGACGCCCAAGAGATATTCCGCGAACGGGCGCGTCACCGGATTTTTTGCCATCCAGATATCAAGATTCGCAACGCATCGCAGGGGTTTGCAGAGATGTCCCGCCGCCGTTTCGCCGCCCGCGAATGACGTGAGCGTAACTTGTGTGTCGCTCCCCTGCCTGTGGATGGGGTAGTTCGCGGTGAAAAGGAAATACACCGGATAGACGACGAGGACATAGCCGATTACAAAAATGAAGATAAGCGATCGGATGTAGCGGAACGCGCGGACGGCGAAGCGGCGGAAACGATCTTTTGTTTTCTCCCGATCGCGGATAACGCTCGCCGCGTAGAAAGCCGCGATGAGGATTATGAAATACGGCACGAGAAGCACGGTAGAGAATTTTAAAAGTTCCGCGGCGCCGAAGGAAAGTCCCGCATAAAAAAGATGGCGCCGCGACGGCGCGAGCAGAAATTTCATGAAATAATAAGTCGCCGCGACCACGCCGAACGCGGCGGCGACGTCCGTCGTCACGTAGTGCCCGTGCGCGAGGACGGTCGGAGAAAACGCGAAAAGAAACGTCGGCACGAGCGCCCAGAATTTTCCCAAAAGCTCTTTCGCCCACGCATAGATGAGAAGAATAAGAATGGCAGTGAGGAGCATCGGCCCCATGCGCGCGACGCGGACTATGTGATCGGCGTCGTTTTCCGATTGATAAAGGAATTCTGCTCCCATTTCCCACTGGCCGTTTATGTCTGTCTGCCACGCCGAGTTTTCGGTGGGGAAGCGGACGTTTTCAAAAAGGAGCGGGAACGCGGCGATCGCCTTAAGAAGCGGGGGATGCTCAGGGTTCAGGCGATAATCAAGCTGGTTCACGTATCCGTAGCCCGCCGGAATATGCGCGAGTTCGTCCATGATTGCCGAGTCGCCGCGCGAGGCAATAGACATAAATACAAATGAAACAGCCGCGATGAGGACGGCGGCGGCCCAGCCGAGCTCGGCAGTCCAGGCGGTCGCGTTCGAAACTTTCTGAGTTTTCGTTTCGGATTGCATTACCCACAAGTATACCCTAAGTCAAAAATAAAATTTACTGGAGTTATGAACATATGCAATCGTAATAAAAAAAGCTCGTCGTGGTTATGAGGCGAGCTCGTCGGCGGGGACACGACCATATACTCGGGAATGTTTTTTCTTATCTTCTTCAGCTCTGCGTCGCACTCCGTCGTGAGTTAAATGAAACTCGTGCGGCGGATGCCCTCTTTTCGCGGCGAGAATTTTACTAGAGACCATTCTTTCTCGCCGTTCCACGCACCTGTCTTTTTCGAGGCCCCAAAGGCGAACGTATATTTTTGCGAGTCCACTGACGCTATTGCGGTTAACCTTAAGCTCATCGCGAATTTCTCGAGCTGTTTTCCATGTGTCATGTCGCAATACTTCAAGAATTTTTTGCTCGGTTACTTTAAACATCCTAAAACTCCTTTAATGTGCCAATCATATTATATATTGCAAGTAAATATTGTCAACAGAAATTTCTGAATTTTGATTTTTTAAATGAGCCCGTTAGAATGTGCTTACGATGAATTCCACGCGCAAAGTTCCCAAAAAGAATATTTCAAGCCATCTCGCGGACGTTCGCAGGCCGGAGATGAAGGAATCGGCTGATGTGCGCCGCGAAGGGAGCGTGCCAAGCCCTTCCGGTGAATCAAAAGAGCGTGGCGCGGAGCGGGAAGAGGCGGTATCAAGAATATTTGAGAAGTATTCTGTCCCGCCGCCTGTTTTTGAAGATGCGTTTCCGCGCCGCCGATCCGGGCCGTCCCGGCGGCGAAAAATCATTGTGTGGTTTGGAGGCATTGCGCTTTTCGTCGGCGGGGGATTTTTTACATTTCGCCTCTATTATGTTTCCCGGCTCGAGTCGCTCCGCGCGGCCGCCGGAAATTTTCAAGAATTCCACTCGGCACTCGGCATTCCCGGCGGCGCGGGCGATAGTTCTGGAGTCCCGGCGGGCGCCGATTCAACGTCATTCTCTAGCCGTCTGCAAGATGTCGTCTCGCTCCTCAAAAACGCCGGTGCGGTCTACGCCGATGTGCAGTCCTTATCAAGCCATGGGTTCGCGCTCTTAGAAGAGGCATCGTATCTCAAAAATAATTTTTTGGAACTTTTACTCATGAAGCGGGGCAATGAACTTGTTTCGCATCTCGGCGCCGCTCGCGATCATGTGGCGGCGGTGAATGGCGCAAGTTCCCGTTTCGCGAGAAGCCAATCAGCGATCAAGAACATTCTGCCGCTTGATCCGGCCTACGCGCTCGCGCTTCAGATTGGCATGCGCCGCATCGGCGCCTTTTTGGACGCATTCGTCCCGTGGTTCGCCGTGGACGGGCCGCACCGCATCCTTGTTTTTTTGAGCAACACCTCCGAGATGCGGCCGGGCGGCGGTTTTTTGGGGAGCTATGCTGAAGTCACGATCCGCAAGGGAAATATCGAGAGTGTCATCATTCGAGATATTAATGAGGCCGACAAGGAATTTGATGCGAAGATCATTCCGCCAGCGCCGCTCCAGCTCATTGCAAGGCGATGGCGCGCCGCGGACGCGAACTGGTTTTTCGATTTTTCGGATTCCGCCGCAAAAACGATTTCGTTTCTCGAGCAATCGAATTTGTACCGCGCGAGTTCGACCACATTCGACGGCGCAATCAGCATCTCTCCTGCGGTGGCGCGCGATATTCTTTCCATAACCGGACCGCTTTCTCTTGCTTCAGGCAGTAGCAAATTCGCGAGTGATACGTTTCAGGTAGAGATCCAGAAGCGCGTGCAAGCGGCGCAGGAGAAAAAATCGGGCGAGCCAAAGAGGGTTATGAAAGAATTCGTGGATGCGCTCACGGAGAAACTCTCGTCGCTCGACCCGAAAAGCCGGGCGGCGCTCGCGGATTTATTTCCGACGTGGATTGCCCATAAGGACATCATGGCGTATTTCAAAGACAAAAATTTCGAAAATTTTTTTGACGCATACGATGCGGCGGGGAAGATATTTGCCGTGCCGCAAGGGTTCTTCGGCGATTATCTGGCGTTTGCGAGCGCCAATATCGGCGGCGAGAAAAGCGATTTATACATAAAGCAAAATGTTTCCCTGGAAAGCCAGATCGGGCAGGACGGCGTGGTGAGTGATCATCTTGTCATTACGCGCGCGCATCGCGGGAACGAAAGCCCATATTGGTGGTATCGTGCCCCGAATCAGAGTTATCTTCAAATTTTTACGCCGCCCGGCGCGAAGTTTTTGGGCATGACCGGCGGCATAGAGAAAAAAATATCTCCTCCGGTACATTACGCAAAAGAAGGATACGCAAAAGACGTGGATCTCGCGGCCGTTGAGTCGAGTGTAAAAACATTTTTCAATTTTCCGTCGGTCCAGAGCTTCACCGAATCCGGAAAAAATGTGTTTGCGACGTGGGTGAGGACGCCGCTCAGGGGCACGAGCACCGTGACGTTTGATTACAGCCACCGTCTGCCGAACGTCCCCGCGGACGGCGGCGCGCATACATTCGTATTCGAAAAACAGGCGGGAAGCAGTGGAACATATCATTTTTCGATCACCGCGCCCGTCGGATTTCGGTTCAAAGAAAACGGCATGCCGGTTTTTGAATATGATTCATCCGACCCGCCGGGGCGGGTGATGATCAATTTGACATTAGAAAAAATTCTATGATATAAGAGTAGATAGCGCTTTTCATGACTTTCCGCGATCCATGTATTCGGAGCGGATCCCGAGGGACGCGCCAAGATTGTGGCGCTATCGGCAAACGTTGTAAACAAATCAGGAAAGCAGGTCCTGCGGTTGCGTAGCGTCGAAGCATTACAGAGTGCTATAGGGGTGCACGTGTTTATAAATCCTGGCAGAAGAAAAGACAAAGATTTGTTGCGACCGAATCAAAAGTTAAGCGAGAGCAAATCTTTTCTGGGTTCGTATTTTTTCTCCGGCGTTGACGAGGGAATATATTCTTTTCCGTGCGTCGCGTCGGTGAAGGAGAAAGCGTACGCCGATTTCATTATTCCGCTCAACGAGCGAGTTAGCGGACATTCCGCGGTGGTAAAGCTGTACGCGGTTTACTGGCCGGGTGATCCGGCTGTGGCAGAGCTGAGAGTCGGAAGCGCCGAAATCGGATCGCCGCCTCGTTCTGAATAAATACGACCCAATCATTAAACCCCCGCGCTCGTTCGCTCACGCGCGGGATTTTTTTGTTCCGATCCCGCAGTTCTCGATTTTCTTATAGGCAAAAATGTAGACTAAAATGCTATTTGCTAAACCAATTCGCGATCGCGAATTGGTTTAGCAAATCATCGTTGTGTGTTATTATAAAAAACAAAGCCATGAAACGAGGGGAAATGACCATAAAAATATTGGAAACGGTTGCAGGCATTGCTGTAGGCATAGTTGATGTTTTTGGCGCGATTCTCGCTGCGGGCTACGGCGCATCCGCGGGGAAAATAGAATACGAACTTCGCAAAAGGGAGCGACTTCGCGCTCACGAGCTGGCGCAAAGACAAATACAGCAGCGATATTACTCGATGCTCTATAAGCTCAAGCAGCAAGGTTTGATTATTGAAAAAAAGAGCAAAGGTAAGATATTGCTTCGGATTACAAAATTAGGAAGGGAGAAGTTGGGCATTCTGAAAATAAAATCTCTTCGTCGTCTTCCTCCCCGCTCATATGTGTTGGAAAAAGGCGAAAAGAAGTTTATTATTGTGGCGTTCGACATTCCGGAACGCGATAAGAGGATGCGAGATTGGCTCCGAGAGGTATTGCGGGGATTCGGGATGTATATGATCCAAAAAAGCGTGTGGACAGGGAAGATCAGCTTACCAAAAACATTTTTAGACGACTTGAAGCAGTATCAGTTATTGAACTACGTTGAAATTTTCGAAATCAGCAAAACGGGCAGCTTGCGGTCTGTCAGGTAATAAGCACAAAGACAAAAAAGTCGCGGAAGTTGCTTTCTGCTAAACCAATTCGCGATCGCGAATTGGTTTAGCAGTCGGAAAAACGATATGATGGGACAAGCGCGGCAAGCATAAAAACATCATGAGTAATATCAGAAACTTTTGCATTATAGCGCATATTGACCACGGGAAGTCCACGCTTGCCGACCGGATGCTTGAGGCAACGGGCACCGTCGAGGCGCGGCGGATGCGGCCGCAATATTTGGATCAGCTCGAGCTTGAACGCGAGCGGGGGATCACGATCAAGATGGCGCCTGTCCGCATGAAATATCATGCGCAAATTCGAAAGTCTAATATCGAAATTCGAAACAAGCCCGAAATTAAAAATCCAAATTTTCAAAACGATAATTTCGGACTTCGTGCTTCGGACTTCGAGTTTGCAGATTCAGAATATATTCTGAATCTGATAGATACGCCGGGTCACAGCGATTTTTCCTATGAGGTCTCGCGGGCGTTGGCGGCGGTTGAGGGGGCGATTCTTTTGGTTGATATTACAAAAGGTATCCAGGCCCAAACGCTCTCTAATTTTCGTGCCGCCAAGAAAGCGGGACTTACGATTATCGGGGCGGTAAACAAAATTGATCTTCTTCCTCGAGCGCGGACTGATGCAGACAGAACAGAGATGCACGTAGAAATAGAAAAAGTTGTGCAACCCCTCACCGAACTGTTGCAGGTTCCTTCTGGGGAGATATTGCGCGTATCCGGAAAAACCGGCGAAGGCGTTGCAGAATTACTCGAAGCCGTTGTAAAAAAGATCCCTTTGCCTCAAGCGCGGATCAATCCGCGTGAATCAACGGTGGTGCCCGCACGGGCATTGATCTTCGATTCTCTCTACGACGACCACAAGGGCATTTTGGCGTATGTGCGGATATTCGACGGCACATTCCGCGCCGGGGACAACATCGAGCTTCTTGCCGGCAAGGCGAAATGTAAAATAAAAGAAATCGGCTACTTCATGCCCGAACTCAAAACGGCGGATACGCTCGTGGCGGGGGAAATCGGCTACATCGCGACCGGGATCAAGGAGCCATCGCGCGTCCGGATAGGCGATACCATACTAAAATCAGAAATCCGAAATCAGAAATCCGAAATCGCGCCCGAGGCGCTTCCCGGTTACCGCGAGCCGTCGCCGGTCGTTTTTATTTCATTCTATCCGGACGGCCAGACAAAATTTGAAGACATGCAACGCGGGTTCGAGCGCCTGCGGCTTACGGATGCCGCGCTCTCCTTCGAGCCGGACGCGAACGAGGCGCTGGGCCGCGGGCTCAAGGCAGGATTTTTGGGACAACTGCATTTTGAGATTACCGCGAGCCGGCTCGAGCGCGAGTTCGGTTTAGTATTTCTCACGAGTTTTCCCTCGATCGCGTACCGCGTACAAGAGAACGGAATTATGAGAACGGTGCGGGACGCGCACGAGTTTCCGGAAAATCCGGAACGCATTTTGCAGCCGATGATCCGGATTGAGATTCTGACGCCCAAAGAATATCTGAGCCAGGTGATGCATTTGAAAAACATATTCGATTTCACGGCGGATGAAATCAAAAATTTCGGCGAGCATATTCTGGTGGTCGGGAGAATGCCGCTTGCGGAATTGATCCGCGATTTCGATGATCAGCTGAAATCCGTTTCCGCCGGGTACGGATCGTTCAGCTACGAGATGGCGGGCGAGGAACCCGCCGATCTTCTGAAACTCGAAATTCTTGTGGTGGGGGAGGCGGTGCCGGCGTTGACGCGCATCGTTCCCCGAAAAGACGTTGAGCGCGAAGGCCGCGCGACCGTGGAACGGCTGAAGGATCTTTTGCCGCGCCAGCAGTTTTCTCAGCCGATTCAGGCGCGCGCAGAGGGGCGGATCATCGCGCGGGAGACGATACCGGCCATGCGGAAAGACGTGACGGGTTATCTCTACGGCGGCGACCGGTCGCGGAAAATGAAATTATGGAAAAAGCAAAAACGGGGGAAAGAAAAATTGCAGATGAGAGAGGGTGATGCAACCGGCAAGGTGCGCGTGCCGGTCGAGGTGTTCCGGGAGATTTTGAAAAAGGCGCCGCGTTGACGGATTTACGGTAATTGTGGTATGTTTTAGGCAGAACTTGCCTATCTTCTTTTTTTTGGGGGGGGGATTATGCGAAGATTTAAAAAGCAATCACGGTTCGGTTTCGCGGCCCTTATTGCTTGGGCTTTCACGGCAATGCTTTTGGCGTTTTGGACGAGGATGTAGTTTTTGGGCATTGCCTCCTTATCGGGAAAACGGGTACGTAGGTACCCGTCTTTTTTATTCCATACGCTTTATAAAAATAAGCGAAAAGCAGGATAACCATCCGAAATTCCCGTTGCATAGCGAAGAAAATATTCGCCATTTGAACTTTTAAGCCCCGTGCCCTATCCTGAAGGTGATGATGAGGACCATTGGCGTAATCGTGCTTGCCGCTTTTGTGCTCTTTCTTGCTTACCAGATATACTTTTTTGGGCAGAAGGGGCGCGTCGCCCAGAGAGAATATGATGCGCTCCACGCGGAGTTCCAGGACACGGAACGCCGGTATCAGAGTATTCAATCTGACTTTGTCTATTATCTGAATCCTAAAAACCTCGAGAAGGAACTTCGCGCCCGGTTCAACTACCGCGCCATCGGCGAAAAAATGATCATCATTGTTCCGCGGCAGGCGTCCGGAACCCAGCCGCAGTAAGGCAACCGCACGCAGTTATAACGAACAGGGAGATTTTTATGTGTATTACACCAACGACAAAGACGGCAATCCGACCCAGCCGCGTCTCGCCATCCAAATGACCGGTAATCAAATCGGTCAAATCCGCGGCCTCCTGCCTCATCAAGACGTTGAACCCACGTTTCAAGAGGTATTGGACGGCAAACTCAAGGAATTCGGAAGTGAAGCCGACGCTTATCGCAAGAAAAGCAAGGATATGCGGATGCTCACCGCACTTCTGAAAAAGCGCGAGAATGATGAACCGTTCACCAAGGACGATCTTATAATGCTCTACGAAATAAACGGAACCATCGAAGGGTTTGGATATCAGAAAGACCCTCGCATCGCCGAACTTCGCCAGGGCAGAAATGCCGAGGAAGACATGCTGGTCATATTTGAATATACCCGAGAACAAATAGCTCACGTTCCGAGCCAAATAAACGAAAACACCAAGGCCTATGTCGGTCAGCTTGAGCCGGGCATATTTCAGAGACTGCCGGAAAATCTTGAACACGTTTATACCTCGTTTCCCGATAAGAAAATTCAGAGAGAGAATATCGAGATCGGAGGCAAGTCGGCCGAGCAACTCATCTCCGAAATGGAAACGGCCGGCATCAACATTTCCGACTACACAAAATCAATGCTCAAGAATAGGGAATTCGTGCCGGGCAAAAACCCTGAAGAAGCCACGCTTATTCGTTTGACCGTCGCCGATCTTGGATTCAAGAGTAGTGCCACGACCGATCAAATCTATGAACGCGCTCAAATTCTCGGTTTGGAACTCTGTCCGGCCGATACCGGTCCCAACTATCGTTTGAAGTACCGTAACCAACCTTTGAATGAATGGATTTGTATGGGCATGAAGCAGATAGCCGGCTCCGGCGGCTACCCGCGCGTCTTCGGGCTGGGACGCAGTGAGGGCGGTCTGTGGCTGTACGACACTTTGGCGGGGCCCGGCTACAAGTGGGGTCCGGAGAACTCGTTCGTTTGCCGTTTCCGCAAGTCTGAATCTTAGATCCTTGGGTTCTTTGATCCTTTTGCGGCGAAGCCGCCGGCCATATTTTTAAAAAATAGATCCATTTATGTCAAAAATTCTTAGTGTCCAAAATCTCTCCGTCCGACTTGACGACCAGACCATTCTCCAGAATGTGAGTTTTGATTTAGAACAAGGCGAAAATCTTGCCGTGATCGGGCCGAACGGCTCCGGCAAAACGGTGCTCTTGAAATCGCTCCTCGGCATGATGCCGCACGAAGGGAAAATTAAATGGGCGCCGGAAGCCAAGATCGGCTACGTTCCCCAGAAAATTGATGCTGACCGGCATCTGCCGATTGATCTTCAAAACCTCCTCGCCGCGAAAGCCGCAATATTGAGAATCCCGAAATCGGCAATACAATCGGCAGCGGAAATGGTCGGCATCACTGCGCAGATTATGAAGACCCCAATCGGCCACCTCTCGGGCGGCCAGTTCCAGAAGGCCTTGATTGCCTTCGCGCTCCTCGGCGATCCGAACGTCCTCATCCTCGACGAACCGACGGCGTCAATCGACAAATCCGGCGAAGAACAAATATACGAGCTCGTTCACCGCCTCGAGAATTCCTCCGGCATCACGGTACTCGTTGTTTCCCACGATTTAAGTTTTGTGTATCGCTATGCCGCAAAAGTGCTCTGCCTCAATGCCTCGGGAATCTGTTTCGGAACGCCCGAAGAAACGCTCACGCCACAAGTTTTGGAACGGCTCTACGGCTCCGTGAAATATTATCATCATATACACAAACAATAATTTTCAATGACGCAATGAATTAAAACCGGTCGGGTTTGGAAATTGAAAATTTTATATCATGCCCAGTGAATTTTATCCTCTCACGCTCGCCCTCATGGCTGCCGCAAGCGCCGGACTCGTCGGCGCGTTTGCGCTCATGAAACGGACGGTCTTGGCGGGCGACGTGATGTCCCACATCGCCATTCCCGGAATCGGCCTCGCGGCCATCTGGAGAATCAACCCGCTCGCGGGCGCCGGGCTCACGCTCTTTGCGGGCATCCTCATTATCTGGCAGCTTCAGAAAAAAACCGAGCTCTCTTCCGAAGCCGCAATCGGCGTCATCTTCGCGAGTTCGGTCGCCGTGGGCGCGCTGCTCATCAATTCAAAAGAAGAATTGGTGGATGCCCTCTTTGGCGGATTCGAGCATATATCGCAGATGGAATTTCTTTTCGGAATGGCGGCAAGTGTGCTCGTCATTCTCTCGCTGTGGTTTTTGAGGAACAAACTCATCATCGCGCTTTTTTCGCCGGAACTCGCCTCGTCCGCGAATGTGCATGTGGATCGCGTGAATCTGTGGTTTCTTCTGATTTTCGGGCTTACGATCCTCTCAAGTTTGCCGTTTTTGGGCGCGCTCCTTGTGGGATCACTCATCATCATCCCCGCCGCCGTCGGCCGCCAGCTTTCGCACACGCTCGGAACCTTTCTTCTGCTCTCGTGCCTTGCGAGCGTTCTCTCGGTTGCGCTCGGGTTCACGATCGCTCCCCTGTACCATCTTGCCCTCGGCCCGACCATTGTTACTATCGCAACAATTTTTTTCGCCTTGAGTTTACTCAAAAAGAAAAAATAGCATCGCTTTGCTCGGCCCAAAAAGCCCTTGTTTCGCTCGGGAATATTTGGTACTTTCTATCGTAGCACGCACCGACTCATCGGAAAGGAGGGCTCCCCTGAAAATAAATGATGACTTTTTTCTGATCCTTAGTTTTGGGGTTGTAGGCGGATTCATGATTTTTCTCGGGCACAAATTTTTGTGCTGGATGATTTTAGGCGTATTGGGAAAGTGGATCCCGAAGGCGATACTCGCGAGCGCCGCTATTCCGCTCCTGCTTGGCGTTCTGATGCTCGCCGTTTCCGGCGTGTTCACCGAAAAGGAGAGTTTGCTCGATTGGAGCGTGGGAATCGCGATCGGCTACACTTCAAGTTTCCTCGCGGTCGCGTATATTGCCGCACCTGATCTCCTCATCGACCCGAATCCCATTATTATTGTGTTCTTCGGTTCTGGGCTCTGCTGTTCGATCGGCAACTTGGGACGGGAAAAATTCTGGTACTGGTACCACTGGTAAGCGGCTCGCGCGATGCGAGCCGCATTTTTTATGTATTCTTCTGATCCTGCTGGAGCGTCTCGAGGGCTTCTTTCACCGTCGTCATGAACTGCGCGGGGAAAATAATCGTCGAGTTCTTTTCCGTGGCAATCTCCGCCATGGTCTGAAGCGTGCGGAGCTGGAGCGCGACGGGATGATTCGCGATGATGTCAGCCGCTTGCCCCAATTTTTCCGATGCCTGAAATTCGCCTTCCGCGGCAACGATTTTTGCGCGACGTTCGCGTTCGGCTTCAGCCTCTTTCGCCATGGCTCTCTGCATATTGTCAGGCAAAATAACGTCTTTGATCTCAACAGCGGTCACCTGGATACCCCATGGTTCCGTGTGGACGTCGATCACGTTCTTTATCTTTTCATTAATATCAACCGTTTGCGATAAAAATTGGTCGAGCATAAATTGTCCCACGACGTTCCTCACGGTCGTTTGGCTGATCTGGTTCACCGCATCGTGGACGTTTTCAATCGCCACCACTGATTTTTGGGAGTCCACCACGTGGTAATACGCAACCGCCGCGATATCTATCGAAACATTATCCTTAGTAATAATCTTTTGCGATGGGATGTTCATCGTAACGGTGCGAAGCCCAACCCGCACCATTCTTTCAAAGACGGGGAGGACGTAAATAAGGCCGGGACCTCGTGTTCCGACAAGCCGTCCCAAACGAAAAATAACTCCGCGCTCATACTCCTTAATCACCTTAATCCCCGCGACGAGAACGATGGCGACGATTACGGCTACATACACGAAAATCTCCATATCGTTATACTATACGAGTATATGGCTTTAGTAAAGGATTGCTTGTTTGGAGCCTCTATTGTACTCCGCCAGAACCTATTTTTGCAAAAACCCTGACTGACTTCGCACGCTCCGTGTGCGTGGTGGCTTGAGATTTTTTCGTACGCTCCACGCGCGCTGATAAGCGCCCCAGCCGCGCTCGCGGACTCGCGCGGGCAAACCCCAAAACTTCCTTCCATTTCTTTGCACGGCCCCTCCCCCGACCCCTCCGCCGAAAGGCAAAAAAGAGGAAAGGAAGTTTTTGGTTTGCTCCCACGGACTCAAATTCCAGTCTACAAATTGGGGAATCGGAT
>OBEQ010453843.1_pt1 | contig 13808 bp, 14 predicted proteins | sample 1670901 | NCBI WGS metagenome assembly OBEQ01 (sample SAMEA104232315, study PRJEB22302) | groundwater metagenome | biome: forest; feature: aquifer; material: groundwater | place: USA | collected 2011-08-07 | depth 5.4 m
AAGACGAAAAAGAGATTTGTAAATGGTCGCTTGAAGAAAAAGGATCTGATCTTATTTTCATAACTCACTACCCAGTTTCTAAAAGACCATTTTATACTTATGAGGATCCTGATGATATTGGGTTTACGTTAAGTTTTGATTTACTTGGTAGAGGGACTGAATGGTTGACTGGTGGACAGAGAATTAATAATTTAGAAAAATTAGTAGAAAATGCTAAATCAAGAGGTATTGATTTAGCGAAAAGCGAGCTTTATCTGCAAGCCTTTAAATATGGTATGCCACCCGAAGGAGGATTCTCGTTTGGGTCTGAAAGAATTGTCATGCATATTTTAGGCTTGGCAAACGTTAGAGAGGCCAGCCTTTTCCCTAGAGATATGGAAAGAGTTGATGTGAGATTGAATAAATAATTTTTAATTTTAAATTTTTAATTTGAATTCAAATCTAAATGTTTTAATTTTTAAAGCATTTAATTATTTAAAATTGATTTAAAATTTTAAATTTCGAATTTCAAATTTATGCGATACTATCTTTACTCTGCTGCTTTAATATTACTGGCAATTATTTTAACTACCAGCCTGCCATATCTGACTGATTTTGCCCAAAGCACCTTTATTGGTTATCAAATTCCTCAAAATAATTCGGCAGTAGCCGGAGTGCAAATTTATAATATTCCTCCAGCTGAGGGAAATTTACCAGTACCAGTGCTTTCTGCCAGAGCAATTTTGGTTAAGGATTTAGCCACTGATACCATTCTTTATCAAAAAGGATCCAGTACATCCTACCCTATTGCCTCAACCACCAAAATTATGACTGCCCTGGTGGCATCGGAATATTTTAAACCGGATTCGGTATTAACAGTAGGAGATGCTGCGGGTGTTGAAGGATCAAAAATGGGTTTAATTAAAGGTGAGAATTTAAATTTTACCTCGCTTTTGTACGGGATGTTACTACCTTCCGGTAACGATGCGGCTTTTACAATTGCCGAAAATTACCCCGGAGGAGTTTTAGGATTTGTTTCCGCAATGAATAAAAAAGCAAAGGAATTGAATTTAGCCAATACTCATTTTGATAATCCGGCCGGATTTGATTCACCTAATCATTTTTCCACTGCCAAAGATTTGGCGGTTATTACTGAGGAGGCTTTGAAAAATGATCAGCTGGCGCGGATTTTTTCTACCAAAGAGACTAACATAGTCTCTTTGGACGGAAAATACAAATATGATCTTTTTAACTTAAATAAACTGCTATCAGAGGTCAAAGGAGTTTTGGGAGTTAAAACCGGTTTCACTGATTTGGCAAAAGAAAACCTGGTTACGTTGGTTAGTAGGGGTGGGCATAGAATTGTAACCGTGGTTTTAGGATCTGATGACCGGTTTGGTGAATCAACTAAATTAATAGAATGGGTTTATGCCAATTTTCAGTGGCCATAGAATTATTTAGTCTGGGATTGAAAATCAGGAGTAATAGCCAAAACATAGGCGGCAAAGTTTGGTCCTTCAAAAACATACACCGGTATTAGATAAGGGATGTAGTTTTCCGATAAAAAGTATCCTAAATAAACAGAAGTGATCGAAACTTTCGGTTTTGGTGGTTCAATCACCACCACGCCATTTCCGGATTTTAAATCTTCAAAAGCAGCGTCAGTTGTTTTGATAGGATAAGTTGCAAAAGTAGAAGTATCAATCTGATAATAAGTAAAGTTTAAAGAGAGATAATTTTCTATATCACCGGCGCTTTTAAAAATTGTGGCATTAACCAAAGAGGTATTAAACTGACCGGTTTCAATCGGCTTATTATCTAAAGGAGCCGGCCATAGCGAAACCTTCGCTCCACTGGTTTCGGTTTTTACATCAGTTGGTGTAAATTTGCCGTTGTCATTTCGCAAATAGATAATTTTGGACCGACCTCCGGTTAAATCCGGTTTTAAAATACCCATGGAAGAAAGCATGGCTTTAAAATCAGAAACCAGTTTGTTATCATCATCCAAAGCAGCTGTGGCAGAGATAGTGGCTTCATTTTGGTAGTTAAAATTGCCGCTATCCAAATCTATATTTAGAGTTTTAGCTTTATCTTTAAACACATAGTTGGTTTCGGTAATAATTTGAGGATCAACGTTTAAATTAAACTTCAGTGCTAAGTTTTGTGATTTTTCCGGGGAAAGCAAAGAGGCATAAGTTTTTACTACAAAGTAAACCTTAATCAGTTTATCAAAACCTGTATCAACACCTACTTTGGGAAATCCACCAGTTGTGGTGTCTATTGAATAAGAGAAGTTGGAAGAGGAGACTTTGACCGGAGAAAAATTAGGCGGGGGTAGCACTCCAAATTTTGTATCCGGCTTTTCCTCTTTTACCGGCAGATGAGCCAGATAATAGGCATACCAGACTTTATAACCAATAAAACTGGCAGTTCCTAAAACAATGGCCACAACAGTGATGGTAATAATTTGTTTAGTTAAAACAGCAACTTGAGAAAGAGTCATTACTTTTATTATATAATAACCGAATGAACGTTAGGGTTAGAATCGCACCATCGCCAACAGGATCTCCTCATATTGGTACAGCCTGGCAGGCATTGTTTGATTTTGTATTTGCCAAAAAAAACCAGGGAAAATTTATCCTTAGGCTGGAAGATACTGATAGGGAAAGATATGTACCTGAGAGTGTCGATCAAATTTACGAGACATTTAAATGGTTAGGATTGAATTATGATGAAGGTCCAGATATCGGAGGATCTTTTGGCCCATATATCCAATCCAAAAGGTTGGATATTTACAAAAAATACGCAGATGAACTGTTAGAAAAAGGTGCGGCTTACAAAGAAGAAGGTGCAATTAGATTTGAAACCAACAAAGAGGGTGAGACTTCTTGGGTAGACCTGAGAGGCAATAAAACCATTAATTTTCCCAATAACACCCAGGAGGATTTTGTAATTTTAAAAACCGATGGTTACCCTACCTATAATTTTGCCAATGTGGTTGATGACCATTTAATGGAAATATCTCATGTGATTCGTGGTAGTGAATTTATTTCATCTACCCCTAAGCATTTGATGTTGTATCAGGCTTTTGGTTGGCAGAGTCCGGAATTTGTACACCTTCCGGTTTTGGTGGGAAGTGATCGAGCTAAGCTTTCCAAAAGACATGGCGCAAAGTCTGCTTTAGATTTTAAAAAAGAAGGATATTTAAAAGAGGCAGTGTTAAATTTCTTGGCTTTGTTGGGTTGGACCCATCCTGAGGGCAAAGAAATTTTTTCAATTGAGGAGATGATTAAAGTGTTTGACTTCAAGGATTTTAATCAGTCTTCAGCTTTTTTTGATGAAACCAAATTGGAATGGTTAAATGGAGAGTATATTAGGCAAATGTCGAATGAAGATTTGTCTAAAAGACTGCAGGAATTTTTGGTAGATCATCCAAATAGGGATAAGATTGCTCCAGTTGTCCCTTTAATTAAGGAACGGATTAAAAAGTTATCGGATTTTGTGCCATTAACGGATTTTCTCTGGGAGGCCCCAGAGTATGATTTGGAAGTCTTTAACAGATTAAAGATTAAAGATTTAAGGTTAACGATGGAAAAAGTATTGGAGAAACTGGAAAGTATGGAAAAACCGTGGAAAGCTGAAGTTTTTGAAAAAACTTTCCGCGATTTGGCAGAGGAACTAAAAATTTCAGTCAGTCAGATGTTTCAACTGTTAAGGGTAGCGGTTTCCGGACAACTGGTGACCCCGCCGCTTTTTGAAAGTATTCAGATTTTGGGTGAAGAAGAGAGTATTAAAAGGATTAAGCAAGCCACAGAATTCTTGAAGTGAGAGGTGGGAAGTGGGTACTTGAATATTTGATGTCTTGAATTTTTGAATTCTTGATTAATCAAAACATCAAGGTATCTCACTTCAATATCCCATTTCACATTTCCCACATCAAAACATCTGCTTTAAATTAATGAAATAGTAATCTATTGCATAGATTATAGGTTTATGTTACTATACGTCCATGGAAAACCCAACTTGGGCCAGAATGATTGTAGTAGGTTTAATCTTAGCCATCTTAGCAGCCGGTTATTTTTTACTAAGCGGCGGGTTTGTCAAAAGTAAACCTAAAACCACTGCTACTTCAGTGCAAACTTCTCAAGTTGTTGCAACCGATACTCCTGCTGCTTCCGGTAATGTTGGTGTTGGTATGGTTTATACGCCTACTCCTTCTCCTACTCCCAAACCATCAACCCCGTCTGCTTACAATACGCTTTTACAGAGGAATCAAAATCAGGCTCAAAATCAATATGGAACTCAAAACAATCCCCAAACCCTTCCCAGAACCGGTTTTCCTGTAGGTTTGGCAGTAGTATTTTCCATTTCCGCAGCCATCTCCGGCTGGGGCCTTCGCAAATATCCACACTAAGAATTCGTCATTGCGAGGTAGTTTACCCTGAACTTGTTGAAGGGTGGCAATCTCTCTTTGTTGTTAATTTTTCTTAAAAAAAGTAAAATCTAGTCTATTGCTGCCGGATCATCTAATGGTAGGATACGTGCCTCTGGAGCACGGAATCTTGGTCCGAGTCCAAGTCCGGCAACTAGCCACAAAGTTTATTAAAAACCCCGAGGTGCAAAGCTAATTCTCCTGGGAGTCCATTGGACTCCCATCCGCACTTCGTGCAGGATCCTCCGAGGTGGGAATTGGGGTAGTGTAGAGTGGCTTATTGAAATTGAAGCCGATGCAATTATTGAAGAGTAAAATGATAAAATCCAGAGAAGAATTATTAGAAGAAATGTTCTTTATCATTAGAGCTAATCCAGGAATTAGACCGAGTGAGCTAAATCATAGATTAGGTCTTCTTCATTCTGCCGATTTAAGGGAGGCTCTTATTAAAAGAGGATTAATCAAAAAAGAGAAAAAAGGGAATGCTATTTATTATTACCCAGTATAATAATTTCCCACTGGATTTTTCTACCTTGTGTTCTTACATACTTTTTAGATAATATACTTACCTATGGATAACCAAAATACTGATACCTCAAATGATGCGGTTTTATTAGTCCGGATTGAAGAAATGATCAAAACCCACCTTTCTCAAATTGAAACTCTGACAGAAGAAGCCGGCAAGTATAAAGATATGCTGGAGGATATTTTTTTAAATGACCCAACTTATCAGGAGCATGATAAATTAGCGAAAGAAGCCATCAGAGTTCGTACCGGTACCAAAAAAGAGATTAATAAACGTCCCGATGTGGCGGACTTAACCAGCAAAATGAAAGAAGCTAGAACTCAGAAAAAAGAACTGCAACAAGGATTATCTGATTATTTGCGGGAATATCAAAGACTTTCCGGGTCTAATGAGATTGAGGGGGATGACGGACAAGTACGGGAAATTGTTTATACAGCCAAACTGGTTAAGAAATCCCAACTTCGACCTTAGGTCTTTTACAGACTGATCCTAATCAAGAAATACAGAGTTTAGTCTAACTGCTATAATTTACCCATGGATTGGACGATTGAAGAAGTTAGAAAAGCTTTTAATGGTAGGTTAATGGGGAGTTTACAGATGCGGAAAATGGTTTGTCAGACACTGCTGCATTTACCCTCGGAAATTATTGAACAAGTTACTAAAAATGTCTGGTTTCTTTCTTCTCCGGATGATGCCTGGGCTTTTACTTTTCGGGGTTCTGATATTAAGGGTCAACATTTGATTGTGTTATCAGATGATTTGTTTAATCAGGACCAAAGCCAAATAACTTATACTATTCTGCACGAGATAGGCCATGTTTTGCTTGGGCATAAAAACTCCGTGGGTTATCAACAGACTCAAAGCGAAGTAAAAAGACAAGAGCTTGAGGCAGACTTATTTGCCAGCAAATATACCCCTTGACAAAATACTATAAATTAGCCAATGTATATTAATATAACAAAGGGAAGGAGGTGAAATAATCTTGAATAAATATTTATTAAGTTTTGTTTTGATTGTCCTAGCTTTCTTTCTAGTTCCCAAGTCCGCTTTTGCACAAGGGATGGACGAAAACACTTTGCGTCATGCTTATAAGCCATATGTTAATAATTCAAATGGCACTATGACAGCCAGAGTGGATAATTTTTCATCCGGCTCGGTCAAAAGACTGGTTTGTGTTGAAGCCTACAACAACGGCACAGGAGCACACATGCATCTGGGTTGTTTGTGGGTTAGCCTGGATCCTTATAACTCAAGCGGAAATTGGGCATCAGAGTTTAATGCTCCAACTAACTGGTTAGGAGCCGGTAACTGGACAGTAGCTTACAATTATCAAGCAACTGATGGATCCTGGCGCCACATCTGGTCAGTAAATTTGACCAATTGGGACGGGATGGTTTCCAGATAAGCTTAGGATCGGGTTTTTTCTTACTAATACTGAATGCCTGTTTTAAAACAGCAGGATGTGTAAACCTACTTTGAATGCAGTGAGCATAACAAAGGGGTCAAAAAATCCCGCGCATGGCGGGATTTCTTGAAAACATACTTTTCAGTAAGCTTGTGATTTATATCAGATGAGTAGACTTCGGTCAAGTAGTACAAAATAGATCAGGTGGCAGTTTACCCCTCGACAAGCTCAGGGCAGGCAGTTTACAATGAAAAATATGATTTATTTAGGGTCAGATCATGGCGGTTTTGAATTAAAGCAAGAGCTTAAAGCCTATCTGGAAGCAGAGGGAGTGCAAACAGAGGATCTGGGAGCATTAAGTCTTAATCCAACTGATGATTATACTGATTTTATTATCCCGGTGGCAGAAAAAGTAGCTGTTTCACCGGATGATCTGGGGATTGTGATTGGCAGATCTGGTAATGGTGAGGCTATTGCTGCCAATAAAGTTAATGGAGTCCGGGCAGCGCTTTGTTTAAATGAAACCATGGCGGAAAAATCCAGGGATCATAATAACGCCAATGTTTTATCCCTGGGAGCAGACTACATAACTTTGGATGAGGCTAAAAAAATTGTGCAAAAGTTTCTGGATACACCTTTTTCCAATGCTGAGCGTCATGTCAGAAGATTAAAAAGAATTGAGCAGTTAGAACAAGCTTAAAATGGTGCAAATAATTCCGTCAGTTTTGGCTACATCAGAAGAGCAATATCAAGCTGATATTAGTAAGCTTGCAACTTCAGAATCTCTCAAAGACGGTTGGGTACATATTGACTTCGCGGACAATATTTTTGTTCAAAACAAGACAATTGAGCCCGGTGTGGTGGCAAAATATCCCAACAGTTTTCAAAAACAAGCTCATTTAATGGTAGCTGACCCCTTGAAGTGGATTGACCAACTGGTTGAGGTAGGCTTTGAAACAATAATTTTTCATGCTGAAGTGGAAAATGTTGAGGAAGTAATCAATTATATAAAAAGTAAAGGCAAAAAAGTGGGTTTGGCAATCAAGCAGGAAACTACCACCCAAAGCCTAAAACCTTTTATCAATTCAATCGACATAGCATTGATTATGACTATTGTGGCTGGTTTCCAGGGCCAAAAATTCATTCCGGAAGTTTTAAATAAAATTGCTCAAATTAAAAACTTAAATCCTCATGTTTACGTAGGAGTGGATGGTGGAGTATCAGATGAAAATGTTAAACTGGTAGTAGAAAAAGGTGCAGATTTTTTTATACTGGGATCATATTTGTTAAAGGGTGATCCAGAAGAAAATCTGGAGAGCATCTGGGAGGAGATGAATGTCTGATTTTGTTTGTAATATTCCAGCTGATCATCAAAAACCGGATTTAATTAATAACATTGCGGTTTTTGGCTTTGCTGATGCACCGGAAAGTAGCGATCTATACAAAGAGGCCTATACTGCAGCAGAAACTTTAGCCAAGCAGGGTTACTTAATAGTTAATGGTGGCGGTCCAGGGGTGATGAGAGCGGCTACAGATGGCGCACATGCCGGAGGCGGCAAAGTTGTGGGAGTGACTTTTTATCCTGAGGATATGACCAGATATGAAGGTAAAGACCCGGAAAATAAAGTGGATTCCGAAATTGTCACCAAAAATTATGTGGAAAGAACGCTAAAACTGCTGGCCCAGGGTCAGATGTATGTTATATTTAATGGAGGAACCGGCACGATTTCCGAATTCGGAATGGCCTGGGGGCTGGCCAGATTATATTTTGGTCACCATAAGCCAATGATTCTTTATGGGCAGTTTTGGCATCAGATTGTGGAGGCTTTCAGGAAGAATATGCATCTTCGGGAAGGAGATTTAACGGTTTTTAAAATTGCCACCTCTCCGCATGAAGTATTAACAGCCATCTGTGAGTTTGAAAGAGAAATAAGCGAGGGAAAACACGTTCATCTGAAGATTTCAGCAGAAGGAGAAGATTCGTTTACCCTATGATAACTGAGGAAGAGATCAAAAAGCTGGAAGAAAAAGCCAATTTAATCCGCCAGGACATCATCAAGATGCTGGTGGAGGCTGGTTCCGGACATTCGGCCGGACCTTTGGGGATGGCAGATATTTTTACTGCTTTGTTTTTTCATATTTTAAAAATTGATCCCAAAAATCCAAAATGGGAAGATCGGGACCGGTTAGTATTATCCAATGGTCATATTTGTCCGGTTTTATATACCACCATGGCTTTTGCAGGTTTTTTCCCTAAGGAGGAGCTAATGACCTTGAGGAAACTGGGCAGCCGTTTGCAAGGTCATCCTCACCGAAGCGCTTTGCCGGGTTTGGAAACTACTTCCGGGCCTTTGGGGTCTGGTATTTCTCAAGCTTGCGGTATGGCTTTGGGGTTAAAACTGGATAATAAGCCCAACCGGGTTTACTGCTTAACCTCAGATGGAGAACATGATGAAGGAAATACCTGGGAAGCAATCATGTTTGCAGCTAAATATCATATCAATAATTTAACAGTGATTATGGATCGCAATAATATTCAAATTGACGGGTTTACTGAAGACATTATGCCTTTGGAATCGGTAAAAGCTAAATATGAGGCTTTTAACTGGTATGTTTATGAGATTAACGGTCATAATTTTACTGAGATTATTAATGCTTGCGAGGAAGCCAAAGCCATAGAAAATAAACCGGTATTAATTTTGGCTCATACTATTCCCGGAAAAGGCGTAGATTTTATGGAAAATAAGTTTGAGTGGCATGGCAAACCGCCAAATAAAGAGCAAGCAGACCTGGCTTTAAAAGAACTTAGAACTTTGCAGGGAAAAATTGAAAGCGAACATGAATAATAATTTAAATCCAAAAATATACGATGCTGATATTGAGCAAGTTCCCACCAGGAATGGATTTGGGGAAGGATTGGTGATTGCGGCAGAGGAAAATCCTAATGTAGTTGGTTTGTGTGCGGATTTAACTGAATCTACCCGGATGGAGGATTTTAAAAAGAAATTTCCGGACAGGTATTTTGAAATGGGAGTGGCAGAGCAGAATTTAGTAACTGTAGCTTCCGGTTTAGCTGCAGTTGGGAAAATTCCCTTTACTTCTTCTTATGCTACTTTTTCTCCAGGCAGAAACTGGGAACAAATCCGCACCACCATTTGTTATAACAACCAGCCGGTTAAAATCATCGGCTCACATGCTGGATTATCAGTTGGCCCGGATGGAGCCACCCACCAAGCTTTAGAGGATATGGCCATTATGAGAGCTTTGCCTAATATGATCGTGATTTCTCCGGTTGATGCAATTGAAGCCAAAAAAGCCACTATTGCTGCTTCTAAAAATGGAAAACCCACCTATATCAGGTTATCAAGAGAAAAAATGCCGGTTATAACTACAGAAAATTCTCCTTTTGAAATTGGTAAGGCTCAGGTTTTAATGGAAGGTAATGATGTAACAGTGGTCGCCTGTGGCCAATTAGTGTATGAAGCCTTGCAAAGTGCTAAACAGCTTAAAGAGCATAACATTAATGTTCGAGTAATAAATTGCCACACAATTAAGCCTTTAGACAAAGAGACTATCCTAAAAGCAGCAGAAGAAACAGGAGCAATTGTGACAGCTGAGGAACATCAGGTAACCGGAGGTTTGGGAGGAGCAGTGGCTGAGCTGTTATCCCAGAATTTTCCAGTGCCTATAAAAATTATTGGAGTGGAAGATAGTTTTGGAGAATCTGGTAAACCGGATGAACTACATAAGAAATTCGGATTGACCGCTGAAAATATTATCAAAGCCATCACCCATGTTTTAAAAATGAAAGGAAAGTAAAAATGTTTGATTTAATTACCATTGGCGATTCGGTTATTGATATGTTTATTCCTTTAACTGATGTGCAGGTTAAACTGGATGATGGTAAAAAACTATTGTGTCTTCGCTATGGTGATAAAATCCCGGTGGGCAATTCTATAGTAATGGTAGCTGGTAATGCGGCCAATAATGCAGTTGGCTCGGCCAGATTAAAATTGAAAACTGCCATCTATGTTAATGTTGGCAACGATCATGATGGAGTGAGAATTAAAGATAAACTAAAAGATGAAGGAGTTGATACCAGATATGTAGTTAAAAATGAAAATTTGCCTTCCAATCATCATGTAGTATTAACTTTTAAAGGAGAGCGGACTATTTTAATTTATCATCAGCCCTGGAAATATCAGCTGCCGGAGCTAGAATCCAGTAAATGGGTTTACTTAACTTCAATGTCACCAACTTTTGCTGATTCCAATATTTTAAATCAGTTAACTAGCTATCTGGAACGTAGTAGCGCTAAGTTACTATATAATCCTGGTACTTTTCAGATTAATTACGGAATTAAAAAAAATCCCCGGTTACTGTCTTTAACAGAAGTACTAATTGTTAATTTAGAAGAAGCTAAGAAAATTTTAGGACATGATGAAGGAGAAAAAATTCCGGTTAAAGAATTACTTGAAAAGATTGCTGATTTAGGTCCCAAAATGGTGGTAATTACAGACGGAGGAAATGGATCGTATGGATTTGATGGTGATAAATACTATAACTTAGGGATTTTTCCGGCCCAACTGGTGGAGATGACAGGATCTGGAGATGCCTATGCTACTGGAGCATTAGCAGGATTGTTTCATGGTAAGGATTTAGAAGAGGCAATGAGGTGGGGAGCAGCTAATGGAGCCTCAGTAGTTGAACAAATCGGTCCTCAAGCAGGACTGTTAACATATAATAAAATGCTGGAAAAGCTAAAAGAGAACAAAAGTATTGTTGCTAAGGAAATATAACCTGTCATTCCCGCGAAAGCGGGAATCCAGAATAAAGACTGGATCCCGTTGCCCATAGGGCACGTCTGGTCAAGCCCGGGATGACAAAGAGGAGAAATTTAGGTTTTACTGATGTGACTGAGTGAATATTCAAAAGTGGCATCAGATTTTTTGTGCGGATTGAAGATATTTTGCGGATCAAAGATATTTTTGACACTTTTAAATAGCTGATAAACGTTTTCCCCATACGATTGTTCTAAATAAGGACTTCGAATTAGCCCGTCATTGTGTTCGGCAGTTAAAGAACCCCCAAATTCTAAAACTAAATCATTTACTTGCTTCATCAGCTCCATAATTTTCTCCCTGACCTGCTTATTTCTAAAATCAACTAAGGGAATAATATGAAAATTACCCTCACCAATATGACCGGCAATAGTATAAAGCATATAACTATCATAACCTTTAAGAATTTTTTTAAGTCTGGGTAAAAAAAGCGGGAGCTTTTCAGGTCTGACAATAATATCATCAATAAAAGGAGCTGTACGCATATCCTTAGAATGTTGCCTTAATAAATTGAAACTTTCATGCCTTACTCTCCAGTATTTCTCTTCAACTTTTGGGTCCGTAATTATTTTACTTGGTAAATTAAATTGCTGCAGGTCTTTTTGAGCATTTTGGCAAATCTCAGCGACTTCCTGCGGGGAATCCGCGCTAAATTGAGCCATTAAAACCATGGCTGGTAAAGTATTTGTAAATATATCTTTGGTTTCCGGTAAAAACTTGATAGCGTATTCAATAGTCTGGTCATCAAAGCACTCAAAAGTTTCCGGTTTATATTGTAAGGCGTCATTGATAATGCTATCCAGATTATCTAAACTGTCCAGATTGATCACTAGCAGGGCAAAGTGCGGTTTTGGTTTTATCAACCGGAAGTTGATCTCGGTAATAATACCTAAAGTTCCCTGGGAGCCAGTGATTAATTTGGTTAAATCAAAGGTTTGCTTATCCCAGACATCCCATAAAAAATAGCCGGAAGAGTTTTTATGGACTTTGGGTTTGGCTTTTTGGATTAAATCATAATTTTCTTCAATCAGCTGATAAATCTTTTTATAAACAGTTCCTAAGAAATTATCCTCTAAAATCTTTTCCCGCAATTTCTCCGCAGAAAGAGGTTCTATTAAATATTCATTGCCATCAGACAGGACTATTTTTAATGAGTTAATATAGTTTTTGGTTTGGCCATAAGATAGCGTTTTTTCGCCTCCGGCATTATTGGCCATAATTCCTCCTACTGTACAGATTTCTTTGGAAGCCGGGAAAGAGGGAAAAAGTAAACCCTTGGCTAAAGTGTCTTTTTCAAAGTCACGGTAAAAAACCCCGGGTTGGGTTTTGGCAAAATCCGAGCCCACTTCCAGGATTTTATTAAAATGTTTAGTCATGTCTAAAATGATGGAATCATTAAGGGAGCCGCCGCCCATATCGGTTCCGGCGCTACGGGCGGTTAAGGAAAGTTTTTGATCCTTATTTGATCTGGATTGAGTAACAAATTTGATCAAAGACTTTATGTCCTCAGAATCTTTGGGAGAAACTATTATCTGTGGTTTTACCTCAAATATAGAAGCATCGGTAGAGAATTTAGTTAAAGCGTCGTTATCATCACTAACTTCACCTTTAACAATTTGCTGGAGGTCATCTTTCAGAGGCATGTTTCAATAGTATCATAAAACAGATATTTTGAAGTGTGAGGTGGGATGTGAGAACTTGAATATTTGATGTCTTGAATTTTTTGAATCCTTGATGTCAAGACATCAAGATATCTCACTTCAAGATCCCATTTCTCATTTCCCACATCAAGAATTCTGGGTTTCACTTATGATAGAGTAGAGTAATGGAGCCACAAATTTTTGATACTATTATTATTGGGGCTGGGCCGGCAGGGATTGCAGCGGCCATTTATGCTGTCAGGAAAAATTTAAAAGTGTTAGTTTTAACCAAAGATGTTGGCGGTCAGGCTGCTTTGTCCGGAGATATTGAAAACTATCCCGGATTTAGCATCATAACTGGTGCGGATTTAGCTAAAAAGTTTCGGGAAGAGCTGGTTAACTTTGAGGATCAGGGGATTTGGTTAAAAGAAGGAGTGGAAGTAGTAGATTTATCCGGAGCAGACCCGGATTTAGCGGTTAAAACTTCGGATGGAAAAGAATTTCACAGCAAAACTATTATTATTGCCTCCGGCAGAATCCCAAAAATGTTAGGGGTACCCGGGGAAAAGGAGCTTTTGGGAAAAGGAGTGGCTACTTGTGCCACTTGTGACGCCCCTTTTTACAAAGATAAAGAAGTGGCAATAGTAGGGGGAGGGAATTCGGCTTTGGATGCGGCTTTTTCTTTAATGAAAGTAGCCCGATCAGTCACCATTATCAATATTACGGATAGTTTAAGGGGCGATGAGATTTTATTAAAAAATGTCACTACTTCTCCCAAAGTAAAAGTTTTGAATAATCACGAGGCTTTGGAAATTCTAGGAGATCAGGCCGTAGGGGGGATCAAGATTAAAGAAATACCCCCCGCCGATGGCGGTAAAGCAACTGGAATAGAACAGGTTTTAACAGTGTCCGGAGTTTTTATCGAGATTGGCTGGAGCCCATCCACCGGCTTTGATAAACTAACTAATAAAAATAAGCAGGGAGA
>OBEQ010693212.1_pt1 | contig 13808 bp, 12 predicted proteins | sample 1670901 | NCBI WGS metagenome assembly OBEQ01 (sample SAMEA104232315, study PRJEB22302) | groundwater metagenome | biome: forest; feature: aquifer; material: groundwater | place: USA | collected 2011-08-07 | depth 5.4 m
AAGAAAGGTAAGGAAAATTTTTGGTTTTTGCTCCCGCGACCGCAGGGAGCGGACGAGGCGCGCAGATTAGTCGTCAGTAGGATTGTTTTGGAAAAAGGTTCGGATTTTGTTCAAGAGACACAGCAGGTTATTGTGCGACAAATTACCAAGTTAATCATTGGTTTTTTTGTTGTATTTTTAACTTAAAAAAGTATAATAAGGAAATAAATATAAAAATTATGGCAGAAAAATTTGGAGAACAACCAAAAAATGAGGATATTATAGATACTACAAAAGGTGGTGAATGGGTAGAAAATAAAGAGGGAATTTTAGAGTTTACAAAAAAAAAATACAAAAGTAGGTAAACTAAAAAGAGAAACTGGTGTTTCAAAGATGGTTGGCTTTGACGAAGAACAGGAGAAAGAATTAAAAACACATCTTAAAGATACTTTTGAAGCACAGTCTGAAAAAGAACTTGGGGGAGAATTATTGAAAAACTACGAACGGGAAAAAACAGAAGAAGAGAAAAGAATAATCATTGATATTTTAGCTAAAATGCCTGATTTTGTTGAAAAATATGATGGGACTCCTGTTGATATAACATTAGAACATATCCATATTTTGGATGGTAAAAAATTAGATGAAGAAACAAGAAAAAAATTAGATATGACAAAAGATGAAGGCGGAGGATATACGCTATCAAAGCAACTCATATACATCACTGATTCTGGTAATAATTTAGAGAATGCCCAAAAAATTGTTCACGAGACTATGCACTTTAACTCATTTCAGTCTATTGAGTTAACGAAAAAAGGCGAAAAAAGATTTAATATTAGACGAACTGGATTTGAAGTTCATAGTAGGGGCAAAAAGGAAGTTTTTTTCAATAAGATGAATGAAGCAATAATTGAGGAGTTAACTAAAAGATTTGATATTCAATATTTTGAAGATGTACCAGTTATTTCTGACGAAGTAAAAGAGAGAAATAACATTAAAAAGCACGCAAAGGGAAAAGGAGAAGACATTGCCCGAATCAAATTTTCACCTGATGAGTTAGATAAAAACAAGACAAATTTTACTGCTAAATATTATGCTTATACAAAAAATAGGGGAGGTTTGAATCAAGATATAGCTAATATTTATGAAAAAAATAAAAATGAGAGAGATGAGTATGGGGAATTGATATTTAATTCAGCCGAAGATGTTTTTAATATTTTTGCAAAAGCGGTAATGACTGGCAATTTATTAGAAGTTGCAAGATTGTCGGAGAAAACCTATGGAAAAGGTTTGTTTAGAAGAGGAGCAGAGCGGACTAAAATTGAGAAGAAATAGTCAATAAATTTCTTTGAATAGCGGTTCTAACATTTCCCAAGACACACAGCAGTCCTATACTAAGTCGGGTGACTGACTTACATACGATACTTTTTCCTTTAAGTCATACCGGCTGAGTACCGTTTTTGGGATACACCAAGCCGATAAGAATGCGAAATAAAAATATCCCAAAAACTAAGCATAAGTATAAAATAAAACCACGTCAAGCGTGGTTTTATTTTACTTTGCGGTAGTATTAATTGAATTAACTTACTAAAATTGTCATTAAAAGTCCGAGAATAATTGCCAAGAGCGCAATAATATTTAAAATGGTGTCGGCCGAATGTAAAAGAGTACTCCATAAAGGCTCTTTAATCGCAAATGAAAATGTTTGGCTTTTTGCGCTTTTCATTCCTCGAACCGGATCATAGGTACTTACACTTCCATTATAAGCTCCTTTTGGAAGGTTAAAAACGTTGGTGTCTTCCCATAATGCAAAATGTCCGGTTGAATTAGTTTGTGTTGAGTATATTTTAGGTATCACACTTTTTCCTGGTGTGGTCGTATTTTTTTCAGTGAGTGCAAATACGACGATACTGTTGGCTGGGGCATTTCCCCAAAAAGCAATTTGCCCGCGCATATTTTGAATTTTTGTAACGGTTGGCGCTAAAAGTTTTGTATTTTCTCTTGCAATAAGGATATCGTCGGCATAGGTTTGGGTGTTTCCCGCACTATTATAAGTTTCTTTAATCGTTACGGGACTTTGTGTTTTTACATATCCTGCAAGTACCAAGATGAGAGCGAGCTTTATAATCCAAATGACAAATAGTGTGCTAATCACGCTAAGGGTAAGTACTCGGCGTAAATGATATTTTTGGGTTTGTCCTTGGTTCCCGACTGGTTGTACTGCAAGATATGAAGGTAGAGAAATAAAAAGAAGCATAATTTCCGCCCCCACAATTAAAAGCGTGCTAAAAAACGCTTTTACTCCATGGACAATTAAAAGAGATTGTTTCTTTTTGGCAATATATGCTGAAATGTGAAGAATTAACGTTGACCACTTGCCTCGAAGTGAAATTTCCATATTATTTTTTAGCGAGCGAGGGAGAAAAAATTACGAGCCGAGGTTTGTAATTTATTATCCCGAGCGAGCGACAAAAATATGCTATGCATATTTTAAAATGTTTTGGATTTTTTCTGTGAGTAGTGAAAGATCAGTTGAAGACTTTACATAGTAATCTTTCGCTCCAAGTGCAAGTCCTTTTTCCTTGTCTTCATCTTGTCCAAGATTTGAGAGAATAATAACAGGAATATTTTTTGTAGACTCATCTTCTTTTAACCTTTTTAATACTTCAAAGCCCGGCATTTTTGGCATCATAAGATCCAAAAGTACCAGGTCGGGCAACTCTTTTTTTATTAATGCCAGTCCCGCTTCTCCATCAAGAGCGCTCATTACTTCAAATCCAGCGCCCAATAATTCAATAGAAAGCGCTTTTTGCAATACTTGCTCGTCTTCGCACACAATAATTTTTTTCATAGGTATAATAAAAATATTAATTTAATAATTAAACATTGAATTATTATACCACATATTAGCAACACAAACAGCAAAGGTGTATAATTAATCAATTGTATTATTTTTTAATATTAAAAAGTTATATTTTAATGAATATAAAAAATAAAACTGGCGTGAAAACACAATGGCTCAATTTAATGCTCCATTTTTCTGGAGTTATCAGTAAATATAAATTAAAATTAGTTGAAATTACGGGGCCGAAAACTATTTTTTACGGTCTTTTTATTTTATTTCTTGAAATTGTAAATCTTTTTATTGCACTTCCAGCCTATGCACTTATTTCCTCAAAGGAATTTGCAGGCAATGATAAGTCTGCAATCAAAACATACCGCTTACGCAGAATTATATCAGTTTCTGCTCTTTTGGGTGTAATCGCAGTAGTGGCTGGTTGGATTATGGTGGCATTTTTCGGTTTGGTAATTTTCCCGGGAACATCACACGCATCAGTGGCAAGTTGGGATTTTAATACGCCGCTGGCATACCATTACGATACTAGTAAAATACAAATTATTGACGGTGCGGCAATATTTAAAGCCACTCCAACTACTGTGCAATTGGTTCCGGCGACTTTGATTCCTACAGTAGAGTCAACCCCGCCTCCAGTAATAGCACCGCTCACTATTCCCACACCGGCTCCAGCTTCTGTGGTAGAACCACCACCCGCACCCATTATAGTACCAGATCCTGTGCCAGTAAGCCCATTATTATTTGAAAATATAAAAACTTTTTTTGGTATTAATACAGTACATGCAGAAACTAATTCATGTTCTGCAATGCTTACAACTATTATTCCGCTTGTGGTTACTCCATTTGTTAAGTGGGATGGATTTTCTGAAACAGCACAAAAAAATGGTGGAGAAATTTATTACGCGCTTTCTTCAGATGGCGGACTTAATTGGCTTTATTTTAATAATAACGCATGGGTAGACGCAGGTGTAGAAAATGGGAATACTGCATCAGAAATTAATTCTCATATTTCAAATTTTCCGATAACTTTTAGTCAGACCGGTGCGGGAACTTTGATGTTTCGAGCTAAATTTACCAGTGATTGTACTCAAGATGTTTCGCTATTATCTTTGACTGCAGATTATCAAGATCATCCAATACAAATTATTAGTTTTGCCCCACAAGCTCTTAGCCAGACCACCGTGCTGACTTCAGAGTCAGCTCCTGCAGTAGTCGCAGTTGATAATGCTGTTTTAACTACTACCCAAACTTCAACAGTTTCAAACACACAAACAGAAATTCCGGTAGGCCAATCTACAGTTACTACAGGGGTAACCAATATTACATCACTTAACACAGAAACCCAGGTTACTGTTCCTTCTAATACTTCCGCAACACCATCGGTAAATACTAACACCGAAGTTGCGCCCACTACCAATACTTCTTTAAACACCAATATTGTAACGTCAATTACTTTTTCTGTGCATACGGTAATTAAAACTACTGGTAGCGCAGGACATGAACTATATTCTATTCCCGGATTATTTTCTCTTTCTGAAGGGCCAAATAATGGTTTAGTAGTAAAGGTAACGGGCACGGATCTGCAAGTTGCTACGCTTACCTACGGAGGAACAGGTAGTCAGGCGCATGTTGCGGTCGGAGATCATATTGTTGTGATTGTGTATGACGGATCAAAACTTTCTTTATATGTTGATGGTGCAGTTTCAGCCACACTTAATGCGCCAATTGTTATTGCGCCGCCGGCTAATGTTTCTACTTCGCTTGGTTGCGTTTCGGCAGGAGTTGTTTTACAAGCTCTCTCTTTGGTACAAATAAATGCAAATTATTTAGAGTGTCAAAATCAAGCCCCCGAACTTACTGTTACTCAGGCTCTTAAAAAATCAGACGACGGTTTTATTGATATTAATTACATAGCAACCGATGCTAACAACGACCTTATTTCCCTTTCTAAATATGAATATTCAAAAACCGGTGCATTTGCGGGTGAACAAGTATTAATGACACAAGCCCTACAAGATACAAATCATGATGGTACTAGCGGAATAACCGCTACAAAAATTGGAACAAATCATACCTTTATATGGGATACAAAAGCAGATTTACAAAATTACGCGGGAAACGTATACGTTGCTCTGCAAGCCAATGACGGCCTGGCTTCAGGTTCCAGAAACATATTTTATCCTGTCCATATTGATACCAAGGCCCCGACAGTCTCTGATTTTTCGGGAACACAAACAAAAGGGAGTGATATGGTAACGCTCGCCTATGCAATAAGCGATACATCAAGCTCAGTGCAGGTAAAGCTTGAACTTTCAAAAGATAATGGGCAAACCTTTATAACTCCCACCACATCGACAACCGGGGCAATTGAAGATATTGCTACCCCAAATGGCACTCATACTATTTCTTGGGATGCGATAAAGGATTTTCCTAATGTTGAGGGGACAATCCGGGCTCACCTTACTGCCACTGATGCGTATGGCTCAAGTAGCGCCGAAACTAACATTACTATAGATACGCGGGATCCTGTAGGGCTTTCAGATTTTAAAGGAATAGAATCTAACACCAAACAAATCTTGTGGCATTGGGCGCCAGGAGACGATACTCATTTTACAAAATATATTATTACCTATGGCATTGATAATGATAGTGTAAAAAGTGAGCGGTCTAATATTTTATTGTGGGGCCCATTAAAAGACAGTGATCTTTTAATAGCTGGCACTGACCGTACGATAATTACCGGACTTCTACCAGATACAACCTACTTTGCAAAGATTACTTCGTATGATGATTATGGTCACAAAAGTATTTCTTCTATTGCTTCATTTAAAACAGAAACGGTGGCAGTAGTGGCGAATGAATCAACGCGAATAAATCCACCACTACCAGTTAGCCAACAAACCAATGGTGTGCGGGGTCGCGAGAGCTTACCGCAAAGCGGGAGCTCCCGACTTGGGACAAGTAATTCAAGTAACCAAGAAATTTTGGGTGGGGTTATTGTAGGAACAATATTACCCGATACCAGCACACTTCCTCCAACTGCACCATCGGAAGGATTTAAAATTTCTATTAAAAGTGGTGCGACAGAAACATCAAACAAAAATGTAACTTTAGTTTTTAATGGTGGAGATGTAGAATTAATGCTTGTTTCAAATAAAAGCGACTTAAGTGATGCTTCTCTTGAAGTGTATAGATCTACGATTGCCTGGGATCTTTGCGCCGGCTTAAATGCATGCGAAAGTGGAACCCATACCGTGTATGCAAAATTCTATACAAGCTTTGGCGTGGGTTCAAGTAAAGTTTCAGACAACATCACACTCAATATTCCAGTTTCAACAACTGTTGAAAATAAGGGAGGCGTAACTGCAGAAACAGGTAGTTTAAGTACATCAGTAGAAAGTGGCAATACAAATGTAAATGTAGGCGGCAGTGGAGTTTCTGCGGGTACCAATGTGGAAAATAATGTAGTTGGAAATAGTACAAGTATTTCTGCGAACGGAGGAACTGGAGGCGGAGGTATTGGAAGTAGTACAAATAATGCAAGCGCTTTGCCTTCGCAAGGAGTTTCGGCGAACCAAGTGGGAATGGGGCCAGTTATTTCTATTGTTACCAATGGTAATACCGCACCAGCATCAAGCAATGTGTCGCAAATAACAAATAATAATCCGAGTCAGGTAAATCAAAATACAAGCAGTGGCGGAGGCAGTGGTACAATTAGTAGCGTACAAAGCTCTTTTGTTGCAACAATAAATTCCGTACTACAAAATACTCCAGAACTTAAAGTACTTGCAGATTCCCGAGAGTCCGGAATTATTGCCAAACCTCAAATCGCCGTTGTTAAAAAGTCATTTACCGGACAAACTATTAATTTTACCGGTACGGGTATTCCAAATGCTAAAATTGCTCTCTTTATCCATTCTGACCAAGTAGTCGTATATACTACTGATGCCGATATAACGGGTAAATGGAGTTTTACCCATAATCAAAATGACATAGAACTTGCTTCAGGTGAGCATACGGTTTTTGCAGTCACGTATGACCCGGGCAGCAAAATAAAATCCAAGCCATCGGTAGTAAGCACCTTTGAGGTAAAGAAAAGCCCTGCCGCATTAATTCTTGGGTATACCAATTTGCCAACCACATTACTTACGCTTTTTGTACTACTACTTGGCACAATGTATCTGTATTCGCTTAAAAGGAAAAAGGTATAAATGAAGAACATATTCACTAATAATCTATTCCGATCGTTTTCGATTGTTGCGGGTTTGGCACTTGTGCTTTTTGGTGTATATCATTTATTAAATTATGGTAGTGTATTTTTAGGGTATGTTGAATCAGGCGTAGCGTTTCTTATTTTTATAAATCTTCTATTTGCTCGGAATTCGTATGAATTACTACACCGACATATTTTGACGGGTTTGGTATGTATTGTCTTGGTTGCACTTTTTGCGACTGGCGGCATTGAGAATACAGGAATTTTTTGGTTTTTTATGTTTCCAATAGCAGCCTTTTTTCTTTTGGGCCCGCGAGGAGGTTTTGTGTGGGTGGGAATGCTTGTGGTAATTAGTACATCGATGGTTTTTATTGGAATTGGCGCATATGTAGGCATTACTTTACAACAAGCCATTGCCGTATTAATTGTGGTAACTTTGCTCACTTTTTTGTATGAAAAAAGGCGAGACGGTGACGAACACGTAATTGCCTTGGAGCGTGAACGTATGAAAACGTTGTACGAAATAACCACCTACAAAGATAAGCTTGGCGATCAATTCCGTGCTGCACTTTTACTTGGGTCAAAAACACTTGATACAAAAATCAATGTCTTAAGCCATATTGAAAAGGATAAATTTATGGTGGAATATGGCGTGATGCCACCGAATACTTTGCACGAGGGCGATGTATTTAATTTAGAAGAGACCTATTGCGATATTACCGTAAAAAAAGATGATGTGCTTTCCATAGATGAAATGAAAACTGATGTGCATAAAACCCACGTGTGTTATACTAAATTTAAATTAGAGGCTTATATTGGCGTACCGGTAAAAGTATTTGGTAAGTTGCATGGCACATTAACTTTTATGTCTCCTGATCCGCACCGCCCCGGCTTTACCGAAAGCGACCGCGACTTTGTGCGGTTAATGGGCAAGTGGATGAGTGTGAGTTTAGAACGCGAACAGATTGAAAAAATGAAGTCAGAATTCGTGTCGGTGGCGTCTCATCAATTACGCACGCCTTTGACCGGAATTAGATGGTTTGCTGAACTTTTACTCAAAGGTAAAGCAGGGAAAATATCAACAGACCAAAAAGACTTTTTAGATCAGATTTATCAAAGTAATGATCGCATGATAAAGTTGGTTGAGGATTTGCTTAATGTGTCCCGTATTGACACGGGAAGCAAATTTGAAATTAAAAAAGCACCTAAGGATTTAGTAGAAATCATTAATTCTCTCACCAGTGACTTAATTGGACTTGCTCATCAATATGAAGTAGAAATCCAAAAATCAGAAGGTTTTCCGGAAAAGTACGAATTACCAATCGATGCCGATAAAATTCGTCAAGTATTTCAAAATCTTTTATCAAATGCGGTGAAATATTCTAAAAAAGGGGGAGTGGTAGAAATTTTATTTGAAAATAAGAAAGACAAAATACTTATTAGCGTAAAAGATACTGGGCTTGGTATTCCCGAAAAACAACAATCCAGAATGTTTGAGAAATTCTTCCGCGCTGACAATGTAAAAACTGTCGAAACCGATGGTACGGGACTTGGCCTCTATATTGCAAAAGCCATTGTGGAAGGCCATGGCGGCAAAATATGGTTTGAGTCAAAAGAAAATACTAGGACAAGCTTTTTTGTCGAACTGCCCAATTCACCCAGTTAAATAGCCCCAAAGGGCTAATTTCGTAAGGCGAAATTATTTAACCGGGGGGAAGATACAATTCCCACAAATTCAAGATAGTATTTTATTGTGCGACAAAGATAAAAATTAAGACACGTAAATAAGACACCTACCAGTGTCTTATTTGTCTTATTATCCGAACAAAGCCAAGGGAATGAGATGGAGCTAAATCTTTCTATTTCCCATAAATTTGCTATAATCAAGCTTAGATGACTCCCATCATTTTTGAGCGTCTAAAAAGGCCTAATTTTGTTCTCAAAATAGGGGTTCTAGATTGAGTCAGTCAGTACCGTAGAAAAATAATTAAAAAATGGGATAATATGTTTAGTAAGTTTATTTCGAGAGTCACAAGAAAGTTATTTTTTGTCCCAAAAGTTTTATGAGATTTTGGATTAATAAATAAAAAATTAAATGAAAGCAGATAATTATACAATTATACTTTTTTATAGATTTACGAATATAAAAAATCCGGAGAAGTTTAAAATACAGCAACGGAAAATTGCCGAGACTTTTAATGTAAAGGGTAGAATGTTAATTGCCAAAGAGGGGATTAACGCCACCTTTGAAGGTACTACAAAAGATATTAAAAATTATATTAAAAAGTTGAGTGAGCAAAGAATATTTAAAAATATTGTGTTTAAAGAAAGCGTCGGAAATGGGAAAGCCTTTACTAAATTACAATTAAAAGTTCGCCCCGAGGTTGTAACATTGGGAATAGGGGAATTAAATATTAAAAAAGATACCGCCAAAGCACTTACGGCAAAACAATTTGATAATTTATATGCAAAGAAAGAAGATTTTGTGGTACTTGATTTGAGAAACGACTATGAAGTTAGAGCCGGTTATTTTGAAAAAACAGTAAATCCGAAACTTAAAAATTTCAGGGAACTGCCGCAAAAAATTGAAGAATTAAAACACTTAAAAAACAAAAAAGTGGTGACTGTATGTACTGGAGGCATTAGATGCGAAAAGGCAACTTGTTTGTTAAAAAAAGAAGGTTTTAAAAATTTGTATCAATTAAAAGACGGAATTCATACCTATATGAAAAAATATCCAGGGAAGCATTTTAGGGGAAGTTTATTTGTTTTTGACAACAGGATGACAACTTCTGTAGTTAATGATGCAAAAAGAGAAATTGTAGGAAGATGTAATTATTGCAATAAATCCTCGGAAGAGTTTTATAATGACGATTCATTCAGACCTTCAAAAAAAATAATTTGCTGCGATGGTTGTATACTGAAATATAAAAACAAATTACGTCGGTGCATACCCAACGCTGTATGATTTGTATTGTGCGAAACGTAATAAATTTTCTTTGAAAATTTAAACGTCTCAGCAACGTTTAATTTTTTTGGAAAAAATTATTACGTTGCGACATAAAAATAAATTGCGAAGATGCATCCCTGTATGAGATGGTTGTAAAAGTCCACATTTGGCCTAAACTTCTATTTTCCGGCGTTAAATTTGCTATAATTTCTCAGCTTATGGCAAGCATAAACTTCAAAATTCTATCAAATTTATCGCTTTGGAAAATAAAAGTTTATGCTCAAAAGCGACTTTTGCAACCATCTTTATAATTTTTTTAAAAATAGCGAAAAACTATTGACAAGTTTTTTTCTTTTGATATTCTTAATATAAGATAGTTGTTTGATAATTCACCCGGTTAAATAATTTTGACTAAGAGTCAAAATTAAAATACAAAGTGTTTTATTTAACTGGGTAAGTCTCTGTTAATCGTTTTCAGAAAGTTATTTAGTATTTTAGATAGATGGTTTTCTGAAGACGGTTGGCAGAGTACTGTGTCTCATTGCATTATACTGCAACTCGTGGTGAGTTGTTGCAGTTACATGCAATTAGTTGCAGTAGCAACTAGCTTCTGCTTTTTGTGAACTGAATGCTGGGGGTTGGGACAAACGGGAAACCGTTACAGAGCGCGCCCTTAAGAGATTCTCCAGGGGGAAGAGGGAGGGGGGTTTTCTATGAAAAGTCTTCCCTAACTTTCTTAAGGTAGAATCCTTAAGCCGCTCATGCTTGCGACACATAAGTCGCATCCAACTCTTTCAGAGTAATTCAGTTTCTCTGCCACCTGTCTCATTTTTGCTCTTTTACAATTTATGCTTTTTTTTCCCAAAGGTCATGACGCTCTCGTTGTGACCTTCTTTTTTTACAAAAATTAAGTAATTTCTATTTGACGCGTTCATCTTTTTTTGTTAAAATTTTAAGTGATTGGGCGACTAGTTCAGTGGTAGAACGCCATACTGATAATATGGAGGTCGAAGGTCCGATTCCTTCGTCGCCCACCAAAGGAGATGGAAGTTTTGCTCAAATTAAAAATACATAGAACACGGAGGTCGAAAAGGGTCGATTTCTTCGTCGCCTTCACCCCCCCACACCAAATTTTGGTGTGGGGGCAAGCCAAAATATATTGAAGCAAATAATAAATTTTTAATTTTATGTTTACAAAAATAAACCCCCACGACCAAAAAATTGGTATGGGGGCAAGTAAAAAAGTATTAATAATATCAATAATAGTTTTAATTTTGGTTTTGGGTTTTGGTTTTCTTTTTTATAAATCCATATTTAATAAAGTTTATAAAACAGAAATACCCACACAACAAAATACAATTATTAATGACAAGCCACAACAAAAACCCGAAGTTCAATTTCAAACTCAAAGCATTAAAGCACAAGGAACTAATGGCGGCGGAACTTTGACCGTTTGTTTGGATAAATGCGGAGATGGCATTTGCCAAAAAACAGATCCTAATTGTAAAAGTGGCGATTTAAATTGTATTTGTCTGGAAACTCCAAAAGAATGTCCGCAGGATTGTAGGTAGATATTTTTATTGTGCTATAATGATTAAATGCAACAAAAATATTTAATTTCTTTTTCAATTATTTTAGGTGCTGCGGTAATCGGCTTTTTTATATATTCAGCAATTTCATATAAGCCCTTGTTGATGAAAAATAATTATCCGATTGTAAGTACACAAAACAAATCTTCAGTTACTCAAACTACAAAATGCGATGCCAATGAAAATACAATTGTAACTAAAGTTATTGATGGAGACACGGTTGTCGTTGAGGGGGGGTATCATGTCAGGCTTTTAGGCATTGACGCCGATGAAAAAAATTATCCTTGTTATGATCCCGCAAAACTTAGATTAGAATCACTTGTATTAAATAAGCAAATAATTTTAGAAAGAGACAAAACAGATGTTGACCAATATGGAAGATGCTTAAGAACTATTTTTATTGGGAACCCTTCGGCGGGCTTAGGGCAAGTTCAAAATATTGATTTGGAATTAATAAAAGAAGGATTAGCGGTTGCCAGATTTTACCAGACGGATGTAAAGTATAAAAATGAAATTTCAATTGCAGAAAAACAGGCAATTGCAAATAAAACAGGATGCAAATGGAGTGGCGTAAAATAAAAGGTCGTAAAAATAACAATTAATAATTAAAAATTTATGACAAATTTTGTAATAAAAAAAGACGGGACAAAAGTTCCTTTTGATTCAGAAAAAATAAAATCCGCTATTGTGATGGCTGCATCAGAAGCAGGACTTTCAGATGATGAAAAAAATGATATTGCAGAAAAAGTTTCATCCTCTGTGGTTATGGCTTTTGAAGATAAAGAAGAAGTATTATCAACTGAAATTAAAAACAAGATTCTTTCTGAATTAGACGCATCTTTTCCAGTTGTTTCAGAAGCTTGGAGAAAATACGAGCAAACTAAATCTGAATAATTATGCAAAAGTATTTTTCAAAAAATACAAAAAAGGTAAATATTAATTATAATGCGCCTAAAGACAAATCTGTTAACAGATTTTGGGGGAACGCAACAAGATTAGAACACAGTAATGTTAGAAATAAAAATAAGGGCAAGAAAAGATAAATTATAATATATTTTAACCGATTTAAAAATATAAAAACCCGAGTGGAAATCTCGGGTTTTTAGTTTATTTTGTATTGTTTGGCATAATTATTATTGTGAATGGAAGTGATAGTTTTTTTGCAAAGCAAAAACTCCCTTCCTCGACAATATTAGAGTAAAAGTGGGAAACCGCTTATTTTTAATTTTGTGAATAAATTTTAAAAATTGAACTGTGAATTAAGTGTGGATAAATAGCTTTATTTACGAACAAAACAGGATTTTAACATAAGATGTTGACCCATACCTATGTAATAGGTTATAAATAGAGTGTAGTGGATAATAGTGGATAACAGTGGGAAAAATCATTAAATTTGTGCATAAGTTTAACATGTTAATAGGACAATACAAACATACAATTGATAATAAAAAGCGTTTAGCTTTGCCGGTAAAATTTAGAGGAGAATTGGGGGTTAAAGTAATTGTCACCAAAGGAGTCGAAAATTGTTTGGTTGTATATACCGAAAAAGAATGGGAGATAATGTCACAGAAATTGGGTAATTTACCCATATCACAAGGCGAGGCAAGAAGTTTTGCAAGACATTTATTGGCCAGTGCTATGGAAATTGAATTAGATAAATTGGGAAGAATATTAATACCCGATTATTTAAAGGAATATTCAGATTTAAAAAAAAATGTGGTAGTTTGCGGTTTATCTAATAGATTAGAAATTTGGGATGAACAAAAGTGGGAAAATTATTCAAAAAAGGCAGAAAAAGGAGTAGAAGAAATTGTTTCAAAATTGGAGCCCTTAGGAATTTAAATTTGTAATTGGACAATATTTGTAATTCGATAAAAGCAACCTTCGGGATGTCCTGTGGGCCAAGCGTAATTCGTAGGAGATTATGATACATACAGCGGTTCTTAAAAAAGAGGTCTTACAATATTTAAATCCAAAGGCAAATGAGAATTTTATTGATGGTACAATAGGCGAGGCAGGTCATACACTTTTGATTTTAGAAAAAAATAAACCAGAAGGCAGAATATTGGGTATAGACCAAGATTTACAGCAAATAGAAAATAGTAGATTACAGACAGTAAATTTTAAAAGTAGAATAATTTTAGTTAATGATTCTTATTCCAATTTAAAAGAGATCGTTGAAAAAACAAATTTCAAGCCGATAAATGGAATTCTTCTAGACTT